>Ga0172379_10005557_pt1 | contig 17556 bp, 18 predicted proteins | sample GrowelOW334metaG_FD_119756 | JGI IMG/M metagenome (GOLD analysis project Ga0172379, IMG submission 119756) | Groundwater microbial communities from an aquifer near a municipal landfill in Southern Ontario, Canada - Groundwater well OW334 metaG | ecosystem: Environmental > Aquatic > Deep... | reverse complement strand
CAAGAGATATGGATACGAGAAGCGCGGTGATGAGAGGAGTTTCCTGAACCGTCGCCAGGATAAAGATGAGTACGGCGATGATGATAATTACAATCGAGAGAAACTTGCCGACCTGTTCGAGTTCGATGGTCAGAGGCGTCTTATGATCAGATTTGCGGGATCCCAGATAGGTGGCGATTGTCCCTATTTCCGTGTCTTTGCCTGTGGCGACCACGAGTGCTTTTCCGCGTCCGGCTATGACTTTCGTATCCTTATATACCATGTTATCCCGGTCAGCCAGCGGCAACTTGGGATTTTTCAATACCGTATTCCGTTTTCCGCCCGGCATGGATTCTCCGGTCAGGATGCTTTCGTCGATCCGGAGAGAAACCGCCTCGATGATCCTCGCGTCCGACGGGATTTTGGTGCCTTCTTCAAGAACCAGAATATCGCCGGGAACCACTTCCGTAACCGGTATTTTTTCAACCGTGCTGTCCCGTAGGACCAGGGTATAAATGACATCTTTTTGTTTAAGGGCATCCAGAGTATGGATGGCGGAAAGTTCCTGAATGAGTCCGATAGAAGCATTTAAAATGACGATGGCAACGATTGCTACCGCGTCGACCGTTTCGCCCAGGATAAAAGCGATCACGACCGCGATCAAGAGGATTATGATCATGACGTTTTGGAACTGGGAAAGAAAAAGAGACAGTATAGAGAGTTTTTTACCCTCAGGTAAGCGGTTTTCCCCGTATTTTGCCAGGCGTTTTTCCCCTTCGGCAAACGTGAGTCCCTTATCGGGGTCAGTTTCGAATTCTTTATAAAGCTGGTTTAATGGTTTGGTATGCCACATATAGGATAATTAACAATTAAACAAATAACAAAGAACAAACTAACCAAGTAACTAATTAACTAAGTAACCAACTAACTAAGCAACTAAGTGACAAACTAACTACGGTAACTAACTAAACAATCCCTCCCCGACCCGGCGTGAGGAGGCTGACGATGAAATTTACGACCGGTGTCAGAAATGTACTTATAGGAGACGATCCGCCGAAAAGCGGAAAAATCAGGAGAAGGAGAAAAATCATCCCGTAGGGGCTCAGCGACATCCAATCTTCGTAATATTTACGCGGTAAGAAGCCTGCGACAATTTTAAACCCGTCCAACGGGTGGATTGGAATGAGGTTAAATAGAGCAAGAAGTACGTTAAAATAAATAAAAAGGTTTACTATTTCATAAATAATCCCGAGTGGCCCTCCGGTCCCGACCGAAATGATGATCCTTAACAGGATGCTTGCGATAATGGCCATGACGAGGTTGGATCCCGGTCCTGCGAAAGAAATGAGTGCCGCGTCGCGTATGGGGTTCCTGAGATTAAAGGGGTCATACGGTACGGGTTTGCCCCAGCCCCAACCGGTTACAAGCATGAGAAGTGATCCGATAGGGTCAAGATGGGCCAGAGGATTGACCGTCAACCGGCCCATCAGTTTGGGCGTCGGATCACCCAAACGGTCCGCTACGAACGCATGTGCGAACTCATGAAAAGAAATTGCGGTAATCAGTAAACCCGCAATTATCAAGAATTCAATTGGATTACTAAGAAGAAGCGACAGTAACATCTTGAGAAAAAGCTCGAGTAATGATATAGTATACCAATTCGTAAGGTAAAATTAAAAGGCCAACCATAATAAAAGTCAGAAATCAAAAGTCAAAATTTCTGGTTAAGAATTCTCAGGTTTTGGAACTTTTTATTGTTGAATTGTACTTTTGATTTTTGACTTTTTAATTTAAAATTTATTTTTATGACACACTTTACCAAAAGCTATAAGAAGAAAAAAATTTACGGCCATGCGGTTTCTCACGCCAAAAATCGCACGGCACGGATTTTTAAGCCGAACAACCAAAAACTGAAAGTATGGTTGAATGGTAAATTAGTCCGCGTCACTTTCTCGGCGTCCTGGATCCAGAGATTGAAGAAAAGCGGCAAATTGGGTCCGTACACGTTGTGGAAGTTTGGGAAAACCGAGGTTAAAAAGACTATAGCGGTTCCTGAGAGAGTTTCTGAGACACCAAAAGCAAAAGAAGCGGTTAAAACCGTTTTGAAGGATGTAAAACCCAAGACAAAAGCCAAAGTGAAAGTACCCGCTCTGGATATTTCTTCAATTGTCGGCAAAAAAGCTTAAATTTAGACCTTCCACGTTCCGATCCACCCCCGACGAATCAATTTTTCTGTCACTGCGATCCGGCCTGGGCAAAAGAAGCAGTCTCGTTAATGTATTTAGTATTTTGTATATTGTATATTGTATTTAGTATTTTAAAGGTTATTGGTTATCCTTCATTTGTCATTCCGACCGATCCCGATGGACATCGGGGGGCTCAGGATGACGAAAATACTTATACTATAGAGATTGCCTGGGATGTTTGATGTCACTTCGCGGCATTTAATATCAGATTGTTTTCTGATGATTTTTACGCGATGAGGAAGTAAAGACTAAATCCCAACAGCATGATTCCGAGTACCAATTTCATTTTATTCTGTGCCCGGTGAGTCAAATCTTCGATCGTCAGGAAATCCACGCCTTTGATGAAAACTGCCGTGACCGCCGCAAGGGGCAGGATAAAAAGGGCGTTGTAGTAGAGAAAATATCCAAGTACCGCAAGTCTGGGAAGGTGGGACGTCGATAAAATTTGCGCGGTACCGGCGTAAAGAGGCAGAGAACAAGGCGCTTCGAATATCGTGACGAGGACAGCGAAAAGCGCGGTAGCCGGGTACGTCGCGCGTCTGGCGATTGCTTTGAGAGGTTTATGGGTGGAAAGGGGAATCCTGAGATGCGGCCCGAAGTTCGGAATGAATAAATCCTTAAGCGTCAACCCTGAAAAAATAAGGAATAAGACTCCGATAAATTTCTGAAACGGAAGTTTGAAGGCAGACAGATGTATCGTAAGGGTAAGTTGGTACAGGAATAATCCCAAAACCAGATACGTCAGATACACGCTTCCGATGTAAATAAGCGCGGTCGGCAGAATTTTCTCTTTCTTTTGCAGAAAAACGAGGAGGTATCCCAGTAAAAACACGAGCATTCCGATCGAACACGGATTGATTCCATCCACGATTCCCGCGACGGTGACAAGAGGAAAAGTTATGGTATTTTTGTCAAACAGGAAACACGCAGTTTTGGTGCACGGTGCCATGGGAATATCGTAGCGGAACGGCGAGATTGAAGCAATAAGGAAGAAAAAGGTTAACGACTGATTTTATTACACCTGAATTTCAGATAATATTCAGGAAAAAGAGTTAATATTATTTAACTGATTATTTATGCTATCATTATAATCTCCTCATGAAATCTGCTAAATTCATCATATTTTTAATCGTGTTCATCAATTTCCTCGGTTACGGGATCGTGTTTCCGATCCTGCCTCTCCTAACCGAGCAATATGGGGGAAATCCCCTCATATCCGGGGTATTGGTTGCGATATTTTCCCTGATGCAGATTGTTGCCATGCCGATTCTGGGCAGACTTTCTGACCGCTTCGGCCGTAAGCCGCTTCTTATCTTTTCCCTAGCCGGTACGGTTATATCGTTTTCTATGATGGCGGCCACCCATTCCATCTTCTGGCTTCTCATAGCCCGGATGATCGACGGTATTTCCGGCGGGAATTTATCTATTGCGCAGGCCTATATTGCGGACGTGACGGACCGGAAAAATCGCGCGTCGGGAATGGGAATCATCGCCGCCGGCATTTCGCTCGGATTTATCTTCGGGCCTCTGTGGGGCGGTATTTTTTCCCAATGGGGCCTGGTCGCGCCGTTTTGGACCGCGGTTATTCTGACGGTAGTCAGCCTTCTTCTGACTTATTTTTTCCTTCCGGAATCGATATCGAAGAAAGAGACACATTATGAGGAAAAATACTTCAGCTTCGTCACTTTTCTCAGGCACGACATGACATCATCAATGCTCGTCTTATACCTCATTAACATGCTTCTGTTTTGGTCGCAGTCCGGCATCAATACCACGATCACACTCTATGGCAAAGATCAGTTAAAACTGTCTTTGCTTGGAACCAGTCTTATTCTTGCATTCGGAGGTTTACTGTCGGCTGTTGTCCAGGGATGGGGAATCGGGAAAGTCCTTGCCGTCATTTCCCGGAAAAAGGTTTTTATCGTCAGTACGATTTGTACCGCACTGGGTCTCGGAGTTGTGGGTTTTGTTCCGAACCCGGGCCTCTGGCTTTTCTTCCTGGGAAATACCGTTGTTTCGATCTTCTCGAGTTTTCTCCTCCCGATTATGCAGGCTATCGTGTCGGAGTCGGTAAGTGCCCATGAACAGGGGGGAGCGATGGGATTGTTGCAAAGCTTCGGATCCATGGGGCGTATTTTCGGACCGATTGTTGGAGGATTTGTGTATGAGAAGATGGGTCCGGCAAGCCCGTGGATGATGGGCAGTCTTATCGCTTTTATTGTCCTTGTCAGTTCGCTTCACTATTTTCAGAAACCTGCAGACGTCAAAAGTAGCCTATAATATTGCAAAATCTCCCGGTTTGTGGTATTGTTCCCCGTTACTATGCAAAAATCACTGACTACTTCCTCCTCGGCTTCCGGCACGGTTATGGTGGGGGAACGCTATCGTGTACTTCTGAAAACGCTGCCGGAGAAAGACCGGAGGGATCTGGAAGCCTTTGTCGTGAACCGCGTAAAAGTGGATATGATACGAAAGTTGGAACATCTTTTGGAAGAAGAGGGGCGCCGGAATTTACGCGAAGTGTTTCTGGTACCGATTTTTACGATAAAAGACCTGACAAACCGTGTTTCGGAAATGGCTCCCGATATCCGGACTTTCTTCTATAAGGAATTATGTTCCGCAATAGGGGATGTAGAGAAACGCTTCGTCTGTTCCGCTTAATCCTACGGGTTATTATACTCAGACTTAATGTTGTCGGTGATAAACCTCTTGATGTGTCTCTATGGGATTGACCGCATCTATTCTATTAGTAACAAGCCTGTATGTTCCACCAAAAATAGTACGGTTTCTATACACCTGAAAGTGCGCGTGGTCTCCCGGGATAACGTGGTTATGACGGGGTTTTTGAACATCCTCTTTTGGATCACCGCCCAGAGGTTTAGCCAGCATATCATAATGAAAACCCGTCGGACTTTTGAACTTAACAACTCTTATATTTAAAACTCGCTGCAACAAATTCGGTTTTTCTACTTCATACGTTCTATCACCGGTTGTAACATATTTTGCTTCATATCCCATATTTATCTCCGTCTCTAGATTAATCTAACGAGACTATTCTATCACGCTAAATCAAATAATTGAATTTAAATACGGATGCTTGTTCCGGAGCCGCAAATTGTTCTGGGGAATTTATCCTTAGAGAGGAATCGTGCTGACCCATGTTTTAAGCGTTTCGGTATGTTTTTCCTGGTTGAAGAAAAATCCGTCGATCCTAAGCGACGGTACTATGAGTTTTCCTTTCATCCGCGCGACGAATTGTTCCATGACATCTACGGCGCCGCAGAAGTGTGGGTAGCTGGAATCTCCCAGACCGAATACCGCAAACGGTTTATTTTCAAGGATCCGTCCTTCGGAAAGTCCGATGAATCGCATCATATCATCATGCGGCTGGCCGTCCTGCCCCTGATAATCCCACGACGGTGACGATAAAATAATCAGGTCCGGACTTTTTAAATCATCCGGAGTCGCTTCGGAAGCGTTTTTTACCGTGACGGTCGCTCCTCGCGTACGAAGTGCCTGGGCTACGATATCGGTAGCGAGTTGAGTGCTTCCGGAATTGGTCGCATAGATTTGAAGAACATTCATGTGGGTCTATTATATGAAGGCGTCAGACGCGAGGCAATAGGGGAATAAGAATTAAGTATTACGTATTAAGTATTACGTGTTAAGTCGGGCTGTCGGTTTCTTCACACAACGTTAGCGAAAACAATTATTTACTAAATTTACCCGGCTTGTTTATTGGAAAAAATCCTATTAAAGTAAAAATATGAAGCCTTTCAAAAGGTTATTTTTTGGGGCCGGATGGATAACTGTAATTGTTTTGGGAATGTTTGTTTTTTCCCGACATTTTACTGCGCCTGTTCATGCCGCTGGTACCTGGTACGTGTCTAAGAATGGAACGAATGCCGACGGGCGGACGTGGAATACTGCCTGGAATGAATTAAGCCAGATCAATTGGAGTGCGGTGCAGCCGGGAGATACGATACTAATTGACGGGGGTTCGACGCGGTGTCTCCCTCCGAATCCGAATATCGCCATAGGACAAAATCACGTTAAGGATAGACCGGATCTTTATGATCCGAATCATCCGTGCGGTATGCGATATACCTCGACGCTTGAAATAGGGAAAAGCGGTACAGCGAGTCTTCCTATCACTATCCGGGTGTCGGAGGATACGGGGAGAAACGGAACCGCGGTAATATTTGGAGGGCGCGTAAGTTTCCTTCCGGAATGCGGAAGCGGTGCGTCTCCGAGTCTTAATGATAATGTCCGGACATCCGGAATTAATTTTAATGGTTTTTCCAACATAGTGATTGATGGCCGGAAGTGGAGCGGGATAATTATTTACGGGCACGCGTCCAATGGCATAGCACTTGGAGGATCCGGCCACCTTATCAGGAATGTAGAGATATTCGACAACGGTCTCATCTTGTCAAACGGAGATCCCGATCAGAAAGGTGTGGCACTTGACGGCAGCAATATAAGATTTGAACGGATGCTCATTCATGATAACGGACAGGACGCAATGCAGGGAGGAAACGTCAGCAATCTTACTGTGTTTGAATCGTGGTTATATAATTCCCGGGAACATTCGACCGATTTAAATCATACTTTTAACAGTTGCCGCCATACCGACGGGATACAGTTATACGGAGGAGACGCCAGTTACAGTTCCGGAATTACGGTTGAAAGGAGCGTGTTCGGTCCGGGATTTATGCAAAATTTACTTTTGGGAGAAGCCTTAGGGAGTGATGACTCTCAAGGAACGACGGATAACGTAACACTTAGAAATTCTGTATTTATCAAAGCAACAACCACGAGTATTTCTACGCACGATCCGGATCTTAAACCCAAAAATTGGACCCTGCAAAATATCACGTCATACCGGAACTACGTACCGGGACTTACGGCGTGTTCCGCCGATGATGGCCATACGGTATTGAAAGAAGAGTGGAATAATTTATACGTGACGGATGGAGCTACAGGATTTAACGTCACAAATTCCATCTTTTACGGAGGATGCCAGATGTATGGTAAAGCAGCATCTTTCACGACGGCCACAAATAATTGTCAGGCAGGTATGAAAACCGGCTATTTGCCCGCTACGTCGGGAAGCCAGGGAATCGTGGAAAATCCGATGTTTACACGGATATCCAGCGAGGCGAGACTGGCACCTCATCTGAACGACGATTATTCATTGCAATCCGGTTCTCCGTGTGCGGGGAAGGGTTCGTCTGTCACTTCGGCGGCCCAGCTTCTCGCCCTCGGCGAGACTCCAATTCCTACTCTGACGGGATCCGCCGTTTCTCCTACAGTCACCCTTATTCCGAGTCCTTCTACGGCGTACACGCCTACTCCAACTCCCCTCATAAGTCTGACAATGCAGGCGGAAGAGGGAACCATCACGGCGCCATTTACGATCAAAGGTACGTATATATCGCAATCTATCGAAACCGTCGATCCTGCCGCAGCAGGACGGGCCGTCTATCCTTTCAAAGTTCCGAAAGCCGGGAGATATATCGTCGTCATGAAATTGAACGCTCCGTCGACTTCATCCAATTCGTTATTCGTAAACATCGATGGAGAGCCGGTTAGTCCGACTGCTATATGGGATATCCCTGTCACGTCCGGATTTGAGGATCGGGTGGTTTCATGGAGAGGAAACGGTACAGTAGACGCCAACCAATTCGTTCCCATGGTGTTCGAACTGGCTGCGGGAAATCATACTCTTGTTCTGTTGGGACGGGAAAAAGATGTACAGATTGATTCGATACAGGTCAATCTGGCGCCCTTATGCGCCAAACGCGGGGATTTAGATTGCGATGGTTTGGTGAATGTGTCTGATCTGGGGTTGGCAATAACCAATTACGGTAGTCCAAACGCCAGCTATGATATCAATCAGGACGGAATAGTGAATTCCGATGAAGCTGTCATCATTCTTAAGAATTGGGGAATATAAAAGAAGGGATCAGAGTTTTTGTATTTTGTATAGTGTATTTAATATTTTGTATTTAGTATTTTGTATATTGTATTTAGTATGAATACAATTAGTTCCTTACTAAGTAACCAACTAACCAAGTAACTAAGTAACCAATAACCCCTTTATCTCACCCCTTGACTTCGCCTCAAAAACCGTGTATCGTACTCTTGTGAGGCTAAATGAGGCTAAAATTTGGAGCCCAGTCATTTTAACAATATCCTGATAAAATCTTGTCTTTCCAAGCTCATTATTCAGTAGGGGACTTGGAAAACTTAAAACTCACTTAGTCCGTTAAGTGTTTCTAAAGGAGGTGATATTGAATGGCAGTACAATTTTATGATGTGAAGAATCGCAAAAAGGTAGACGTCCCGGAATCTGATATCAAGAAGACCAAATACGAGAGAAAAACCTCAACCGGCGTGCAAGTAAGATACGCACTCCGAGCAAAATATCAGGGGATGAGTCTTACGAAATTCGTCGGAAAAGATACATGGGATAAAATGAATGTTCCGATGGAATAAACTGATTTTTGAATTCTTACAAGAGATAACGTTTACCTGTTTGGGAAACGTTATCTCTTTATTTGTAGAGGTTTACTACTCCCCTTCCTTTTCTTGCAACTTAGTTGCAAAAAGAATTCCAGCATTATATACTGTTAACGATGACTGATATTTTTCCCGTATTTACCCGGATGCAGGACCAGAAGATCCGATTGACGAAGATCCGCAAGCTTTTGGTGGAAATCCTTATCAGGAGTGACGGTCCGGTGACGGTGAGCCAACTGCTTAGTTTGGTTCATCCCAAAAGTCCGAAGGTAAATAAAACAACAATTTACCGGCAATTGGAGTTTCTGATTCAGAATTCATTGGCAAAATCCGTGGATTTCGGCGACGGGACCATCCGGTATGAATGGGACAGTAAGGATCATCATCACCACTTGATTTGTCAGAAATGCCACCGGATCGAATCCGTCAATTTAACCGGGGATTTAACCATACTCGAGCGTAAGATTACTGAACAAAAACAATTCCAGATTCTGCGGCATTCTCTGGAGTTTTTCGGATATTGCAGCCGGTGTTATCCAGTCAATACGGTTAAATCATGATACTCGAATCGATTCTTAGCGCCACGATCGTCGTAAGCCTGATTTCGTTATCAGGAATTGTGTTGATATTTTGGAGGGAGAATCTTGTGGAACAGTCGCTCGGATTATTTATCAGCACGGCTTCGGGAGTTCTCCTGACTACAGTTTTTATGGATTTGATGCCGGAGGCGCTGAATAAATCACATGATGTGGAAGGGGTGTCTGCCGTTATTTTTCTCGGAGTTGTCATAATGTTCCTTCTGGAAAGATCCATGATATGGTTTCATCATCATGATGATCTCCACGGAATTAAGCCGAGCGTATACATGATTCTGATCGGCGACAGTATCCATAATTTTATCGACGGTCTAGCAATTGCCGCGGCGTTTCTGATCAGCCCCGCTTTGGGATTCGGGACGACGGTTGCCGTTGCCGCACATGAGATCCCTCACGAAATTTCCGATTTTATTCTCCTCATCAGCGGAGGCCTGAGATTCCGTCATGCCCTGTTTTATAATTTTCTCTCCGCCCTGACGGCAGTTGCCGGTGGAATCATCGGCTATTACATGTTATCGAGTATAGATGTCCTCGTTCCCTATCTTCTTGCCTTTACGTCCGGCACATTTATTTACATCGCGTGTTCGGATCTTATCCCTGAAATGCACCAGCATTTCATCCGGAAAAAGCAGTGGAGACATACGGGATTTTTCCTCGGGGGAATTCTACTGATGATTCTTTTCGTGAGATTATTCGGAGGTTAAAAACGAAGTATTAAGTATTACGTATTAAGCCTGCCTGCCGGTAGGCAGGTATTTTGTATGAAGAAGAGAAAAAGATAAGCACCGGAGGATTTTGTTTTGTTAACAAAGTGAATGGCTGAACCATCCGATGCCTATCTGTCATCTTGCGAAACCATTCCGACTGAATGATTTGTCAGAGAGTGCGCTTGTTATCGAACGACAACGAAATTGTTATTGACCGCGTCAGGGTCATCTTTGAAAGCGCAGTATAAAGCGACCAGGTGACCGCAAAGACGCATTCCCACCTCGATATCTGAAAGCGGATGTCTTTTCCAACAACCTGACTCACGATAGTTTAGAGCTGCTTTAATTCGATCCGATTCAACTCCAAAATAGACAGGATGTGTTGCCAGGTTATGAACATAAACGAGTGGTGGTTTTGGTTTTCCTGCAAGGGCTCGGATGCGCCGAAGAAGTTCTTCGAGATCGGTTGTTGGGTTTCCAATCCGTTCAAACTCTTTGTGCCCGGTTGGGTGTACTGCCGTAAACTCGGGACGTACCCCAAATAAACACAACAATGAAGTCATTTTCATAACCTCGACATACAAGCCGGTTGTTCCTTTCGGAACAAGGATTCGATAAGCGATTGTTTGCATCGTATATCCTCCGAATGAGAACGACTTATAGACGATTTGTCATCCGGGGTGTTGGCCCGCCAAACGAATTTCACGGTATTTTCCTCCTGATTTGATATAAGGTGGAGCTCTGAGTAAAAGCAATTCTTTCACCCGGGGCGTCACCTTATACCGGAATCACGGTATGATTTTTCGCAAGATGTTAATGAGCTGGAAATAAGATTCCGACGGTTCCAAAGCACATGTTTTGGGACCTCAAAACCTTTCTGATGGATGATACTAACAAAATAGGGATGGTAAGTCAAAATTCCCAAAAAAAGCGTACAGAATAACCAATCGAGAAATTTGCATTATCAATACAATAGTCTGAGATTATCTTAAAACCCATCTCAAAACCTTTTTACTCTTAGGGGCCTGTCGCTCGCCAGCCCAAATAATTCTCACCCAAGCCACGCGAATATTTGGGCTCCCGTGCTCGCGCCACCCAGTCTTATATCTGTTCTACGAGTTTGGAGATGATTTCTAGACCTCTTTTGAAAATTGGACTATTTTCCTGAGATTCGATATACTCCGGGGTAAATGTTTTGATACTAAATATATGAATATATTTGAATCAGGTCAGTTACCAGAAGACGCCAATAGTTCCCGTCATCAAGTGCAGGGAGAATTAAAAGAACCGTTTACCGGTCGTGGGGTTTGTTTCCATGTCAAAATTCTAGATACTTTATCGGGAAGCGTTCATGTAGTGGGAAGCGGATATAAACTGAAGGCTACTGAAAAAGTTGTACCCGGAAGCGAGAAAAAACCCGGAGACGTTGTTGCGGGTCCGTTCACAACTCGCAATGGTGTTTTTGAATATGTTCATACCCATAAACCAACGAATCATCAATACGACGGCTATTCTGTTGAACTCAGAACACTTGAACGAGTAGGTGGATATGACGGAGTGACTATTTTTCCTCCGGGTCCGGCTTACGGGATACTGCGTTCTTTGAGAGATCGTTTGAGACGCTGATTATTCATAGAGAATTTTGCCGCGGATTTCTTCAGTCAAAAATATCGGGGTAACCGGAGAGAAACTGATTCCAACTGACCGGTTTTTTACCTTCCAGCTGAACTTCATCAATCACCAATTTTGCAGAATTTTCCAAATGTACGTTGAGTATTTTCATCCGTTTCCGGATTGGGTCATGAACTAATTTAATCTCCGTCCACAGACCGGGCCAGGGAGCGAGCGCCCGCCAAAGACGCGAAATTGCAGATGCTACCGTGTCACAATTTTTTAATGAATAAAGAAAGACCGGAGAGAGAAGTTTGGAGTCTTGGTTATTTAAAAGTTTGGATGACTCAATAGTTGAGGAAGATTCCGATAATACTGTTTTTAATAGTTCCCACGGGATGAAGCCGTCGCTCCGGGAAAATTGTTTCGTTGTAAGGCTTTCGGTATTTTTCTGAGGAACCGGTTTTAATTTATTGTCTATGTAGCCGGTCAAAACTCCGGGCAATTCTTCTCCCATGACGGTAAACATCTTTACGAATATTTCCGGTGCCGTGTCTGGTCCGGAAACCGGTACGTCTTTTTCCCAAACGATGGGACCGGTATCGAGTCCTATGTCCATTTGAAATATGGTGATAGGGATGGATTTTTCACCGCCGGCAACGGACCATTGGACAGGAGATGCGCCGCGATATTTCGGAAGTTTGCCGAAATGGATATTCAGCGTTTGGAATTTCGGAATGGTAAATATGGTTTCCGGAATGATAAGTCCGTAACTTGCGACAACCGCGATGTCGGGTTTCAGTTCTTTTAACGTATCGGTAAGATCGAGAAGTTCGTTTTTATTCCGGGGCGTATACACCGGAACCCCGTGCGTCTGTCCGAATATTTTTATCGGAGTCGGTGTCATGGTGTGGTGGCGGCCGACGGGTTTATCCGGTTGCGTCAGAATGGCACAGATCTTCGTATTTTTATGCAGCGATTCGAGAATGGGAAGAGAATAAACGGATGAGCCGAAGAAAAGAGTTTTTAGCATAATTTACCCCTAATCCTACAATAGATTTCATAGACCGTCCAGCCGGTAAACAGGAAAAGTATGGGGTAGCCGGGAAGAGAATAGCGTTCTTCGGCGGTGGTAACGGTGTGGTAAAGAGTCAGTAAAATGATAAGGATGACACTCTGGATAACGAAAAAGCGGTCAAGGCGTGAGGCGGATTTTTTCTGTCTTCTTAAGAAAAGAACAAATCCGACAAACGAAGATCCGAGAAGAATCCGGTTAATCCAGCGGATAATGAGAATATGCGAAGAATCACGGTATCCGGTCAGAGGAAACCAGGTATTTTTCTCCCAAACATACTCCATTTTTTCAAGACGCGATTCCAGGAACGGGACGGGGTTATGAGTGATGTAATCCCGCGTAAGATTTGAATATTTATTTTCTATCACGCGCCGCTCTTCAGAATTACTGATGCGGGTAAATGCTCCGTTTGCCTGATCTACCTCTTCCGGGAACCGGAGCATATCGGGAGTAACGCGCTTAATGTACAGACTGATATAGAGATTCAAAACAAACTGGTTGTCGGGGGTGAAAGGAGTCAGCGTCCGGTACCAGATATAATTACCCGCCATGCTGTAGAAAAACGGAAGGAGAAAAACAAAAAAGATTGCTATCGGTTGAAGAATTTTTTTTCGCACCGTGTCATTCGTACGGAAAATCCGGAACATTATCCATGAAAGATTGACTAATGACCAAAAGAGAAACACGGACCTGACTTGAGGAATGAATCCCAGGATGAAGGAAATAATCAGATAGATGACGAGTTTTTTTCCGTAATAATTTATCACCAAAAGATATATCGAAAGCGTAATCAGAAACACTGTCAGGACTTCCGTCAGAAGGATCCCCGCATAGGCGGATGTAAACGGATTAACAAGATACAATACACCCGCGACAAACGCCGGAATATTTTTACGGAAAACACGAAAGCCGATGAGAATAACCAGTATGGCCGTCATGCTGTCCATGGCGCATTGAATGGATTTCCAGATAAGAGGATTTTCAGTACCCGTGGCGTCAAACAGCCATGACAAAAGAAGAGGATAGCCGTAAGGTCGGATGGAATTGGTGTAATAGGGTAACAGTTGCATATGCCTGGCGGTTTGCAGGTATTCGCCCTGATCAAAAAGAAGAGGCTGCGGGGATAAATTGACGTACCACATCCGGAATGAAAATCCGATGAAGAATAAAACCGCGAGTACGAATGGTCTCATATGAAAACGGGTAAGTTTGGGTGTTATTTCTAGACAGCGATCTCTTCCCACTGTTCTTCGCCGTTTATGTTGGTTTCTATCGAATACAATTTTTCTTTCTGCTCGATGACGCGTTGAGTGAAGAGAACGCCGTTCAGATGATCGGTTTCATGTTGTACGATGGTTGCGAGAAAACCCTGGAATGTCTCCACTTTCTCCTCGCCGTGTTCATCCATATATTTCAGTTTTACCCAGGTAGCGCGTTTCAGATGACCCCAGACGTTGGGAATTGACAGGCATCCCTCCAATTTCTTCTCACGCCGGACATTGGGTTTCCCGTCATCCTCCCGGACGATTTCGCTGACGGTTTCGGAACGCGCCAAAATTTCAGGATTCATAAATACCCGTATCGGAGATTTTTCAGTAGGCCGTGTGATAAAAATACGGAGAGGGACTCCGATTTGCGGCGCAGCCAGTCCGACGCCTTTGGGTTTGTTCGCGTCAATCAAATCTTTTTTCATTTTACTTACAATCGACAGAATTTTTTTGTCGATTTTCTCGACCTTCTTGGCAGGAGATGTAAGTACTGAATTGGGTACGGTGACAATCATAATTGAATTATTTTATTTTAAATCTTTCAAAATCTGTTTGGCATCCGCGTCGTTCGGATCAATCCGGTTTAAGATATATTCTACCGCAGTTTGCGCTTCTTTCAATTTTTTATCCTTGCTGTAAAAAAGCGCCTGGGCCAGATAGACGTCCCGGTAATCGGGTTTCAGACGCGCGGCGGCGTCCAATTCCCGGTATGTGGCATCCATATTTTTCTGTTTTTCATACAGGAGAGCAAGATTATACCGTATTTTCGGATCCGTTGGAGCGAGCTTCTCGGCCTGAAGAAGTGCATTAAGAGCATCCGTCAGATATTGAGGATCGATTTGGGCAAGTATATAAAATACCCGAGTCCGTGATTTCCAGAAGTTGACGTTAGATGGGGAAATCAAAAGCGCTTCGTTGGAAGCTTGGATTGCCTGGCGGGCGAATTCAGCGGCGCTTGTGGAATCTTTTTCATCATAAAGAGCCATGGCGATTTGGGATGCGGGTTGGGAGAGTTCGTCATAATAAAGCGGTTCCGCAGAATTCAGATTGATGGCGTCCCGGATATTTTGATAGGCCTGTATGGTATCCTGGCTTCTGGATTCATGGTACCCCTGCGCAAAAATCACGTCCGCTCTCCAGATTTGAGCAAGCATATAAAGAAGACTAATGGTCGAACCTATGACGACTGCCCCGAATCCGTATTGTACGAATGTTGCGATCGTTCCAAGATTTCCCTGGATTTTCAGAGACCGGTATTTTAGGTCTGAAACCGTTGTCACTATCATGATCGCCGGTATCAGATAAAATAAGATTTGGATGACAACCACCGAGAATCCGAAGAAATTGGTGATGAGGATAGAGAGCCAGGCGAAGAATAATGATGTATTTAGTATTTGGTATTTAGTATTTGGTATTTCCCTTTTTTCTTTATACGATATACAAGATACTATATACAAAATACATAAAACGATGAATGTAATGATAAACGCTGAGTAAGTCCCCAATCCCAGGAATCCGGTTGTTGCGGCAAAATTGAGATATTCATTGTGTGCCTTGTTATAAATGAAATCCCACTCGCTCGTCATGTTATGTTCGGCCGGACGGTATTGGTAATAGGAGTAAGCAAACGTTTCGACGCCGGTTCCGATCAGCGGATTATGGAGAGCGATATCAATGGCCCCTTTCCAAACGATTTTCCGGATCGTTCCGGACTCCGTAATCCCGACGTCAATTACCGAGGAGCCGGACGTATTAACCGGTTCGGCAACCGGGGTTGCGATAGCGGTTTCCGATTTTTTGCTGAGTTCCGGGAGGGTAAAACGGTTCAACTGGTTGATCGGCACTCCGAAAATGAAAGAGACCAAAAAAAGGCCGAGGGCGATAGGCAATAGGTCTTTGAGAATTTGCTTTTTAAACAGAAATACCAAGCTGATGAAAAATAACGGGAGCGTGATTCCGATGGCGATAAATCCCGATCGTGACCGGGTAAAAAGAAGTGTTGTGAAAAATAATAAGGACAGTAAAAAATATAAGTAAGTTTTTCCACCTATTTTGAAATTATAATTTTGGTTTGTGATTTTTGACTTGTGATTTTTTCCGGAATCCGGTTGTTTATCAGTACTTCCTGCCGTAAGTCCCATACCAATTGCTATCGGAATCAGAATTGTCAGGTACGCAGCGAGCCAGTTGGGTTGTCCGAGGGTTGCGAAAACCCGGTTCTGTACGTCCTGTACCCAGCACGATACGTCAAACTTGGTAAATTGACTGATGGCGAAACAACTGAATGAATGGCCAAAATGTTCGAGGAACGCCCAGAGAGCAACGATAGCACCCGATAGGATGCTGACCCCGAGCATCCGGCCGATTTTCTCCCGGGGTATATTTGTCACAAACGCATAGTAGAGGATGATATAGGAAATTGTAGAGAGAAGTCCGCCGTTAAAACGGCTGTAATATCCGAAAAGGGATACGTGCGGATCCATCGAAAATACCGTAGAAATAATCTGGCTTGCGAGAAATAAAACGATAGGGATATCAAGGGGAGTTCGGGCTATTTTAAAATCCTTACGGCATATCGATTGGAGGAGCCACAATCCAAAGACGATTACGGTTAACGCATACACCAGCATCATTTTGTTGTATTCGAAAAGTTCATAATTCCACGGGGTAAAAATAAGGGGAGTCAGGAAAAAAAGAACGTAAAATGAAAATCTGAGGAAGCGTCCGGATAATCTTTCGAGGAAATCGATCATAGATGATATTTTAGCGGAAAACGGTTCCGAATGGAATGACGATAAAATTAAAAAATATTCATTAGATTGTTATAACCCATTCCGATACCTCTTTATTCTTAGGGTTCCACCTACGCTAATGCTTCGGCGGACAAGCCTGTCACTCGGCAGCCCACAAACAATTCTCCCCAAGCCGCCCGAATTTTTTTGTGCCCCTGCCTTGTGCCACCCAATCGCTTAACTGATTAAAATGGTTTTGAGATGACTTCTAACAGTGCTTCAAGTATCACCGTGTCTCTGCTACAATAGGTGGCACGATATGCTACTAGATTTTTTATTCGGAGCGTTCAGTCATGATATGGCAATTGACCTGGGCACTGCCAATACATTGGTTGCAGTCCGGGGAAAAGGAATCGTTATCCGTGAACCGTCTGTCGTTGCCAGACACAAGAAAAGCAAACAAGTTCTCGCTATCGGCAGCGAAGCCAAACGGATGCAGGGAAAAACTCCGACACAGATCGAGGCATTCCGTCCTCTGAAAAACGGAGTTATCGCGGATTTTGATGCTACGGAAGCGATGCTCCGGCATTTCGTGACGATTGTTCATGATTCACCTAATTCATTCATACCCAGAATTCCCAGACCCCATGTCATAATCGGAATTCCCTCCGGAGTTACCGAAGTGGAACGGCGTGCGGTCCATGCCGCGGCTTTGTCTGCCGGAGCCAGACGTGCGGATTTGATTGAGGAGCCGATGGCTGCGGCGATCGGATGCAATCTGCCGGTTGATGATGCCCGTGGAAATATGATCATTGAT
>Ga0172379_10005556_pt1 | contig 17560 bp, 17 predicted proteins | sample GrowelOW334metaG_FD_119756 | JGI IMG/M metagenome (GOLD analysis project Ga0172379, IMG submission 119756) | Groundwater microbial communities from an aquifer near a municipal landfill in Southern Ontario, Canada - Groundwater well OW334 metaG | ecosystem: Environmental > Aquatic > Deep... | reverse complement strand
TGGCAGTAGGAAGAGACGCTGGCAGACACGAAATTGAAGCCAGTCGTTTGAACCGCCGCGTTATTTTGCCCCAAGACGAAACTAAGGGCTGGCTGGCATTTTACGACAATGCCACCACTGGTATGAACAGTCTATTAGTGCCTCTTACCTATCCTTATAACAACAGCAACGGTTCAGTCACTATCCCGATTTCAAATCCAACAGCGACCACTAGCGCCAAGTCAAAACCACTCTATATCAAAGATGAGGCGGCTGGTACTAAAGGCGCACAGCAACCAGTTAGAGCAACGTTTCCCAACATATAAAACAGTAAGAAAATCCTGAGGAGGAATAAATGTCTAAGCTCAAGAGAGCCCTATCAGCACTGTCGGCAGTATCACTACTGGCCCCTCTTATGATTGGTATTGCTGCTAGCCCAGCCATGGCAGCACCAGCTGGCGGCAAATCTGCCGTGAAGAAAAATTTGGGCGACGTTATGGTGTTGATGGAAACCACCAAAGGTCCAATCAAGCTAGTCATTTATAAATCAGAAGTACCACAGACTTCTTACAACTTCTTAGATCTAGTTGGCAAAGGCTTCTACAACGGCTTGACCTTCCACCGCTATGAACCAGGCTTCTGTATTCAAGGCGGCGATCCTGATGGCACCGGCACTGGTAACTATGTTGACCCTAAGACCAACAAAGTGCGCCGCATCAACCTAGAAATTAAGCCAAACCTCAAGCATGACGCCGCCGGTGTTTTGGCTATGGCCCGCTCTAGTGATAGAAATTCAGCCAGCTGCCAGTTCTACATTACACTTGGCCAAGCATCTTTCCTTGACAGTGACTACGCTGTTTTCGGCAGAGTAGTAGAAGGTCTAGATAATGTCATGGCCTTGCGCAAAGGCGACAAAATGACCAAGGTCACAGTTGTCGACGGCGGCAAATAATCTTAGTCAAATGGTAAAATTACCCAGTTATTAGTTAAACGGAGGAAGCCCTCAGTAGAGCAACTGATTTGCTTGCTGCAGAGGGCAAAGACGAATGACAGATCCAATCGTAGCGATCGAAACCGACAAAGGTACGATCAAGATTCAAGTACATCAAACAGAAGCCCCGATCACTGCCAATAACTTCCTCGATTTAGTTGAAAAAGGTTTCTACAACGGCCTCAACTTCCACCGCTATGAGCCAGGTTTCTGCATCCAAGGCGGATGCCCAACTGGTTCTGGTACTGGTGGCTATACCGACCCTGCCTCAGGCAAAAAACGCAACATCAAGCTAGAAGTAAAATCACACCTCAAGCATGATTCTGCCGGTGTCGTAGCAATGGCTCGCTCTAACGATCCAGATTCAGCCAGCAGCCAGTTTTACATTACCCTCGGACCTGCTAATTTTCTTGATATGGATTATGCAGTCTTCGGTAAAGTAATTGAAGGCGACGGCGTATTCATGCAGTTGCGCAAAGGCGACAAGATGAACAAAGTATCTGTTGTCCAAGCCGCTGTTAAATAGCCTTCGAAGCCGACAAATAGAATAAGCAAGAAAGAGAAGAAGGTTCACCTTCTTCTCTTTCTATTTTTAATCTGCATCACCGGTGGTGGCAGTTACTACTTAAGCCCGCTCACCGGGAATCTTTTTCATGGTCTTGCAGTATTTATACAAAGCCTCAAGGGTAGCTTTGTCTTTAACTAAGCTCTCATAGTAAGGCATGTGGCCTGGCGGAGAGCTCAAGTAATCTTTGAAGCGAACTATACTTACAAGCTGCTCAGATCCTGCCAGGGGATGGTTAGGATCAACTTTATTGCCTCCGCCAGCATGGCAGCTCGCGCAGTACATTTTAAATGACTCAGAACCTGAAAGTTTTTTGGCAGACGCTTTAGCACCCTTAGCTGTGCAAGGATTGCTTTGAAGGGAGACAAAAGCCAATATAAATAATGCGATAACGACCGCAGGCAACCTGAACTTACTATTCATAAATACTCTCCGGATCTGACTGGGATATACCCGTTAGAAGCCGACGTAAACAGAACTTTTAAGTGCCATTAGTAGACTAAAGCTTGATAAAGCGCCCAGAGGTCCAAAGACTTCCACCAGCGCCTACTGCTACACCGAGCGCACACATTAATCCAGCAGTTTGAAGCAAACTAAACTCTAGATTCTGCGGCATGAATGGCACCAGGCTCAAAATCTGATCTTTGACATAGGGGTCAACATAGAGGTGTATTCCAAGCAACACTAAAGTTGCGAGCACTGCGGCAATGGCGCCGTATGCCGCCCCCTGAAAGACAAAGGGGCATTTGATGTAGAAGTGACCGACACCCATCAAACTAAGAATTTCAATTTCTCTATGCCTGGCCTTGATTACCAAATTGATAGTATTACCAATGACAGTGAGAGTGGCTGTAGTCAAAACAGCAGTGATGAAGAAGCCGGCAATTTCTAAGAAGTGACGCACCTCGGTTATCTTCTTCGCAATCTTTAAAGGTGAACGAACAGTTTCGACTGAAGGCAGAAGCTTGAGTTTGGTGGCCAGCAACTCGACTTGCTCTGGGTCAGCCAACTTGACGTGCAAAGTATTTGGTAGCGGGTTATTTATGACAGCAATTTTGAAAGTATGTTGCATATCGCGCCAGGCTACGTCTTTTGGCACAATCTCGACTTGGCGCACTTCAGGCAATTGACTGATTTCGTTAGCAACTTTTTTGGGGTCATAGCTATCTTTTAGATAAGCCGACATTTCAATTTGGCTGCCCCAAGCATTTACGAGATTTTTCAAGCTCATGGTCATTTGCAGTACGCCACCAAATATGGTGAGAGCAACTGCCAAAATGCTGACCACTAACCAGTTCGACCAGCCGCTGGCCTTAAGACCCAAGAAAGTCTCAATAAATACTCGGCGAATAATTCTCAGAGTGCGCATCATAGTTGCTAACTCATCTCCAATTCGTATATGCCGTTATCGACATCAGCCACAAGTTCACCATTTTTGAGAGCAATTACTCGCCGTCTCATGGCATTAACAATTGGTTGGTCATGTGTAGAAATCAGTACAGTTGTGCCACGCTGACTAATGCGCTCAAGTAATTGCACAATTTCAAGCGAGGTAGCTGGGTCAAGGTTACCGGTTGGTTCATCGGCCAGTAAAACGGGAGGACCGTTGACTATGGCGCGAGCAATACCGACGCGTTGTTGCTCACCACCAGAAAGCTCGGTGGGATAGGCATCAAATTTGTGCTCTAGATTGACTACAGCTAGTGCGCTGTTAACGCGCTTAGCTACTTCTTTTTCGTCAACGCCCAGAGCTCTCAAAACATAAGCGACATTGTTAAAAACTGTTTGACTAGGCAAAAGTTTGAAGTCTTGGAAAATAATGCCCAAGCGTCTGCGCAAAAGTGGAATCTGGCCGGAATGAAGGCGGTTTAAGTTAACACCACCAATAAAAACGTTGCCGTTAGTAGGGGTTTCTTCACGGTAAAGCAAGCGCATCAAAGTCGATTTACCAGCACCACTTGGGCCTACCAAAAAGGCAAACTCACCTAAGGCGATATGCAAGTTTATATTGACCAGAGCGGGTCTGCCGCCGTAGTTTTTGTTAACGTTCTGCAGTCGAATCATTCGTTAAAGGCTCTATTACGGCCAAAATTGCGAGGCAGGGATATAGAAGAGTTGATGATAACACAGTAGTCACGAGGAAGCCTTGGATCTCGCTCAAGGTGTCAGATTCTTCATTTTGGAACTAGCGAAACAGCACTAAAACAGCACTTATGTATAGCCACCACGAGGCATTTCTAACATACCAGTGGCAAAGCAGAGAGGGCAGATTAGATTCGCTCCATGTAAGCGCGAGGCCACATCACCGCATTGCGTACAAACCGGGTAGTTGTGCGCCAATCGCCATTTCTTCAAACGCAGTTCTTTTTCATAAAGTGCGCGCATACGAATAGCTAGGCGTGAAAAGTCAGCGCCATCTACAGCAGATGAATCTTCGCTATGGGCATCGATAACAAAGTTTGTGGCCACATTAGCGATCTGCAATGCTTCATCAACGCTCAATTCAATTGCGTAAAGATCTGCTTCAGTTGGTTCTGGCAAAGGTTCTTGAAACTGATAAGCAAACTCGTCACTGGTGGCTTTCTCAAAATAGCGTTTCATATCAAAACGCATGCCATTGATTGAAATGCCCACTCCACGAGCGGCCTGCTTCAATTTTTTTAGTAAATCACCTTTGGCAAAACTAATTTCTTGCCCAGTAGAAGCATCTTTAACTGCTATTACAACATTGCCATCACTATCGATGAACAGCGGCCGTGTGCGCGAAGCAAAAGGCTCGCCCACTATGTGCGGCCAGAGATGCAGAAACGTATGTTCTTTTAATCTATTATCGATTCCAAGTTGGCGCAAAACTTTGGGTAACACTTTAGCAATTTGCTGAAAGTTGCGCCCTTTGCCTTTGCGCATGGGCTCAATGGCCGGCTTAGTTGAGCCAGCTTCGGCCTTATCTTTCGATTTATCTTTGCCGTCTTCGACCATGGCTCACCTTAGAGCAGAAAAGAAGTATCTAGGGAAGCTAAAGTTAGCATGAATACACAAATAGATTATGGTCATTCGGTTATAATCAGCGGCTTCAGTAAGTTTCAGCCAAATAGAGGTTAAGAACGTGTCAGCAGAAGAGACAATTGCAGTATTGAAAAAGCGCTTCAGACCTGAAGCCGCAAAAAATCTCTGCGCTACATACTTAATCAATATCAAAGGCGATGGCGCCGCTGCCTATCTGACCAAAATCTCAGATGGCACTTGTGAATTTGTTGAACACAGCACCTCAGGTTATAGCCCGGCTGATTGCCAGATCACAATTGACTCAGATGACCTACACCAAATCATCAGCGGTCGCATGTCAGCCATGACTGCAGCTCTCTCTGGCGTGCTTGCCATTGAAGGTGAACTGGGCTTAGCAATGAAGTTGGTTCCAATCTTCTTCGAAGGCTAAAACTTATGCTTTAGCAGAAGCCTCTAGCAGGGCCTGGATGCCGACTTCGTAGGGCGGCAGCTGCCCGGCAAAGAGTTCGAAAGCAAAGCGTGCCTGATGAACTAGCATAGCCTTCCCGTCATCATTCTCTAATTGAAATTTTTGAGCGAGCTTACAACAAATTGTGGGCTCGCTGCTTTTTGCATAAACCAAATCTTGGACGAAGCAAGCCTTAGGCAGCCCCTCAATTAAAGGCATTAACCAAGGTGGAACATCATTGTCTAAATGTCCTATTGAAGTGGCATTGATAAAAATTTGGCACTGCTGAAGCTCGGTGCTCTCTAGTTTATTACTGAGGGCAAGGGCCCTAAAAGAAAGCTGCGGCAATATTATTTGAGCCATAGCAATAGATTGCTCAAGACTATCTATAAAACCCTGGGCACGGTCTTCGGTGCGCCCTAGAATCTGAAAATTACTGGCACCGATTTCGGCCAAAGCAATAACGGCTGCCCGAGCCGCCCCGCCCGTGCCCACAATCAAAACATGCGAAATGCTATTGCCTTGGCCACTCGCTAAGCTCTGATTGAGGCTAGCTTTCAGACCAAGAATATCGGTATTGTGCCCCTCAAGCCGCTGCTCTTTAAAAACAACAGTATTGACCGCACCGGCCGCCCGCGCTTGCGCTGAGCTACTAGCTAAGAAATTGAAAACCGCTACTTTATGAGGAATAGTGACATTGATGCCGTCCATTGACTCTGGCCCGACTCGCATAGACTCTAGACGTTGAGCCAGTTCGCTTTCGGACACATCAAAAAGACTATAACTACCGGCGATACCAGTACAAGCAAAAAATGCACGATGAATAGCAGGCGACAGAGAACGACTAACAGAACTACCTATTAGTCCTAAATTTAGTCCTCGATTTACTCTTGGACTAGCAATCACTAATAGTTAGTTTGCTGCTGAGTAGCTACGCGCATCTTCGTAATGCCAGCAGCGGCTGCAGCACTCATCACTTCAACCACATCTTTCTGTTTGGCATCGCCATCAGCATTAAGTGTGACGTGCAAGTCAGCACCAGGTGGTGCCTTATCTTTGATCTCTTTGATCAAGGCCGTGATGATGTTCACATCATGATCGCGAATATACTTACCATTAATGGCAAGCTGCCCGTCTTTATCGATGTCGAAGCTAATACCCTTTGTCGCTTCGTCTTTCTTGGCATTCTTGGTCTCAGGCGGTTTGATCTTCAAATCTGATTTGTCGATCAAAGGCGCAATTAAGATCATGATGACGAGCAAAACTAGAAACACGTCAGTAAGCGGGGTGACGTTAATATCGGTGAATTGATCACCGACCGCTCCCATAGACATAGCCTACCTCCCAGTTTCTTCTTGCCTGCTTCTTCTAATACGAAGCCTAGTGTGTAGCGGCTTCGTGGCCAACAAAGCTCAAGAAGAGCAATTTGAGCAACAAGAAGTCATCGTTGAAACGCTTCACAGTATTAGTGTAAGTGTTGTTGAAAATAACAGCCATAATCGAAACGATTAGACCATAACCAGTTGCGATAAGAGCCTTGGCCACACCGGTTACAACCACCGGAGTACCACCACCGGAAGCGCCCAATTGGTCAAGGGTGAATACAACCCCAACCACTGTGCCGAATAGGCCGATGAACGGGCAGGTGGCACCAATGGTACCTAGCACCGCTAAGTGCTTCTCTAACTTACGTGACACCAAGCCGACTGTGATGTCGAAGGCCTTGGAGAAATCTTCTTTTTGGTCAGCCATCAAGCGCACGCCTTCTTCGGCTACTTCGCCGATAACGCCGCCTAATTGACTGCAAGATTTTTGAGCTTTTTGCAGGTCATTTGTCTCCAAATATCTTTGCAGAGTATGGATAAATTGAGTTACATCGCGGCGATTCTGTTGATAGTACATATAGCGCTCAACAGTTACGGCAATTGTCAACACCGAACAAATCGTGATCGGAATGGAAGCAAACCAGTCATGAATCATGAATTCGAGGAAGTATTGGAGGAATTTACTTTCCATAAACGTTTATCAACATCTCCTTATTTGCTGGCCATTCCAACAGAACTTACTTTGCTTGTGCCAACAGACTCTGACGAGTCTATCAGAAATTGCGGAATTTCCCGACACCACCACCATTGAATACGTTGTAGTCGAAGGTGAACTCAATATCTACATCATCAGGCGCTCCGGCAGGAAGCGGTCTGAAGGGAGCAGCATTCTCAACTGCTTTCAAAGCGGCCTGGTCGGCTATTGTTAAGCCAGATGAAGTGACCATTCTCAAGTTGGTCATTTGACCATCTTTGTGCACCTTGAAAACAACTTTGACTCGCTTAGATTCATTACCTTTCGGCGGGAACCAAGCACGCTTAATTCTTCTCTGCAAATCGGCCATATATGGTCCGAAGTCTACGTCAGCTCTCGCTGCCACTGAAGGACGGCCTTTGCCCTCATCAGGGTTGCCAGCTTCGCCGCTGCCACCACCGCCACCAGGGGCACGGGCAACAGAAGGAGCTACAGCAATACCAGGAGAGCCGCCACCGGCTGCGCCACCACCACCAGAGCCACGACCGGCCCGAGTAGGAGCTGGAGATGGTCCAGGACCACTACCGCCACCGAGAGATCTAGCTCCACCACCAACTGGCACAGGAGTAGGAGGCCCACCACCACCGGACATGCCAGAGGTTGAGGCAATATTGATAGGAGTCGGCGCTGGACCAGGAGCCGTGGCGGAACCAGCACCTACACTAGCTTTAGGCATAGGGGCGATGGAGGAGCCACCGATTTTAGGCATTGATACAGGCGACGGAGAAGGGCTCGGAGACGGAGCTGCCGAAGGATGGAAAAATGGGTTAGGCATCTTCGGAGCTGGCGACGGTGAAGGCGAAGGGCTCGGAGATGGACTAGGAGAAGGTGACGGAGAAGGACTAGGCGACGGCGATGGAGTTGGGCTCGGACGCGGTGTAGGCCTTGGTGAAGGAGTAGGAGATGGTGTCGGCGAAGGAGTAGGAGTAGGCTTTGATTGACTTGGCTTAGCTTCAGTCGGTTTAGCCTGTTCTTGAGCCTTGCTCGGCGCTTTCGGCGCAGGTGATGGTTGAACCGATGGTTTGTTCGGGTCGTGCTTGCCGCCAGCTTGAGAGTTGTGGGCAGCGCGCTTTTGAGTTTTGGGAGGAGTCTTGGTGTTTTCTTCGTTCTGAATAAACTCGATATCAGTGACCTGAGACCGTGGTGGCGGTGGAATCAAGAAGAAGAAAGCGAGCAAGAAACAAGTGAGAAAAATACTTATATGGAATATGTAAGAGCCGCTAGTGGCTTCTGGCATTTCCAAGAAGTAGTCATGGTAAAGCGATTTGCGCTGTAAGTGAGAAGCCTTATCGAAAGCATCACGAGCGGCAAAAACGGCAAATGACAAGAACAGACCAATCAACATGAACGATGCGCCAGAGCCAATCTGTAGCTGAGCTAAAGAGTCAGCAAGAGCACCATTCAACTTCATCTGGTTGCCATCACCAAATTGCTTCAAAGAAGCCATCAGAGGTGCAGCAAAGATCAAGCCTAATAAAACGAGATAGTTGATGACACCAACCAGCATGAAAAGCAGGCCTTTGCGCTGCTCGCCATTGTAAAGCTGACCTAAGCCAGGCAAGAAGAGAGACATCCCTCCGGCCATATTAGGATCGCGCTGTGTGCCTTGATGTCTTGGTGATGCTGCAGTCATGAATTTGTCCTACGCTTCTACCGTCTTTGTCTAAGTATGTGCGCAGCTGGTAATTTTTAGAGGAATCAACCGTAGCATCGATAATTTGATACTAGAGGTCTTGAGTGTAGCACAACAGACCCTAGCCTGGCCTTGGTATCAAAGCTTGTTTGTCAGTCTTGCTTAAGACTGTTATTTGACAACCGACCAACAACTAAAAACTATAAACATAACGCCCATAGTTGATATCCAACCGCTCTACAAGCTTCACCTAATGAATTTTTCCAGCCACTTTCTACTGGCAACTTATTGTCAGTAACATCACTATAACTTCTGCTTCAAGCTCTAGCTAACCCCTTTTTGCTAGTCATTGCCCGGGGTTTACCCCAGGCAATAATTTGAAACCTAGCAGTCCATCAAAAGGCTCGAAAACTTCCAGAGCCGCCACCGTTGAAAACGTTGTAATCGAAAGTAAATTCAATGTCGACATCGGACGGCGCCCCAATTGGCAGTGGGTGGAAGGGAGCTGCACTCTCAACCGCTTTGAGAGCCGCTTCATCGGCAGCAGTTAAGCCAGACGAATTAGCTAAGCGCAAATTGGTCATCTCCCCGTTGCGGTGCACCTTGAAAATCACTTTCACCCTCTTTGAGCGGGCATCTTTGGGAGGAAACCATGCACGCTTGATGCGCCGCTGTAGCTCCGCCATGTACGGTCCAAAATCTATGCTCCTGCTTGCGCCCAGAGCATCTTTGCCAGCTCCATCGTCGGGATTAGAAAGATCACCTCTACCATTTCTGCCCTGACCCTGTTTACTGGCAGGCCCTGGACCAGTTCCCTGATTACTGAGAGCAGGTGCCACGGCTGTGCCATTGCCACTCGGACCCACCGCAGCAGATCGGCTAGGAGCAGGTACAGCCGAATCACCATTGCTATTAGATCCACTGCGATGGCCGCTCCCCGAGCGCACGCCCACAGGTAACGGGGTGACGCCACTCGAAGAAGAGGAGGAAGACGCAGAAGATGGCGAAGCAATCCCGGGAATAGAAGCTATTTTCACATCGCTAGCACTGCCCTGAGCGGATGTTAATTGCTTGGGCAAATTCAAGTTGCTAGCTCCACTAGTCGGCATCACCAATGATGGTCGCGGTGCCAAACTTGGAAGGGTAGACGACGCCAACAAAGGCACTGCTGGTAGTGGCGCACTATTGTTGACCTTTAGATTTTGACTAGGAGTAAAACTGGGAGTAAAACTAGGATTAGAGCTAGGTGCAGCTGTCCTCGGCATCACGGCCGGCTGAGGCTGGAGAAAATTCTGGGCCATGCGTTGTAAATTCGGCTGCAATGTTGGTTGCTGTGCTTGAGTTGGAGCTTGAGCTGGAGCCTGAGAAGAAGGAGAAGCTTTTGCTACGGCTTCAGCTTGTGCCGGTTTAGCTTGAGGTTGGCGACGAGCCGCAGCACGCGAAGAAGATGAAGAAGAAGAAGAAGAAGAAGAAGAAGAAGCGGAGACTGAAGAGGGCCGACTGTGGTCACGCTTACCTCCAGCCTTAGAGTTGTTCTCTGCTAAATTCTTTGTTTTCTGTTGCTCCTTTGTATTCTCTTCCGCCTGCTTGAACTCAATTTCGGTGATTTGCGATTGCGGTGGTGCCGGAATCAAAAAGAAGAAAGCAAGAATAAAACACGAAGCAAGCAGACTAATATGAAAGATGTAAGAGCCGCTGGTAGCCTCAGGCATGCCCACAACATAGTCGCGATAGATAGCAGCGCGTTTAAAATATTGGGCTCGATCATAGGCGTCGCGAGCAGCAAATATTGAAAAACCAATGAACAAACTAATGAGGGCGAAACACGCACCAGAACCAAGCTGTAACTGAGTCAGTGACAGAGCTAATGCTTTATTGAGGCGAACTTGGTTAGCACTGCCAAACACTGTGAGCGAGTGCATAATTTGTGGTGCCATAATCAGCGCTAGCAAGAGCAAATAATTGACGCAACCGGCAGCCATAAAAAACACGGCCTTGCGCTTTTCTTTATTGTAGAGTTGCCCGAGGCCCGGTAAAAGCATTGACATACCGCAAGCCAAATTGGCATCGCGCTGTGGTTGTGTCGCGTTGGCGTAAGGTGTAGATAATGGCATGATTAGTCCTGCGCTGTTGGAAAACCAATAACGAACACAAATTTCAGTTTTGAGAATTTGGTTTCGGACCTTCTCTACTCTATCTCGCGCAAGAGAGGTAACTTAAGCCGGTTTTGACTGAACCTTGTACAGGGTTTTCCCTCTAGTGCAAACAAAAACAGGCTCCCGAAGGGAACCTGTTTTGCATGCTATCTGTCATGAGGGGCCGATGTGGCTTTTAAAACTATCTACTACATTGTAGGCATACGAAGCTCTTCAGCAAGTTCGATTTTAAGTTCATCACCAGGACGAACTTCAATCTTCTTACCTTTCTTGGCGCAAAGAACAGCGATACCAACAGCTAAGCCGATACCGGCGCCAAGAGCTGCAGCTGCACCCTTGCTCATTCCGCTACTGCTTGAGTTGTTGTTGTTATTGTTGTTATTGCTGCCATTGCCAGCCAGTGCACCAATCGCTAGACCAGCAACGAAAGGCAGAGCAACTGTGCCAGTATCAATAGCAATATCTTTCATACCGCGGCGAGCGTGAACAACCCCTCCGCGAGCAACGATAGTGGCTACTAGAGGAATTTGGCGATTATCTGGAGTGGTGATGTTATCGAACTTGAGTGCCACCGAACCTGAGCGGTTTAAGGCACGTGGTGAATTCAATGTAGCAATACGACCTTTAATGATTGAACCAGCAGGCACCACAGTGCTGCCATCAATAGTCAAATCTTCAGAAGTACGAGCACTAAACTCATCGCCTTCTTGGCTGGTATCAGAGTCAACAGCAGTATCCATAACGATTGGAATTTTTGTGCCGGTTGGTACTACACGAATGTAGCCCTGTAAAACTTTGGAATCTTTAGTGCTTGCAGTCGTTGTCGGAGTAGCTTCGGTAGAAGAAGTAGTCGTAGTTTCAGTGGTTTCAGTTTTAGTTTCTGCACTGGCCTCGGTAACTTCGGCACTGCCGGTAGTTGTAGTTTCAGCTAATGGTTCAGCTGGAGCTGTAGCACTCGTTGGGGTTGTGTCGGCAACGGGAGCCTCTTTAACTGGAGCAGCTGCTGATTCAGTTTTAGCGGATTCATCTTCAAAGATAGATGATTGTTGAGCGGCCGACTCTTGAGCGACAGGTTCAGCCGGAGCACTGGCTGCACTCGTTGAACTTTCGGGCATATCGCTCTTAGGAGCATCAGCTTCAGCTGAAGGGCTCTCAGCAGGAGGATCTTGAGGACTATAGATTTTAAAGTTAAGTTGCGGGTCAGCTGCCAGGACCGCACAGGTGGTGGCAGGTGAAATAGCCAGCATCAAACTAGCTGCTAAACATATAGCCTTAGAACTGAACATTTATTTTCTATCCCTTTGGTTGAGATTCATCTTGTTTGAGATTTATCGGGCCGCCAATTGCATTCGGCCATAGCAGTCAAGCGGTTACTCCCCGCAGTCTAACACTTGCACAGCCTCAAATAATTAGCGTCTTCCAAGAAATCAACAGGTAATGTTGGCAAGATGCCATGACAACTGCAATACAACAAGTTTGCGCTCCGTAAAAAAACTACTTAACTTTCTATATATAGATGAATTAAACTGAGTAGTCGAAGCCACTCAGTATAAAGTGGCATCTAGGACTCGATGAGGAAACGTCAGTGATTCAGTGCCAGATATGCCAGGTCGCAAACGAAGACATTGCACAGTTTTGCAAAGAATGCGGTGGTCGCTTGACTCCGTCTAAGCCCCTCGTCAATAGTCCTGCCCCAGCACAACCTGCCCAGCTTGGCACAGCAGCCCCACCACAACCAGTGGCCCCTGAGCACCATGCGCAGCCTAAACCAAAGTTACGCTCGCCCCTATTCGGTGGTGGTTCAGACGCTGATAATAATTTTGATGATGAAGAAGAGCCTCAACCTGTATTAAATAAAGCTAAGGGTAAAGGCTTAAGGTCGCCTTTGCTTGGCGCTGTCGATGAAGATGAAGAGCCCGCCTTCGAGCCTAAGCCGAGAGACGCAAAGTCGCGTGGAGCAATGCGTTCACCAATATTTGGTGGCGGAGACGGTGGCAAAAACAAAGAGCACAAATCGACTTTTCCGCATCGCAGCCATGACATAGAGCCCGATCACGAACCCAGCCCCGCGGCAAAACTCGAGGCCGGTCGGCACCAAAGCAAAGGTCTGCGCTCACCACTTTTAGGTGGCGACGATTTTGATCCAGAAGCTGGGCTTGCTGAAGAACCTGGTATCCAAGGTAAGGCAGCCGGTCAGGTGAAAGCTCATCATCGCCTTCGCTCACCTATATTTGGCTCTGACGACGGTTACGAAGATGAGATCTTTGATGAAGAAGTAGAGGATGTTGACGACCCGAATGTTCTGCGTTCACCGCTTTTGGCCGTTAAAACACCAAGGGCAAAAGCTCCAAATCCTACCCAACCTCAGGCCCCAGCTCAGACCCAACCTCAGGCCCCAGCTCCTCAAAACGCTCCGCCAGCGCCGGTAGTTATGCCAGCACTTCCCATGCCCGTAGCAAATACTATGCCTCCAGCGCCAGCACCCTATCCGGCAGCACCTCAGGCTTTTGCTGGAAACTCACCCTCTGCGCCGCCAGCGGCTCCCACTTCGGCGCCTCGCTATGAACCCAAGCCAGCACCAAGCCCTAGCAATTCGCAGTTTGGCATGGCCGCTCAAACACCAGGTCATTATGATTACGGAGTTCAGGCCACACCAGCGCCTATTCCAGCGCCACTTCCCAACCCGTATCCTGCTCCCCAGCCAGCTCCAATGCCTCCGGCACCGGCTCAACAAGCGCCGCCCGCTGATAGTGAGGCCCCCAAAAAAGGTCTGCGCGGGTCCAAGCTGCTATCAAGTTCAGCTGGTGAAGATGACGATGATGAAATGCTCGGACCACAAGACCGGCGCAGCAAATCTAGAGAAAGACGGATGTCGAGACCAGACAGACGCAGCTCCGCATCCTTAGATATAGATGATGACGATGATGTTTTAGCACCATCAATGAGGCGGGCTAATGTTGGTGGTAGCGGCGGTGCCAACCCGATGGCACCACTTTTAATGGCAGCTGCTGCATTCGCAATGATCGTCAAAGCATATGTCTTCATACCACTACTAGGCAATCCAGACTTGTTCACCAAGAACATGCCTTACGTGCTTGAACAAGTTTCGACCATGGCAGTTTTACTTTCTCTCATAATGTTCGCCATGAAAGCTTCACAGAAGCCGTAAACACGGTTGCCAAGGGCTCGCGGCAAATATCAAGATTATCTCAAGAGGCTAACTGAGATTGACAAAAGGTAACTTTCAAAGAGATACCAGCATGGTATATTGTCGCTTGCACAGGTAGATTGAATCTTTCTATTTGCCAGCGAAACTTCCTAACTACGTCGACGTCTTCGTATTACATGAACCAACTAAATATGAATGCGAGAGACAATTAGTGAAAGAGAAAAGGACCCACTTAATGTTCTTAGAAAAGCTTGCCCGGCTAGGTATGACCGCCACCAGCAACCACCGTGCCTCCCGTAGATTTTTTAGTCTTGCATGTTCTGCAATGCTCTTAGGCTCAATGACGCTAAGCTCGCAGGCACTGGCTCTTTCATTGCCAAAGGGTCAAAAGAAAGGTGGCTTACAACTACCTCTTAATAGCAGATTAGATGATGGTCTTGATTCTGGTGTTGTCCCGGCGCCTACTAGCACTACCACTACAAGTAGCACCACTACTAAAACTAGCACTACAGATAGTGCCAGCACTGAAGTAGCACCAGCTGCCACTGCTGAAGCAACTAAAAACGTCGATCTCAGACCTTTCGGTTTGAATGACAGCGACACTAGTGCCAAGCCAGCCGAAGAGACTGGTGATACACCTACTTTTAAAATTCAAGCCAGCGAATCAAATCTTTTACCGAATGGCACCACTGCCAACGAAGGACTTCCCGCCAAAAGCATGAAGGTCGAAAAAGGTTTCTTCGGTATGGGCAAGCCTAAGAAGGCTAAAGACCTAATTAAGACTCCAATGGACGCTGCCAAAGCTACCAACTCAATGCCTTTAGCACTACAGAACACCGAAGACGAAACTCAGCAAAAAGCCGAGTTTTTAGAAACCAGTGAGCAAAAACAAATTGCCGCTCTTTGGGACGCTACGCTTAACCGTTCACCTGATATTCAATTTGTAGTACAAAAACTTGTACCAACAAATGATACTGGTCACGCAGCTACTGTCATGACCCGCATGCTCGGCGGAGTACTGGCTGGTTCAATCGGTGCCATGGGTATGATTGCTCCAAGTCAACCTATGTATGCAGCTCAGAGCTTTAGCCAACAAGCTCTCGGTCAATTGATGGGCGTAGTTGATGACAAAGCCAAGAAGAAAGCTCAACTTGGTCAAGCCGAGTTGATTTCGCTTTATCAAATGGTGCGCAATACTTCCGATAAACTTGTCGACAACTATCGCCAATACAAGAAGCATATTGTTGGTCTCAATCGTGCCACCACTGACTTTGAAGACCTCAACAACATGATGAAAGACGCCCGCGCTGGTCAAGATGCCGCTAAGCAACTTGATATGGAATACACAGTGCGCAAAGCTCAACGTGATGTTATTGCTATTAGCGATGATATTCACCGCTTCCGCCAAGGCTTGGTTGATATGTCTGGAGCTGAAGCAGTGGACAAGCTAGATCAATCTATAAAAGAAGAACTACAGAATCTTGATGAAGCCTCTCCGAATGCTGCCATTGCTGGAAAAGAAAAGAGCCCAGAAAAAGCAAAAGACGACAAAACCCTATAATCGATAATTGAGTGACATAAGCTGATGCGCATAAATCAACGTTGGTTCGTCTGGCTAGTTCTAGCCCTCTGCGTACTAGCAGTGCCGGCGGCGGTTCTCACTCAAAGCGCTGGTGGACAAAACCTAGACGGCAGCAGCAAAGAAAGCTCTGGTAGTTCTGACAGTTTGACTATGCGCTTTAAAGACCACATTCAAGTGGTGCGCTTATCAGGCATGATCATTGATAAGGCTGACAGTTCAATTTTCACATCGTCAGTTGGCTCATCGAATAGTGTGCTCAAAGAATTGCGCAAAGCGCTCAAGTCTAAGAGAGTCAAAGCTGTTCTGCTACGGGTTAATTCACCTGGTGGCACAGTACCAATGTCGCAAGAAATTCACGAAGCTGTTGTCGAGCTAAAAGCTGCTGGTAAACCAGTGGTGGTATCAATGGGTGATGTTGCTGCTTCAGGCGGTTACTACATCTCTTGCGCTGCCGACAAAATCGTGGCCAATCCCGGTACACTCACCGGTTCAATTGGTGTGATCATCAATCTTATGAACTTCAAAGCCTTAGCTGACAAAGTTGGCGTCGAACCAGAAGTAATTAAGTCGGGTCAATTCAAAGACATTGCCTCACCCTATAAGAAGATGTCGAAAGAAGAGCATGATATTTTGCAGGCTCTGATTATGGATTCTTATGAGCAGTTCACCACTGCCATTGCCGAAGGACGAAAAATTCCTATCGATAAAGTCAAAACCATCGCCGATGGTCGTATCTATTCTGGCAGACAGGCACAAAAGCTTGGTCTAGTCGACAAGCTCGGCTCTTATACCGACGCTCTAGCACTGTTGCAGACTATTGCCAAAGAACGCTACAACCTCAAAGAAGACCTGGCAGTTGACGAAGATCAAAGTGGCGGTATTTTGGCCTCTCTCATGGAAGGCCGCGCCCAGCTTGCTCCTCCTAGTGTGTCATCACCGCTAGACAAACTTATTCCATCTCAATTCAATCCTGAGCTCAATAGACAACCATTGTGGTTGATGCAATAGAGCAATGGCAGACGATTACTCACTATCTGAAGATTCAATTCCTCCTGATAAACGCATTTCAGAGAGTAATCCTCGCGAGCTAGAACTAGCGTTTAGACAGGTACTTATTCAAACGCCCAAGGCCGGCGAGACAGCAGCGACCGATCCACTAGTCGAAGCGGTATCGCCTGAAGATTCTAATCAAGGCAAAAACAAAGATCTCTACAAAAATGGCTTTACTCTCTGGGCCGACATTTTTTACGGTGTCTTAGTAGCACCGCGGCAGACCATGATGATTTTGAGTGATTCGAGTCGCTTTCCTACCAATTTTGCTAATTTCAGTTCAGCAGCTTTGTTGGTGGTGCTAACTCTTTCAATCACCGCATTTCTCAAAATCAAGCCCGACAGTGTGGGCGCGAGCTTAGTGCCTTGCTCACTTTTTGTCGTCTCAGGGATTTTTTACTGGGTGACACTTTCTTGTATTCTCTACTATTTGAGTATCTGGCTTAGAGGCCATCGCCTTACATTTGGCAATGCTTTTATCGCCACAGGCTGGGCTTTTCTACCGTTTGCCTTCTTTGCACCGATAGCCTGTATGCGACATACTCCCTTATTTTTTGTACTAGCAACGATACCGGCATTTTGGTTCATTGCCTTGCAGTGGATCGCTTTCCAGACTTCTCTGCGTACCTCGATAATTAAGCTAGCACTGATTTTGCTGGTTGTGCCGCCGATACTAACTTTGGTTTATTGCTTCTGGATAGGCCTGGCTGGATTCTCGATAATTTCACAACTGCTAGCTGCGCTTTAAAAATATGTTGCCCAATCTACCGCTTGTAATTGCCGTAGTCGGGCCAACATGCTCGGGCAAGACCAGCCTGGCTATTGAATTAGCGAAAGAGTTAAATGGCGAGATCGTAGCGAGCGATTCGCGAACCATTTACAAATATATGAATATTGGTACG
>Ga0172379_10005555_pt1 | contig 17562 bp, 17 predicted proteins | sample GrowelOW334metaG_FD_119756 | JGI IMG/M metagenome (GOLD analysis project Ga0172379, IMG submission 119756) | Groundwater microbial communities from an aquifer near a municipal landfill in Southern Ontario, Canada - Groundwater well OW334 metaG | ecosystem: Environmental > Aquatic > Deep... | reverse complement strand
TCCATCCCGATATATATTTCACTTTTCGATTGTAAATGATCCATATGTGTTAGAATTAACTGGTAATCGACCTTACCCATCAATTGTAACTGCTGGACTAAAGGTTTTTATAGCATTAAAATATAAAGATGCAGGAATGGCTAATTTCGCTCGTCTCTATCCACCCGTACCTCGTTTACGGCATCATTGTTCTTACGGCTTGCGCCGAGGGACCCATCCTTTCCATGATCGGCGGGGCCCTGGTCAAGCTCGGCTATCTTCATTTCTGGCCTCTTTATGCCGCCCTCATGCTCGGCGACCTTATCGGCGACGTCGCTTGGTACTATATCGGCTATCATTTCGGGCACCGCTTCATTCGCCGCTTCGGCAAGTATGTCAATATTACCGAAGAAGGCGTTGCCAAGGTCACTCGGATCTTCCACGACTACAAGCATCGAATCCTTTTCATTTCCAAAATTTCCAACGGCTTCGGTTTCGCTTTGGTAACTCTGGTAACAGCCGGCATGGTCCGGATTCCCTTTTGGTTTTATATGTTAGTCAACCTGATCGGTCAATTCATCTGGAGCGGACTTTTGATCGGAGTCGGCTATTTCTTCAGTAATCTTTATGTTACAGTCGACTCCATCTTAGGAAAGATTTCGGTGGTAATTGGCTTCATCATTGTCCTAGTCGCTTTCATCCAATACAATAAGTATCTCAAAAAGCAGGCTGATAAAATGCTCTAAAATCATGCTTTCCTTCATTATCCCAACTTATAACGAAGAGAAGTATATAGAGAGGACACTCCTAAACTTGAAGACCTTAACATTGCCCCATGAGGTAATCGTGACTGATGATAAAAGCACCGATGGGACGGTCCAAATTGCCAAGAAAAATTGCGACTTAGTTTTAGTTCCGGAAGCTAAGCATATTTCAGCCGCTGCCAATCGCAATGCCGGAGCCAAAGAAGCCGAAGGAGAATTCCTGGTCTTTACCGATTCCAGCTGCATCTTTCCCAATATTGATAAATTCTTTGGAAAAGCCCTGGCCAACTTCGAAGCCGACTCCAATCTCGTAGCTTTAATAGGAAAAATCGGTGTCTGGCCGGAACTGGAAACCTGGAGCGACCGTCTGGTTTACTTCTTCTTCAACTGGGTTCATCATTTGAAAAATAACGTTTTCCATATCGGCGAAGCTTCCGGCAAATTCCAAATGATGAGAAGAAGCACCTTTGACAAAGTCCAAGGTTTCAATCCAAACCTGGTTACTTGCGAAGACGGTGATATGTTTTCGCGTTTGGCTAAGATCGGACGGACGATGTATGATCCTGAATTGGTTATCCTCCACGCCGGCCGCCGAGCTCATACGATCGGCTGGCCCAAATTGCTCTGGATCTGGTTTGTTGAGCGCTCATCTTACGGCTTAACCGGCCGCTCTCGAGTCAAAGAATGGAAAGATATCCGTTAAAACAATTCCCAGATGTCGGACATCTGTAGAACCTAAACACATGAAAGTCTCAATCGTCATTCCTGCTCATAATGAAGAAACTAGCCTTGGACCAACACTCGAAGCTGTTTTGAAGAGCAATTATCCTGATTTTGAAGTTATCGTAGTCAATAATGCCAGTACCGACAAAACCGCTCTCATTGCCTCAAATTTCCCTGTTACTCTGGTCCATGAAAGCCGCAAAGGTTTACTCTGGGCTCGGGAAAAGGGCCGCCAAACTGCGACCGGTGAGATTATAGCCAACATTGACGCCGACTGTTTGCCGGATCCCGAATGGTTGAATCAAGTCCTTCCCTATTTCCATAACGCCTCGATAGTTGCCGTTTCCGGGCCTTATGACTACTACGACGCCGATCCTTTTTTCCGTTACGGATCGTTGGGCTTTCAAAAATACATCTATCCTCTTTTCAATAAAACCTTCCAATCGTCCTTATTCAAAAAAGGCGCCACTCTGATCGGCGGTAATAATTTCATTCGGGCGAACATTCTCCGCAAAGCCGGCGGCTATAACACTTCGATCCTTTTCTACGGCGAAGACACAGACACCGCCAAGCGCGTTTCGGCTCACGGACGAGTGATTTTTAGCCCTAAGGTGATCATGAAAACCTCGGCCCGCCGTTTCAAAGCTGAAGGCAAGCTCAATCTGATGAGTAAATATTGGTATCACTTTTTTAAGCAAATATTTTCTAAGAAATAATACAGATCATTACTGCCCAATAGTCTGAGTCGTCGAAGCGCTCTTCACATCAGCCTTAGCCGCTTTAGGTAAAGATCGAAAAATAGTTGTAATACCCTTCCGGACATCCTGAAGATCTTTCTCTCCGGCTTTGATCTGGGCTCTGGCGGCTTTGAGAGTAGCTGTATTCGAGGCCATGACCGCTTTGTCTCCATTATCCGGAACTAAGACGGCCACCGCTTTGACAGCGTTATTAGCCTGAACTTTGGCATCAGCTATTTTGGGCAGAAGACTATTCAAGGTATCGATGGCTGTGGTTACACTGGCGGTACTGGAAGCATTCGTCAGACGAGTCTCCAACTTGGTTAGAACCGTCGTCATCATGTCGCTAATCGTAATGATCCGGTCGCCAGCGGCCAAGATATTAAGCTGCGGCATAACCAATGCGTAGACTCTATAATTCTTGGTAATGCCTTCAAGGTCAGTTTTGATCGTCGTAGAAGAAGTCGAAGAGTCAATCTCGGCTTTCAGATTACTGAGATTTGTGATTAAAGTTTGAATATTGGAGATAATGTAAGCCTTTTCCTTATCCGAAACATTCTTGATTTCACTTACCCGGGCGCTTAGCTTACTCAGATTGGCTATCCTTTCATCGATCATCTTATTCGCCTGAGCTTGGGCTTTGGTCATCCGATCGGCCGCGGCTTTGCTTTGGGCATTGGCTTTAATTTCTGCTTTGGTTTGCCCTTCATTCGAATTCGTTTGGGCCTGAGCAAGTTTGACCTCCGTCGTTGAAACCAACAAAAGTGCCAGTGCAATAAATATCGTAATTTTTTTATTATTCATAGTTTTGAAGCGTTGGCTCGTAATTATTGGTTGAAACTGCTAATACCCGTATCAACTGAAGTGCTGTCCGCGCCAAGGCCTTTGAGTTCATCATCGATGGCATTGGCGTCCTTCTGGATGGCGGCATCGGAATCGTCTCCGGAATCGCTCATATTAGGATAAACCGGAACAGTAGGGGCAACTGGTGTCGGACTCTGAGTAGGATTGGCATTAAGCGATTGGTCATTGGTAACAGCGACTTTAGTCGTCGTAGAGGCACCGTACCAGATACCGCCTATAACTATGACAGCTAAGACGATTACCAAAATTATGCCGGTTTTTGCGGTTGTAGACATGGATTTGTGTGAATAGGCTTGTAATAAGAAGCGACCAAGGTTCTGAACTCCTAGAATTATAGCACGAGGTTATATTTAATAAATAAATCTAGAAGAACCTGGTCCATAAAAAAAGAGAAGTGAACCGCTTTCAACTTTCTTTCCCACTTATCCACCACTTCTCCCCTGAAAAAGTTTTTCTCTTCATTTTTGCCCCCATGTTACAATTGTTTCCATTACAGAAAACATGGACACCGCCTCCCCTTACTTCAAGACCAAAGACCTCAAGATTCCGCCCCACAGTTTGGAAGCGGAAAAGGCCCTCCTCGGATCGATCATGATCCGCGGTGAGGCTATGCACGATATTATCGATACGGTCAGCGAGCAGTCTTTCTATTCGACCCAGCACAAGATTATTTGGTCGGCTCTTCAAGATCTTCACATCAAAGCTTCACCCATCGACCTTCTAACCCTTTCGGCTAGACTCAAGGAAAAAAGCCAGCTCGAGCAGATCGGCGGCATGGCATTCCTCACCGAACTTATCAATATCGTTCCTTCTTCGACCAACGCCAACCATTACGCTGAGATTGTCGAGAAGAAACACAGTCTTCGCGAACTTCTCCGGGCGGCCGAACAGATCATGGGCCTCGGTTACGAAGAAGAAGCCGAGATTAACGACATCCTAGAAAAAGCCGAGAAAGCTCTCTATGTCGTAACCAATAAGACCGGCTCCCATAAGTTCGTTCATCTCAAAGACACCCTCCACGAGGCCTGGGAGCGCCTAGATCACCTTCATAAGACCAAAGACGAACTTCGTGGCGTCCCCACCGGCTTCGCCGAGCTCGATAACAAGCTTTCCGGCTTCCAAAAGTCCGACCTCATCATCTTAGCCGCCCGGCCTTCCATGGGTAAAACTTCCTTAGCTCTCGACATTGCCCGCAAAGCTTCTGTCAATTACAAAGTTCCCGTGGCCATCTTCTCTCTGGAAATGAGCTCCCAACAGCTAGTTGACCGTATGCTTTCAGCCGAATCCCAAGTTGATTCCTGGAAAATCCGGACTGGCCACAACCTTTCGGTTGAGAATGACTTCAAGTCTATCGGCGAAGCCATTGGTCGCCTTTCCGACGCTCCTATCTATATTGATGACCAGCCCGGCAATAATATCTTGAAAATGCGGGCCGTCGCTCGGAGGCTTAAGAATGAGAAAGGCCTGGGCTTGATCGTCGTTGACTACCTCCAGCTCATGCTGCCTACTAATACCAAATACAACGACAACTTGGTCCAGCAAGTAACCGAAATTTCCCGCTCTTTAAAGAATCTAGCTCGCGAATTGGAAGTGCCGGTTCTGGCCCTCTCCCAGCTCTCCCGTGCTGTCGAACAGCGTGGCGGCAAACCCCGCCTTTCCGACCTCCGCGATTCCGGTTCGATCGAGCAGGATGCTGACGTGGTCATGTTCATCCACCGCGAAGCCGACCAAGACGCCGGCGGCCGCAAAGAAGAAGCCGAGATTCTTATTGAAAAGCATAGAAACGGCCCGACTGGTACGGTCAAACTCTTCTTCGATAGCAAGAAGACAACTTTCATGAGTATGGACAAGGCGGACTTCGGGGGGTTTGAGGAAGCAGCACAGAGCTAGGAGCTAAGAAGAAAAATGAAAATGGCGACTAAGATTCAGAAATTCACTGATTTGGTTGTTTGGCAGGAAGGCCATAAGCTTGTTCTTTTGATTTACAGGACTACGAAGAAGTTTCCGAAGTTAGAAATATTTGGCCTCACCGCTCAAATTCAAAGAGCTGCCGTTTCAGTTACCTCTAATATCGCGGAAGGTTTTGGAAGATATACTTACAAAGAAAGATCTCATTTCTACTACATTGCTCAAGGCTCTCTTACCGAGCTCAAAAATCAACTTTTAATTGCCCGTGATATAGGTTATATTTCAGATACAGATTATTCAAAGTTGGAAATCCAAACTAATCTGACTCATAAGATTCTTCAAGGTTTTATTGCCAAGACCAATCAACTTGTGAAATCTTAGCTCTTACCTCTTAGCTCCTAGCTCTAAATCCCCCCATGGACCCCCTCACTAGACTCGCCGAAATCTTCTCCCATTTCCCCGGTATTGGTCCCCGCCAAGCCAAGCGTTTTGTCTATTACATCCTTAACAGACCAAATAGCGACATTAAAGAATTCACCAAACTGATTGAAGAGGTCAAAAAACTGTCTCTGGAGTGTTCCAAATGCCATCGCCTTTATCTTCTTACCTCTTACCTCTTAGCTCCTAGCTCTGCTCTCTGCTCTATCTGCTCCGACCCCTCCCGCGATCAAGCAACCCTCATGGTCGTCGCTCGCGACTCCGACTTCGAAACTATTGAGAAAAGCGGCGCATATCGCGGGCTATATTTCATCTTGGGCGGCAGTGTGCCGGTCCTTGATAAGGAGCCGGAAAAAAGAATTCGTTTGAAGAAACTGCTGGAGCACGTTTCGGGTCTTGCCGATTCTAATTCTGCCTTGAAAGAAATAATTCTTTCCTTGAACACAACCCCCGATGGCGAACATACGACTGAAATTGTTCGGGAAGCTTTGGGCCAAATTATTAAAGACAAACATATCAAAATCTCAATCTTAGGAAGAGGCCTTTCGACGGGAGCTGAATTGGAATATGCAGACGGAGAAACGATTAGGAATGCGTTGAGAAATAGAGGTTAGAGATAAATCTAACTTCCTATCTCTTAGCTCCTAGCTCCTAGCTCTTACCTCCCCTACTTTATGCTTTCTATTCTGACCTTAAAGAAAGGCTGCCTATGTCCGTTTTTCTTGAAATAGCGGCTTTTCTGCTTGTAGTGAACAACGACTACCTTGGCCGAGCGGCCAATCTTCTCGATCTTGCCTTTGACGACGGCCTTGGGAATGAAAGGGGTGCCAATAGAAGTGTCTTTGCCGTCATCAACCAAAAGGACCTTGTCAAATATGACCGGATCGCCTTCGGCGTGTTCGCCCGGCAATTTCTCAATGGTGATCAGATCGCCCTTTGAGACTGTAAATTGCTTGCCGCCGGTTTGAATAACTGCAAATTCCATAATGTCCCACAGTATACAGGTTTTCAATAATTTCGCAAGGCCAGATAATAAAATAAGCTCCCCCAACCCGGAGGAGCTTGTGGAGGGACAGGCCTCCAACTACGACGGCTCCTGTGCGACAGTTTCCCCAACTTCCGGCGGCAGCACAAGTCTCCGAAGAATTGGTGGTTGTGCAACTCGCACCGTAGATCTCCGCTCATGTGCACTTTGCGGGTCACAATACCCAAATTGCCATGACGGAGGAACAGGCGAACCAACACGGATTTGAGAACCTTGTCGACGGACCGTCTCTTTTGCACTCATAGCTTTCAATACTTTCCTTAACCATGTTTCTACAATGTCCAACTCTTTCTCCAAACAAGAGTCAGACCGATATATACTACACCTCACTTTAGTCCTGTCAACAAGATTTCTGTTGACAACCAGCACCCCCTTGCTACAATCGCCTGATGGAAATGGTTATCGATATGAAAGGCTTGGACAAAGCTTGTGAATGTAAGTCAGGCAAGATCGCCGGTCAGTGCTGCAAGAAGGACGAGAAATGTCCCTGCGGCTCCGGTGACAAAGTCTCGAACTGCTGCCTTAAAGGCAAGAAATAAAAGCGGTCGGAAAGAATTTGAGGCCTTAAGGCAAAGCTATGTCCAAAGATACTCACAATAAGAACTTCTCGGAATATGAGAAGGCTGTAGCTTTTGTGGAGAGTTTCTCTAATATTTCCTTTCGTAAAAACTTCGGACCACAGAAACGTGACCCAGCTTTTTTCTTGGACAGAACCCGTCACTTTCTTAAGCTTTTAAATGAGCCAGACCAGGCTTTCAATTACATTCATGTTACCGGCACGGCCGGTAAAGGTTCGGTCTGCAAACTTCTCTCTAGCATTCTAAGCGCCTCGGGTGCCAAGACCGGCCTTTTCACCTCACCATATGTCACCACGACAGCCGAGCAGATTCAGGTTGATGGCCGTTACATTTCCGCCCCAGATTTTGTTCGAATTGTAGATTACCTCAAGCTTTTCATTGCTCAAATGGCGAAAAAGGAAACCTTCGGTCCCCCCTCGGCTTTCGAAATCCTTCTGACTATTGCTCTTATCCATTTCAGAGAACAAAAATGTTCCTGGGTTGTCATTGAAGTAGGCTTAGGCGGCCGCTTCGACGCCACCAATTTTATGGAGAAACCGGCCGTCACGGCTATTACCAACATTGATTACGATCACACTGAAATTTTAGGCAAAACATTAAAAGAAATCTCATATGACAAAGCCGGTATTATTAAGCCCGGCAGTCTCTTCTTTACCTCAGAATCCCGCACCCCTCTTCTAAAGACTTTTAAGAAAATTTGTATGGAAAATAGCGCAACCTTTCAAGCTATTCCCCAGCAAGATAGCCCAGAGGAGAATAATTTAACCTTGGTCAGATCTATTTGTTCCGCTTTGAATGTCAAAGAGGAGGCGATTCAAACCGGAATTAAAGAAGCCAAACTTCCCTGTCGCTTCGAAATTATGAGTAAAAAGTCTCCGTCCGATCCTCTCATTATTCTCGATGGCGCCCACAATCGGGCTAAGATCAGAAGCACAATTCAGAATTTAGCCAAGATTAAATATAACAAATTGATCGTAATTCTTTCCATTTCCAATACGAAGAAGGACAACCTGGCAATTATTGCTCCACTGGCTAAAGTAGCAGATTATTTCATCCTCACCTCGACCAATCAATATGAGCGCCGTTCGCTTCATCCAAAAATTCTTTTACCGCTCGTAAATTCCAGCAAGAGGAACGAAACGAAAGTTGAAGTAATTGAGGATTGCTATAAAGCTTTGGAGAGGGCGCGACAACTTGCTGCTAAGGCAAAACTTAAGAAATCGACAAAAAAGACACCGGAAAAAACATTAAATGAGACCTGCATCTTAGTTACCGGCTCATTTTTCTTAGCAGGACAATTAAGATACGTTTGGTACCCGGAGGAAGAGGTACTTAGAAAGAGAAGTTCGTTCTAGATTTGTGGAGGCGCCACCTCCAGAGATGGCACCAAAGGAGGTAGTACCTCCAAATCAACGCTTTCCTGTAGGAAAGTGCCTGTATGTCATCACTCCTTTTTCCCAGTTACACTGATAATAAAGGCAATCCACGATATAATGAAGCCGGCAGTAATTATTTTCTCTGTCAATGTCATAAAAAGTACCCTCTGGTTAAATCCTGGATTCCCGCCTTCGCGGGAATGACACACTATTCTTCAATCATTTCCGGCTTCTCGATCATAGCCACTTCAATCCCCGGCGTTTCGCCCGTAATCCGCAAAACATCCTTATCCACTTTCTTGAGTTCCCGGCCAGAAGTATTGTAATGATTGACCACGGTTGAAAGCGAAATACCCAGTTTGCCATGGTATTCCTCGTATTTCTTCAAATGCGTACCCAGATCGGAAACCCTTTTAATAATATCCTTGGCCGTTTCCTCGATCTGTAGGGCCTTAAGTCCCTGCAAAACAGTCTGCAAATAGGCTAAGAAAGAAGTAGGAGAAACGATTATAACCTTATAACGATTAGCGGCCCGCTGAATGAGATTATCGGTTTCTTCAGTAATGGCGCCAATCTTATTAACCAGCAAATCATAATAAATAGCTTCATGAGGAATGAACATAAAAGCGAAATCCATTGTTCCCTCGGTCGGCCGGACATACTTGGCCGTTTCTTGGATACGCAACTTTAAGTCGTTCACGAAATCCTTTTCCAACTTAATCTTCTCAACCGGATTCTTCTCCTCGGCCAGCTTATTGTAATTCTCCAAAGAAAACTTGGAGTCAACGGGAATGATCTTATCTTTGACGAAAACGACCGCATCGACAATCTCCCCGTTAGCGAAAGGATATTGCATCTGGTACTGCCCAGGCGCTAAAACATTTTTAAGCAAAGTTTCCAGATAGTACTCGCCGAGTATCCCGCGATGCTTGGGATTCTTCAAGATATCCTGGAGATTCTGCAACTGATCGGCAAAAGAAACAACCTGGCGATTGGTTTCATCAAGCTTGGTCAAGCCTTGAGTGACTTCTTTGATCAATCTCGAGGATTCCGAAAGCTGAGTTTTCATCGAATCCTGCATGTTGCGGGAGGATTCTTGGATCTTGGTGTCTACGCTCTTGGTCAAACCGTCGACTTTGTGATCAACCGTCCGTGACAAGTCGCTAACCCGCCGGTCAACAATTCGCCCTAATTCGTTGACCTGTTCAAGAATGAGTTGCAAGCCCTGACCATCTTCTTTGCCTTTCTCTTCCGGCTTATGACGACGAGAAAAGAGGGCAATCATCTGGATGATGATGGCAATCAGGACTAAGATGACGAGAATAATGAGAGTGGTTTGCATAATTTTCTATTAGGACAATAATATCACATTATTTAAATCGTTATTGACTTTCCAAAAGTCTGGATGATAAAATGCCCCTGTATCCGTGAGCGCAAGCTCCTTATCGGACAAGGGATTATATCCCCCAAGCTGAAGACGGATACATCAAAGCTCCCCTACCGAGGGGATTTTTGATTGTTTTGATTTCCAGATGTCGGACATCTGGGAAATACCCTTCCCTTTCAAGAAATACTGTTATAGACTAATTACATGAACCTCCACCAAACTATCAAAGAGCAGATCAAGGAAGCCCTGCGAGCCAAGGACGGCCTTCGCTTGGACACCTTGCGCGGCTTGAACGCTCTCTTTATGAACGAGATCCTGACTCAGAAGGGCCTCAAGCTCGAAGGCGAGTTCTTACCTGACGAGCGAGCTCTGGCTCTCATCAAGCGCAGCGTCAAACAGCGTCTAGACTCCATCAAACAGTTCGAGATTGGAAAAAGGCCGGATTTGGCTGATAAAGAGAAGAAGGAAATGGCTATCCTCGAAAGCTACCTGCCTAAAGCTCTTTCCCGAGATGAGATCAAAGTTGCCGCCACCAAAGTTATTGATGGTCTCAAGAAGCAGGGTCAATTCGATCCCAAAGCGGCTGGTCGTTTGACAGGCTTGGTAATGAAAGAATTGGGCGGCAGAGGAGATGGTAATGAAGTTAAGGCTGTTGTTGAAGATTTAATTAAATAAATTTAAGTAAGAAAGCTGTCAAACGCCAGCTCTTGACTTGACAGCTTTTTTGTTACGTGTAGAATGAGGCTAGAAAGGTACCTGTCACATATGCAAAGACCTGTCGTTAGAAGCAATCATGTGGTCGGATTGGAGACCCGGCCACAGAACAAGATCGTCAACAGCCTTCCTCGGGAGCGGCCGAGAGGGTTGCACTTTGCCCCAGGTCATCGAGGGGCAATGCGCCGGGGTTCATCTGATCATCGGGACCGGGACTAGGTAAGTTCCTGAAAATGAACACGGAGGGCGTCCTTCACAGGGCGCCCTCCAGAAAGAGATGCTTATGAAGAATATTGCATCATCAGGCGGCAAGATGTCTGACACAAGGTTGGACCACGATCTTTTCGCGGCAGTTCACGAAGCTGCTGAGAGTGCTCCCACTTGGTCTGGAGCACCAAAAATTGCTCTTCAACCAGTCCAAAAAAAAGTTGTCCCCGGTTCATGGTCAGCACATGTAACCGAGGCACTCGAGAAGGGAGACTAAACAATGATAGATGACTCACTAAGGCGCCACCAACCGGGCGCCTTTTATGCTTTAGAAAGAGGTTCCAAATCAACCGTGAAGGTCAATTCAAGCTAAACATTCATTCATTTGCAGGTTTGTCCGTAGACGGATATAATCCGTATCGCAATAACTATGATAAAAAATACAATAAAAACAATCGGTATTATTGGCGGCGTCGGACCTGAAACGACTTCGAAAATATATCATTCGATAATTGATACCTACAAAAGACAATCTGACAGGTACCCGTCTATTGTGATATATAATTTGCCGTTTCCATTCATTATTGAAAATGAGGCCATAGCTAAGGGTATCAATGTTCATAAGATGCTTCCCTTTTTAATTGATGGAGCAAAGATACTTGAAAAATCAGGGGCTGATTTCGGAATATTACCCTGCAATACTTTACATAAGTACATTAAAGAAATTCGAGAAGCTGTAAAAATTCCTTTTTTAAGTATTCTTGACGAGACGGTTCTTGAATTAATTTCAAATAAAGTCAAAACTGTCGGAGTCTTGGCGACAGAAACAACGGTTAAAGACAGGTTATACGACAGCTTACTAGGGAAAAATGGAATCAATGTTCTCTATCCTACCGAGACCGAACAGAAAACTATAAACCAGCTAATTCTTGAACTCATAAATAAAACTAAAGGTAAATGTTCGGAACAACAAATGGAGGAGATATGCTCTTCTTTACATAAAAAGGGCGCTGGAGCTATTCTTTTGGCCTGCACTGATCTACAGCTCGCAAAAATTAATTCAAAAATTCCTATATTTGACACGACCGATATTCTCATTGCCGCCTCAGTGCGAGAGTTATTTAAATAGTCTACTTTTACGCCTTCGCCAACGGCTCCAGCTCGACCGTGAACGTCGCCCCCTTACCTTCACCAGGTGAAGTAGCCTTGATCGTGCCATGATGGGCTTCGACCATCTGTTTGGCTACATAAAGGCCTAAACCTGTCCCTCGAATATTGGACTTGTTGGCATTCTCAGCCCGCGAGAACTTCTGGAAAAGGCGCGGCAAGGTTTCCGGCGCTATCCCCACCCCTGTATCGGTCACCGAGAAAACAAAAAGGTGTCGAGCCTTATCCAAGGCCAGCTTGGTCGTAATAGAACCCTGGGGCGTGTATTTCAGAGAGTTATCGACAATATTGGCGATGACCTGCTTCAACTTATCCCTATCGGCCGTCATCTGATAATCAATATCTCCGTCCTCAGCCGTGAAGCTGAACTTAATCCCTGTCTTGTCAATATTCGGCTTCATCTCGGCTACCACATCCTCGATAAGATTCCGCAAGTCGATCGTCTCGAAAGCGTATTTCATCTGCCCCAACTCAATCCGGCTGGCATTCAGATAGTCATTGACGATCGAGACCAGCGTGTTCGTCGAATCGTAAATCCTCGAAACTCCCTGCCGCGCCTCCTTCGTCAATTCCCCCATGTCCCCCTCCAGCAATAATGACGCATAGCCCTTCATAGCTGTCAGCGGCCCCCGTAGTTGGTGTGAAGCAAAAGAAACGAATTCCGACTTCTGTCTGTCTAATTCTATAAGGCGGGTGTTGGATTTTTCGAGGTCGGTCGCGAGGGATTCGATGCGGAGGCGTTGGTTGACTTCGTTATACATACTTCTAATTATCAATACTCCAAAAACAACTATTGCAACAAGTACAACTCCATTAATCACAAGGTCCTCCTGAGTCGCAGAAAAAACCAGTCTTACGATAGCAAAAATCCAAATCGCCAAAATAAATAACTCGGTGGTTACCGCCTTTATATTAAACAGCTTATACTTAACAATACCTCTTGCAATAATTATTGGTAATCCGCCGAATAGTATAAATAAGAACGGTGGAACTGGTATATTAAATGAAAGTAAAAAACAACTTCCACCACCGATCAAACCGACGAGCGATCCTCTAAATATGTTATTTATTTGTTTCAATTTTGAACCATCATTAGTCTTTATTCCACTAAGATACAGCAAAACCAGGCCACACACAGAAATGCCAGTAAAATATAGCGTAAAGACATAATATCCCCAACCAGCTTCAACATAATAGTTAAAAATGTACTTTGGGATCATATCGCTTATAAAGCCTGGTACCAAATTAAGTACAAGTAGCGCCAAAGTTGAAGCTAAAGATATTTTATATATCAAATCATTTTTTATATCAAGAAATTTTATTACAAAACGGAGCCAAAAAAACATAACTAAAATAGCTGAACTATCTAAGAATATCCGCAACACACCGCTTATCTCTTTCGTAGGGGAATTTATTACAAAGAAGAAAAATAGACTCCATAATGAGCCGAAAATGCATGCCAAAAACCAGTATGTTCCAACAGGATTTTTCCGGTCTCCAACATAAACAATGGCTCCAATAAGCATTACTGCCATTGATACTACCAGCGGAACAATATCAAAATATAATTTTACAATATTCATTTTTTATTAATGAAAAAAGTTGGTAACATAAATGATGTTACCGAAAAATATTCATCGTATTCACTAGCAAATCTAATTCTAGATATTTTCTCTTCGTACATAGCACGTAATACATATGATGGAATGTTCAGCACGACGATTAATATCATTGAGTAGTATGTACCAAATATCAATGAAATACCGATGAGATCTAAAATATATGTGAGGTATATTGGATGACGAATATATTTGTACGGCCCGGATAACACAAGCTTATGTGTCGCTTTAAGTTTAGAACGCATAACAATGTGAATCGCCCACTGGTTTCCGAGAGTTTTTATGCTCCAGTATCGCAGTATCACTGCAAATAAATAAATTAGTATTCCGGCAAATACCGAGAGAGCAGTATGTACAGTATTTAGAAAATAAAATTCACCGATTATAAATACACCTGTGATAAAATAAAGCAGTGAAGTCAACAAAAGCGTCCAATCTCCCTGGTACTTAGTCGCATCATTCTCCTTAGAAGAATAGAAACTTTCAGCAATTTTTACTATTGTTGCACATACCATAAACACAGTAAATACCCAATGTCCTGGAACTGGAAAGAACATATTTAGATATAAAAATATTGCAGATAGAGCCACTCCAATTATAACGAAAAATATTTTCATGAAAGTTTTTCGTGAGTTACTGGGTTTACTTCAACAATGTCTGAATAGAAACTTGACTGAATAGAGGTATCGGAATCAATTAGATCGCACAACCACTTCATAAGCGGATGATCACTGTAAACTATTTTACATTTTGAAAGTTTTTGTTCTATTGCGTAAACATCCATCTGAATCCTATACAATTCTTCATCTTTTTCATAATAGGTCATATAAGAATTTTGGGTTTTTTTGCTGACACCGTGCGTTACTGCACTTAACGATAGTATAGTGCCAGCCTCATCAAAAACAGTAACGAATGTGCCAGCTCCATTTTCATCGCAAAACTTTACATTTATAAGGTGATTGTTATGAGGATATCCTGTCAGGAGATCACCATGATTTACGGCAATTTTTGTATTCTGAAATATATCAAGAACATGAAATCCAAATTTATTTGAAAATTTATTAAAAAAAAGCGGTAGAAACGGAAAATTAATTTTTGGGTTGTTATAAACTGGAACAGTAATGACCATCTCGGTATAGGGGCCAACTGGACTTTCATAGAAATCAAAAATGGTTATATTTACTAACGCTTTCGAGAAAGATAAACGCGCAGGTTTAATATAATTTGAATTAACCAATTTAACTATTTTTTTGTATGAAACAGGAAATACTGCCGTAATTCCTTTTCCATAGTAAAAAGATGGAATTCTAACCATTTTTTCATCAACTTTAATATTACCCCGTGAAGGGTATTTATTATGTAAAAATGTATTCGGTACTACATCCATAGTTATATTAAAGTTAAAATTTAACTAGCAACTTGATTTCTGCTATATTTTTAATTAAAAAATCAATCTGTTGTCTTGTGTGCGCCGATGATACCGTCGTCCTCAAGCGTGCTTTTCCTTGAGGTACTGCCGGCCAGCGAGCAGCAGGTATAAATATTCCTCGCTCCAAAAGTAAATTACTTGCATCCATAGCTTTCCGCTCATTACCTATTAGAATTGGGATTATTTGTGTTTTAGAATTGCAGAAATTAATACCTATTTTATTCAACCCTTCTTTCATATATGTAGCATTTGCTAATATTTTTTCTCTCCTCCATATCTCTTCAGTTACAATTTCAATCGATTTTATTAGCCCACAAACAATTGGCGGAGCAATCGGTGCGGTAAATATAAATGAATCAGCTCTAATCTTTATATAGTCAATAAGGTCCTCGGATCCAACAACAAAACCTCCAACTCCACCGAAGCATTTCGTAAATGTCCCCATTAATACATCGACTTTTCCTTCAACGTTATAATAGTCTTCAACACCACGACCATGTTTACCAAGAATTCCTGTTCCATGGGCATCATCCAAGTAACTGATAGCCTTATATTTTTCTGATAGCTCAAGAATTTCCGGTAGAGGTGCTAAATCTCCATCCATACTAAAAACTCCATCAGTAACAATTAACTTTCTTTGTGATTTGGGATATTTTTTTAGCTTTTCTTCAAGATCAACGATGTCCAAATGTTTATAAATCTCTTTTGGAGAACCACTCAGCTTAATTCCAGCAATAATACTCGCATGATTATATTCGTCGCTAAATATTATTGTATCCTTCTCATTTCCACCTAATTTAGATTTAAAAAGTGTTACCAGTGATAAGGTCGGGACTTTCGACAATGCTGGAATAGTTCCCGAATTGGCCATATAACCTGACACAAATGAAACAGCTGCCGGTCGGTGTTTAAATTTTGCAATTTTGGATTCAAGCTCATTGTGTATTTCCAAATTTCCCGTAAGAAGCCGCGCACTTCCATTACCTATTCCCCACTTCTCTAAACCCACCTTTGCTGCCTGTATTACCCTTTTGTCTGTCATTAAATCAAGATAATTATTTGTGGCAAACATAAGTACTTTTTTTCCATTTACAATCAACTCCGGTGCATGCGGAGAAGATACGACTGGCGGATTAGGATATAGGCCGTTTTTTTTAGCAAACTTAACAGCATCAAATAGCTTTTGCATTGCTATATTTTAACATATTTTATTGAAACAGAGGGTGGATATGTTTAGTTTTGAGCTGTATAATCATATCGTCTAAACCAAAATATGGTAATAAATATTTACTCAGGTGCAATTTTTCTGACTGCAATCTTCATCGGTAGCTTGGATTTGGTAATTTTTTTAGGAAGTAAACAGCTATCGTCGCGCGCATTCGCATATTGCATATTATTAGTGACAATATGGGTCAGCTCAGTTGGCCTATTTGTAGCAACTCGCGACTTTAACATTGCAACAGTAATGTCTAGAGCAACTTACTATCTCGGCAGTTCCATAGCCGCGTCATTTTTTTACTTCTTTCTAACATATCCCGAAGACAAAAGGCCAAATATATTAATACCCTATTTATTATTCTCACTCCAAATTGTGCTGGGATATATCTTCCTTTTTACGGACAATATAATTTTTAACTTATATCCAATTGATGCTCCACATCCATGGGCGTGGCATTTCGGACCATATTCATTTATTTTCGAGGTTTTATTCTTTGGTTTTTTCAGCGCCGGAATAATTATATTGTTCAAGAAGTTCAAAGCGTGTAGAGATAATAATACAAAGGCAAATCTAAAATATATGCTTTGGACGATAATTGTCGGGGCAACGCCACCAAGTCTCATGTGTATAATCTTGCCGAGATTTGGTTATTTTGAGTTAAACTGGCTAGGACCAGTAACAGAAATAATATGGATCCCAATCATCGCTTTTTCAATTATAAGATACCGTCAAATGAATGTTAAGGCTTTTGCGACAGAGGTCTTAGCAATCGCAATGTCAATAATTTTGTTTGTAAATATTTTTATAGATATATCTTCCGATCCATGGACCAGTATCGCCACTTTCATTGTATTCATAGTCTTAGCTTTTTACTTGATAAAAATAATCCTTAGAGAATCCAAACAAAGAGAACTTCTCTCCGACCTCACCACCAACCTCTCCCTCAAAGTAGCCGAGCAGACGACGGAGATCCGCCACTCCTACGACTTGGAGAAGAAAGCCCGACGGGAGTTGGAGAAACTCAATGAGACGAAGGATCAATTCATTATGATCACGCAGCACAACCTACGGACGCCGGTGACTGGACTGCGGTATCAATTGGAAAGTATTCTTTCGAATGATAACGGTCAGCTGGAGCCAGGTTTGAGAAAAGCCGTAGTCAGAGCGAGCGAAGCCACTGACCGGCTTAACAAGATAGTTGACGACTTTCTGGCTATTACGGCCATCAAAGCCGGTGGCAATATCTTAACTATTAGTCAGGCCAACCTTTTACCTTTGATAAAAGAGATTATTAAGGAATTGAAGATGGATATTGATAACCTTAAGCTGACAATGAAATATCCTGGGGAGGACGAAGCTTGGCCGAGCTTACCAATCGACACGAGCAAGGTCCGCGAAGCTTTGCTTA
>Ga0172379_10005554_pt1 | contig 17562 bp, 17 predicted proteins | sample GrowelOW334metaG_FD_119756 | JGI IMG/M metagenome (GOLD analysis project Ga0172379, IMG submission 119756) | Groundwater microbial communities from an aquifer near a municipal landfill in Southern Ontario, Canada - Groundwater well OW334 metaG | ecosystem: Environmental > Aquatic > Deep... | reverse complement strand
TCGGTCGGGGTGAACGCCCCGGAGATTATCCCTCCCAGAATGATGACCGGCGCCATAAGTGCGAAGAAGGCGTCTTTGAACGACGCAAGGATTTCCCGGATGGTGGCCCGTTTCCTCTTTTTATAATTCGCTTTCTTGCAGGCAAAGTACACCATCACCGCCATGACTAAAGCCATGAGGAGACCGGGGAGTACTCCCGCCGCAAAGAGCCTGCCGGTTGAGACGCCGCCGGTAACGGCGAAGATGACGGCGGGGATGCTCGGTGGAATGATCGGCCCGATGATCGACGAAGCGCCGGTGATAGCCAGGCTGAAATCATCGTCGTAGCCCGCTTCTTTCATCGCTTGAAGCTCTATGGCTCCTAATCCGCCGGCGTCCGCTATCGCGGCTCCCGACATGCCTGAGAATATGACGCTTGCCAAAATGTTGGCGTGGCCCAAGCCGCCGGTGAGGTGGCCTACCAAGTGGTCGGCGAAGGAAAATATTTTCTTCGTTATTCCGGTGGAATTCATGATGTTCCCGGCGAAAATGAAGAAGGGGACGGCGATGAGCGGGAAAGAGTCCACGCCGATTGCCAGCCGTTGAACCGCCATTTCCAACGGAACGTTATTCAGTATCATGTAGAGCATCGAACTCGCGAACAAACCGTAGGCTATGGGAACCTTTAACGCGATGAATGCAATGAAGGCGATAAACGATATCAGCATACGATCACCCTTTATTTGGATGCGGGATGAGTTCCCCGACAAATTTTACGGCGGAAATGAGAATCGAGATTGATGAGGTGATGAATCCTATGGGCAGCGCGACGTACACGAGTCCCATATTGATCTGCATCGCCGACGATTCTATGTTCATCTGCGCTCGGACGAAACGCATGGTAGCGCCGAAGATTTTCCACATCAAATACAAGATCATGATTTGCGTCAGGACGGTGACCGCGTTCTGCGCCGCCTTTGGGAGCTTATCGAAGAAATAAGCCATCTCAATGTGCTTTTTTCTTCTTAGGCCGTAGTTAATACCGAAAAAAGTGATCCAGACCAAAAGGTACCGCGCAAGCTCTTCAGTCCAAATCAGAGGCGCGTTCAAGAAATACCTGAAGATTATTTGGAGGAAGAGGGCTATCGCTATTACGCTGAAACAGGTTACCAGGAAGATTTCTTCCAATTTCGATAAGAAGCCCGCAATTCTTTTGATTACGCTCATGTGTCGTCAACCTCTGTACATAAAAAAGGCTGCCCGGAAAGCGTCGGCTTAGGGGCAGCCTTTCGAAATCGCGGAAGCTTATTTAACCGCCCTGACTTTCGCGAGCAAGCCCGGGCCCCATTCCTGTTCGTAGGTATCAAGCAGCGCTTGAGCGGCGTTCATGAAGGCCTGCTTATCCGGCTCGATGATCGTCATGCCGTACTCTTTTCCCATCTTGGTAAGGTATTCGTCTTCCATCTTGAAAGAGTACTCGTTCGCCCAGACCGACGCTTCGTTCGCGGCCGCGATGATCGCGTCCTGCCTGCTCTTCGGCATCTTGGCGATGAAGGCGTCTTTTGTCCAGATCATGACGCCGGCGACTATGTGCTCGGTCTTGATCAAGTATTTTTGGACTTCATGGAATTTCATGGTCACGATGGTCGCGGGCGGATTTTCCTGTCCATCCACGGTTCCTTGCTGGAGCGCCAGATAGACTTCGGAGAACGCCATCGGGGTCGGGGTGGCTCCCATTGCCTTGACGGTCTGCACGTACAAAGGCTGGTCGGGACAGCGGAGTTTTACGCCGTTCAGCTCGGCGGGCGTCTTCGCGGGGACTTTGCCGGTCGTCACGTCTCGCGTGCCGTAATAGAGGAAGCCCAGGGATTTAACTCCGGTTTTTTTGGTTAGCTCCTGCAGGACTTCCTTGCCTGCATCGCTGCCGTAGAATTTAACCAGATGGTCCCGGTTTCTGTAGACGAACGGGGCTTCGAATATCTTCATCATTTTCAGGCGCTTCGCCCATTCGGCGGTTCCCGCGATGGTGAAATCGATCGTTCCCATTTCCACGCCGTCTATGATGTCTTTTTCATTACCGAGCTGCGACGCGGGATAAACGTCGATGAGTACCGTTCCGGCGCTCTTTTCCTTAACCAGTTCCGCGAACTTTAATGCCGCTTTACCGACGGGAGAATCCGGCGGCTGAATTGTGGCGAGCCGATAGTGTACAACCTCGTTCGTTGGTTTCGCGTCCTTTTGGCCGGCCGCGAAAACTGAAAGAGGAAGCGCGACGAGCAGTATGATACCGATCATTTTCATTCGCTTCATGACATCGTCTCCTTTCTTTGTGGGGGGTGCGCAAAACATGGTAACGTTTCTACAAAAAAGTGTACCACCAGCCGGGCAAACTGTCAAATTTAGAGAAAACAAAGAATGAGAATACCATTAAACCTTTTAATATATCGAATTAAATAATTTGACCTAGGCTGTTTCATGTGGTAACATTACCACAAAAGGAGGGCGAAAAGATGAGTGATGCATCGAAAAGCCTTTTAATCAAAAATGGAAAGGTATTCAACCATGACGCTCGGACTTTCGCTGTCGGAGACGTTTTGATAGAGGGCGGAATGGCTGCGAAAATCGCGCCGTCGCTGACGCCGGCTCCTTCCGTTCCCGTGCTGGACGCTCGGGGCAAGCTTGTGCTGCCCGGTCTTATCGATTTCCATCTTCACTGTTTCCGTCATGGGCAACTGCTCGGGGTCGATGTCGATGAACTTGCGCCGTATTCGGGTACGACTTGTTTTGTGGACGCCGGAAGCTGCGGGGCCATCAATTTCGTCGCGTTCAACGAATACGTCATCAAGCCTTCAGCCGTAAAAATTTTCGCATTCCTCAACGTCTCGGCGCTCGGCCAACATTCCCTGGGAATTAAAGGCATCGATTCCAGTGAATACGACGATGAGCGTTTTCTGCATATAAAAGCGGCTGAGGAAGTGATCGCGAACAACCCCTCTTCCATCATAGGCGTAAAAGCGCGCATGTGCGCGGGCCTTTATTCGACCGCGCCGTTGAATAGAGCCCGAGAACTGGCTGATGCCGTCGGCCTGCCGATGATGGTCCACATCGGAGAAAATACCGTATCGCTTGAAACCGTTCTTTCCTGTTTGAAGGAAGGCGATATCGTCACTCATACCTACCATGGCGGAAAGGATGGAATTCTGGACGATGCGGGCGGGATCAAACCGATGGTGATCGAGGCGAGGGACCGCGGCATCCTGTTCGATGTCGGTCTGGATCGCGTCCATTCCAGTTTCGCGGTAATCGGGCAGGCCCTCCGTCAAGGCTTTTATCCGGACTTCATCAGCACGGACTTGGCCATGGTGAACAGGCACGTCACCGTCGACATGCCGACAACCGTATCGAAGTTCATGGCGCTCGGCCTTCCCTTGGAAGAAGCGGTGTATCGGTCTACCTTCACGGCGGCGCGCAAGATCAACCGACCCGGCGTGTCGGGCGTCATTCAGGAAGGCGCGGTCGCTGATATCGGTATTTTCGAACTGCGGGAAGGGGATTTCGTTTTCAACGAAACCAACGGGAATTCCGTGACGGCTTCTAAAAAGCTGGTCGCGCTGACGACAATCGTCGACGGGGTCCCGATGGAAAAACGGGAACGCGTGCAGAAGGCTCCCGGTTTCATAGCGCCGTAGCCTACAGCAGCAGCGCCGAATTCTTCCTCAGCACCTCGGACATATTGGCCACGTGTTGCCGCATGAGTTTTTCCGCGGCGTCGACGTCGCGGCGTTCGAGCGCTTCCAGGATTCGGCAGTGTTCGGCGTACGAGTTTTCGTCGCGGCCTTTGATCAGGATGGTTTTTACGTTGTAGCGCTTGAACTGGTTTTTTATTTCAAGGGTCATTTCCACCGCGGGCCGATTCGGGCAGACTCGGTAAATAACTTCATGGAAGCGCCAGTTGTTTTTAGAGTATTCAAGCAGCTCATGCGCTTCAAGACACCGATGCATCTCGGCCAGGATTCCCCGCATTTCGGCGAGGTCCGCGTCGGCGAGAAGCAGCACGCTGCGGCGAATGACGTACCCTTCAACCAATTCCCGCAATTCCAGGTACTGGATCATTTCATCGATGGAGAACGAGCGGACTCGGGCCCGCTTGCTTTCCTCGATTATCACCAAGTTTTCGCTTTCCAGTTTGAGCAGCGCTTTCTTGACCGTATTTCGGCTGACGCTCAGATCGTTTGAAAGCGCGATTTCCGTGAGACTTTCCTGGGGATGATAAATACCTTCAAGAATTCGTTTTTTAATTTCTTCGTATGCGTAATTCGTCTGATTTCTCAAAACCGGTCCTCCGGAAAAGCTGTTGCGTCGCTCGAATATAACCTAGTACCCGTTGCTCGTAAAATACTGCAAGACGTTTTTTCAAAAGCAACCGGCTTTTGAAAAAACGTTAGTCTTCTTGGAAGGCTTCTTCACGCTTCGCCTTGATTGACGGCAGCACGGCGATCAGCAGCGCTAAAGCCGCGATTATGAGTACTGCCAGGCTGATAGGCCGCCGCAGGAAAATACTAGGATCACCTCGCGAGAGTTTCATCGCGCGGCGAAGGTGCTCTTCCATCATGGGGCCGAGGATCAAGGCGAGCAGCAGCGGCGCGGTCTCCAGTTCGACCTTTTCAAAGAGGTAGCCGGCAATGCCGAATATCGCCATAAGGAGGACGTCGAATGGACTGTTGGACAGACTGAACACGCCGATGCCGCAGAAAATCAGGATGGCCGGGTACAGGAAGCGATACGGCACGAGGCAGAGCTTTACCCAGATGCCGACCAGCGGCAGGTTCAGCACGAGCAGCATGAGATTGCCGATCCACATGGAGGCGATGATGCCCCAGAAGAGCTGCGGTTGGTCGCCGATCATCGAAGGGCCGGGCTGGAGTCCCTGGATAACCATCGCGCCGATCATGAGCGCCATTACGGGGCTGGTCGGAATGCCGAGCGTGAGCATCGGGATGAACGAGGTCTGCGCTCCCGCGTTGTTGGCCGCTTCCGGGGCGGCGACGCCTTCTATCGCGCCGGTGCCGAACTCTTTTCCGTGCTTGGATATTTTCTTTTCAATGGAATACGATGCGAAAGAGGCGAGCAACGCTCCGCCGCCGGGCAGGATTCCCAGGAATGAACCGATAAAAGTGCCGCGAAGGATCGGGGCGACGATTCGTTTGAATTCATCTTTTGAAGGCATAAGGCTGGTGATTTTGCCGATGATCTTCCGTTCGCCCGAACCTTTTTCAAGGTTGCGGATGATCTCTCCCATGCCGAACATGCCCATCGCGACGGTCACGAAACCGATGCCGTCGGAGAGTTCGTTGAAGCCGAAGGTGAAGCGTCGCACGCCGCTGTTGATGTCGGTGCCGACCAGTCCGATGAGGAGCCCGGTCAGTATCATGCCGATCGCTTTCAGGAGCGATCCGCGAGCCAAGACGACTGACGCGACCAGGCCGAGCGCCATTAGCGCGAAGTATTCAGGCGCGCCGAACTTCAAGGCGACCTCCGCCAAGGGCGGCGCGAAAAGCGCGATGATCAAGGTAGCTACGGTGCCCGCAGAGAAGGACGCGATAGCCGCGGTTGCCAGCGCGGGGCCTGCCCTTCCTTTCAAGGCCATCTGGTAGCCGTCTAAGGCCGTCACGATGGAAGACGCTTCGCCAGGTAGGTTCACAAGTATCGATGTGGTCGATCCGCCGTACTGGGCGCCGTAGTAGATGCCCGCCAGCATGATGAGGGAAGACAGCGGCGGCAGAAGGAAGGCCGTCGGCATCAGCATGGCGACGGTGGCGGCGGGCCCGAGTCCCGGCAGAACGCCGATGAGGGTTCCGACAAAAGTGCCGACCAAACAATAGAGCAGATTGGAGGCGGTAGCCGCCGCCTGGAAGCCGGTTAACAGTCCCGCGAACAAGTCCATGCTACCGTCCCCCCAGCCAAGTTCCGAGCAGCGGAATGGGCAACCCAAGCAAAACTACGAACACGATGGATGAACCGGCCGCAAGAAGGACCGCCAGTATCAAGGCGTTTTTCCAGGTAAATTTCTCTCCCGCTTTTACGCTCAGCAGCGTCGACAGAATGACGGCGATAGGGAGTCCGAGGGAACTGAGGCTGATTCCGAAAACGACTACCGACGCGACGACAAGACCCATTTTAATGAAGGCGGGTTGCTCGGTTTTTGCTCCGGAGTGGAAACAGGATCGCGCAATCAACGCGATGCCCACAAGAACCAGCAGTATCGACAGCACGGCGGGGAAGTAGCCGGGGCCCATGGCCCGGGCCGTTCCTATGTTGTAAGTTCGGCCGATCACGAAAAAGAACGCTCCGAAGGAGAAGAAAAAAAGACCGGAAATAAAATCCTTGGAACGGATGGTTCCTTTCGCGTCGGCCATGTCGGGCTCCTCTATTGTTGCTCTATTTTGGCGCGCTTGATTACGGCGCGCCACTTTTCAGTGTCGGAAATAACCAGGGATTTCATGTCCTGGGAGGTGGAGCCGCGAGCGTCGATGCCGAGTTCAAGCAGCTTGGCGCGCACTTCCGGAGCGGAAAGGGCGAAAAGGATTTCCCTGTTCATCTTATCCACGATGGCCTGCGGTGTCTTTGCGGGGAAACAAATGGCGTTCCAAGAGGAAGCCCGGTAGCCGCTTACGCCGCTTTCGTCGAGCGTAGGGACATCGGGGAGACTCACCCAGCGGCGATCGCCGGTGACCGCGAGAATGCGAACCGTGCCGGACTTGGCTTGGGCCGTCAGGGGCGCCAGCATGTCGAAGTCCATCTGCACGTCGTTTCCGCGCAAGGCGACCAGAACGTCGGGGCTGCCTTTGTACGGCACGATCATCGCATCGGCCTTTGTCATTGAAAGGAAGAGTTCCGCCGCTAGGTTCTGTGTGCTTCCGACGTTGATAGTGCCGATGTTGACCTTTCCCGGGTTTTTCTTTAAGTAAGCCAAGAGGTCCTTCATCGTTTTGAATTGGGAATCACCCTTGACCGCTACGGCTAGGTCAAAGAAGCCGAGGGTGGACACCATCGCGAAATCACTGACGATGTCGAAGGGCACTTTTTTGAACAACGACGCGGATACCGCGTTTCCGTTCGACATGAGGAACATGGTATAGCCGTCCGGAGCCGCTTTCGCGGCCATGTCCGCCGCGACGATGCCGCCGGCGCTCGGCTTGTTCTCAATCAGGATCTGCTGCCCGAGTTGCGTGGAAAGTTTTTGAGCGACTATGCGGGCCGTCAAGTCGCCGACGCCTCCCGGACCGAATCCTACGATCAACTTGATCGATTTGTTGGGGTACGCTTGCGCGCTCGCGCTCATGGCCGGGCCGAACGCGAGAATCGCGAGCGCGGCCAGTAGAGTGAATTTACCGAAGATTTTCACAACATGCCTCCTTGCGGCAAAAAAGAACCTAGAAAAAGCGAAACTATCGATACGTTACGCCGAGTTTGGCGAGCACTTCACGGAAGCCGTAAAAATCGACCCCTAACTGGCCCGCCTCTATCTTGCGAACGGTATCTTCTTCTTTCTTTTCGCGCGCCTTGGATTTCTCCAAAGCGGCGGGAATATCGGCGCGTTTCACGACGACCACGCCGTCGTCGTCGGCCACGATCAAGTCGCCCGGTTCCACGATGGTTCCGGCGCAGACGGCCGGTGCGTTCACCCAACCGGCCTTGTTCTTCGTGGTGCCGGTGCACACGACGGCCGTGGTCCACACCGGGAAGCCCATCTCGCGCAGGCGCTGCGTGTCGCGCACGCCGGCGTCCATGACGACGCCCTTCACCCCGCGCTTCATGAGGCTGCGGACGATGAGGTCCCCCATCATGCCGTGCTTGTTCGATGCGCCTTCGGTGGTGATGACCAGGATGTCCCCGGGACCGCAGCATTCCACCGCGGCGTGGACCATCAGGTTGTCGCCGGCGGGGCAGATGACCGTGACCGCCGGTCCGCAGACGGAAACGCCCTGCTGGATCGGCTTCATTGAATCGTCCATCAGTCCCGTCTGGCCTTGGGCTTCGTAGACGGTCGCCACGCCTAGGCGCGCGAAGTCCGCGCACGTTTCGCCGTTGGCGGCGCCCTCGGAGCGCTCGATCTCTTTGCGTACGTAGCGTTCCATACTAGATGAACTCCGAGGAAACGATCGGGAAGAAGTTGGAGAAGCATTCGGCCGCGGTGTATTCGTTGTTGCCGGAGATGCGCCGCGCGTGGTTGCCCCGCATGTGGCCGCGTTCGGTGTAGTAATCGATCAGGTGCTTCTGCGCCTTAAAGCAGGCCATCGCCTGTTTCTTTTTCTCAAAGACGGCGGAAATGTCGATTAACGTTCCCGGTTTGAAATCGCTGATTTCGGTCTGGTGCGGCTCAAAGCCGTAGATGTCCATCTGTTTGACGGCTTTCAGCCCCTCAAGCTGGGCTCCCGAAGAGGTGGCGACGACGCAGGCCTGGAACGTGAACTCCGACACTTTTTCGTGGTCGGGGTTGAACTGGTCCTTAGGGCCGTGGGTCAGCACCGCGTCGGGTTTGAAGCGGCGGATCGCCGTAGCCAGGCGGTCAAGCCGTTCGCGCCCGAGATCCATCGGATAATCCTCGTAATCCCAATATTCGATGTCTTTGACGCCTAGAATCTCCGCGGCGGCGGACGATTCGCCGAGCCGGATCTTCTTTACGTTCTCAGCGGTCTGACCTTCGCTCTTCCAGAGGTCGTTTGATTCACCGCGTACGCCATAGCTGAGTACTATCACCTTCACTTCGTCTCCGCGCGCGATGTATGAGGCGATGGTACCGCCCGCTCTCCAGACGAAATCGGCGGCGTGGGCGCTCACTACGAGCAATCTTTTTCCCGACATTGTTTCCTTCCTTAACCTTGCTTTATTCGACCAGTGAGGCGGAGTTTGTCGCGATCATCGTGACGACGTTTTTTTCTGAGAAACCGGCGGCAAGGAGTTTCTCGGCATAGATCGCCATGCCTTCGTCCGGGTAGATGGCCGCGGGCTGTCCGAGATCGGTGCCGATGATCACGCACGAGGGGCCTATCGCCTTGATCTGCGCGATCGCGATCTCCCAAGTAGTTTTTTCCGTAGCGGGAGTGGTGTAGCAGTGCTCCACGAACGCGCCCATGGCAACGAGCTTTTTCTGGTCCTCGATCTCGTAGAAGGTGGAGGGGAAGTCGACGTGCGTGATGATCACACGCTCCACTTTGCGCTCTTTGGCCGCTTTCACCAGAGCGAAAGTCTCTTCGTGGGACACGTGCGCGGTAGCCAAAATCATGTTGTATTTGGCGATCACGTCCAGCACCGCGACGGCATTATCCGTGAGCTTCCCGTCTTTGACGGCGCTTAGAAGCGGCGCCTCGATCCCTTCGGCTTTCATGTCCAACTTGATTTTCGCCCAGAAGGGGAGTTTGCCCGCCGGCGCCGATGCCAGGTGCACGGCCTCGTTCGCGGAGTCAACCGTCGGGAACCATACTAGTTTGGCGCCCGCGCGGCCGGCCATGTCGACCGCGAAGGGATTGATGCCGCCCACCGAGCTGTTGAGCGATATCGTGCCGATCGCGTTACACGCCGGGTATAGTTTCCGGACGATCGCCGCGCGTTCAGCGGTACAGAAATAGTGGGATTTCATGGCGAAGCCTTTCATCCCGGCCGCTATCACCCGTTGGGCCATTTCCAAGTCATCCATCTTTCGTGGAAGAAGATCTGGCGCCGAGTGTATGTGTAGGTCGTACGCGCCCTTGAGCAGCTTATTCACGACGAGTGCCTCCGGTATTGTTTCTCTAAGTGTTGAACACTTGTGATACACACATAATACACCGTTTCGGCAGGGCGTCAAGAAAAAAAGTGAGGGGTAGGGCCGGCATGGATCCCTTACGAATTTTTTGCGATCTTGGTGAATGATAGTAGTCCGCGGTGTACCGCCGTGTCCGCCGTGGTGTGAATAATTAGGAAGAGAAACCACGGAGGCACGGGGTAACACGGCGGGGGAGGGAGATAATCGGCTATGCAGTGTTCACCCGAGCCCGCTCCTCTTCCCCAACTATTTAAGGCCGCGGACTCTGAAGGACAGAGTATCACTTCGCATGCGGATAATGCTCAATATTCCGGGAACTAGCGAACGTTTACGAGGAGGGTTGTGAGAGGTATTTACCGGGTTATTAGGGACGCAGCTACACGACCGCGGCCAGTTTTTCTTCCCGGCAGGCGTGTCGGGCGTTTGCACAGACCCTTTCGTCCATGCGGCGCAGCCGTCGGGAGAGGTCTCGGGCAAGGTTCATCATGAAAAGCGCGAAAAGCTTGGGATCAAGCTTGTACATCTCATGGATCGACCGGTTGTTGAGAGCGGCAAGGGTCAAAGGCGTTATCGCTCGGACGGTTGCCGCCGCGGGCATGACGTCCAAAATTTCCATTTCGCCGAAACAATCGCCTTCTTTCAAATCGATAATATCGACTGAATCACGGCTGACGCGGACGGAACCTTGGAGTATAAAATAAAGGGAATCGTTTCGTTCTTCTTCGCGGATTATTAAGGCGTGAGGAACGTAGGTCGCGGTGCGGAACAGGGGGCGGATGCTCTCTATATCTTCCGGACGAAAACCACCGAATAATGAATACTTTTGAAAACTAGCGAAATCGATCATCAAATCCTCTCTCTCTCGCTGCTTATTGTATCGGTAAACAAGCGGATAGGTAAACTCTTTTTTTGATTCTTTTGGTTAACTTTATGCTTCTTTTATGGTTTTTTCGTCTTAAGCGCTTGCCGCGAGTACTCTCCGCCGTCCACTGCCTTGATTCCGGCGCCGATGAAGAAGATCCAGCCGACGGCGCGGACGGCGAAATAGTAGATTCCGGCGCAGGAAAAACGCGCTTCTTTGAGTAGTCGATAAAAGATTCGGTCAATGATTTTTCGGGGGATTCCGTGACTTCCGTAATATTGGTATAGGGCGTCGTGCACCAAGGACGCGAACGCGGTTTTTGGACGTCCGATCACTTTGTCAACGACTCCGTCGGGGGTTCCGACATAGCCGAGATCGAACACGCGAAATTTTGGTGTGCAGCCGTCCCACGCGTAGCACGCCGGGATACTGAGACGGCCGGTACCGCCCTCAATACGCAGCCAAGGCGCCTCAAAAGGAAACCCAGCGGCTTCCGGTACAACGAAGGATTGCGTTTCTTCAAGACGATAAAGCCAAATCCCCCTGAACTCATTGGAAACGACGGTTTTGCCCTTATGTTCTATTGAAGTCTGATTCATGGAGGGAGTATATCGCGAATTACGTGGTTCAAACATGTGTTCTGTTGTATAGTAGCGTCATGAATATCGATGCACCCGCCGTTTCCGAAAACCTCGGAGAACTGTCGCGCGCGTTTGCGGCCACGGATGATCCGGAATTCATCGAATCGTTTCTGCGCAGTCTACTGACGCCCGCGGAAGCCGCCGACGTAGCCGCGCGCTGGGCCTTGGTGAAAGCCTTGGATCTTCATGTACCCCAACGCGAAATCGCCAAGGAATTGGGCTTGAGCCTGTGCAAAATCACACGGGGATCCCGTGAATTGAAAAAGTCCGATTCGCCCTTCAAGCGGATGCTGGAACTGGCCGCGCTGACCCACGACTGAAGGTTTTCAGACCGTCCCGACGCGGAACGATCTGCGGAACAGGACGCGTCTGAGTCGTTCGAGCCACACGACCGCGATCGCCAGTAATATTCGTGGAATGAGAAGCCAGAACAGCGGGACGCCTATCGCGACGTACAGGACCGTGTCTTCCAGAAGCGAATGGCTGATTCCCGCGTGGTGGTTGAATAAATCCGCGTCCGTGAGGGTGACTTTCCCGGTATCCGCCCGCTCTATCATGATTGCCGAACCGTAGGCCAGCCCGATGATGTTCGAAACGATCCAAAGAAAACTGGTGGAGATCGGAAGGCCGAAGACCATCATCAAAGGCTTCATGATGTGGCCAAGGATTTCTACCAGGCTGAATTCTTCCAAGACCTTTTGCACCAGCATCAGCAACGAAACCAAAATGACGATCTGCAGAACGAGTATTCCGGAGCTGAAGGCCCAATCGGTAAGCAGCTTCGGCATCCGTTTCAAATGCAAGCCGATTTCGCTGCCGATGACGTCGCGGGTCGTCGTCGCGGTACTTGCCCCGTGTCCAGGCAGTATGAGATTGAGCAGGTAAGCGGCGACCAAGGCCACCGAAATGCGAAGCGTCACCATTTTCATTGCTGAAGAACCCGTCTTTTTCATAATCGCGGACTCCACTATCAGGTTATGCGCAATGAGGCACATGACCGCCAGGATAGTTATTTCCCGAGGTGAAAGAGACAGTGTGCCGATGACGGCAATCGCGGAATAATTACTGAGGAATATGGCGCTTAAGAACACCAGAGATGATTCGCCGGACAGTCCTATGAATCCCATAGCCGGATCGATTCGCGCCGCGACGAGGTGGAGAATCCCGCTATCGTTGAGGATCGCGACCGCCAGGGAAATCGGGACCATCACGGCCACCAAGAAGCGCGTTGTCCGCAAGGCAGGTCCAACGGAAGCCGTTGCCGCCGACACGGTACGCCGGATGACTGAAGTTCGGTCCATGCGGGCCATTAAGCGTCCTTTCCACTATACTTGTCAAGCGAGAGCGATTTTGCGTTATGATAGGGGCAGGAGTTATAAATGAAAGAGGTTCGAGTCGTTTCCTCCGATCGTTACGGGTACGATTTCATTCCTGCCGAATATTTACCGCCGGGGACAAATGAATACCGACTACGCGATTCGCAGGCCGACGCCGCGCGGCGCAAATGGAGACGACTACACGCCGATGAAATCGAAGTCCTGATCAAGAACGATAATTCTTGCACGAATTGGGATGATTTCCTTGTGAGCGACCCGTTCGATCCGAGCTTGGTGAGAAATTCTTCTTTTTACGGCTTGGTTCGCCTCGGTAAGCTGGAAAATGTCCAGTTGATGCACCACGACTTCCGCGTTTCCGCGGGAATACGCAACAGCACCATCATCTCCTGCGATATCGGTGACAATTGCGCGATACAAGACTGCGCCTACATATCGCATTACGTGCTCGGTGATACGGTCATCCTTTCTCGTATCGATGAGATGCAGACGACCAACCACGCGAAATTCGGGAACGGTATTCTCAAAGACGGCGAAAGCGAGGACCTTCGCGTCTGGATCGACGTCATGAACGAAGCCGGCGGACGTTCCGTACTCCCCTTTGCAGGAATGATTTGCGCGGACGCCTTCCTGTGGGCCGCTTATCGGGACGACGCGAAGCTGATCCATGCGCTCATGACTATTACCCAGCGGAAGTTCGGCTCGGATCGCGGCGTGTACGGGGTCATCGGTTCTTCTACCGTTATCAAGAGCTGCCGCATCCTCAAGGACGTGCTTGTGGGGGAATGCGCCTATATCAAGGGCGCCAACAAACTGAAGAACATTACCGTCGAATCGAGCGAGGCGGAGCCCACGCAGATCGGCGAAGGCGTAGAACTGGTGAACGGCATTGTCGGGTACGGTTGTCGGGTGTTCTACGGCGCCAAGGCTGTCCGCTTCGTTATCGGCCGAAACGCAAGCCTCAAGTACGGCGCTCGTCTTATCCATTCGGTTCTCGGCGATAATTCAACCGTCTCCTGCTGCGAGATGCTCAATAACCTCATTTTCCCCGCTCACGAGCAGCATCACAACAATTCCTTCCTCATCGCTTCCTTAGTGCAGGGCCAATCGAACATGGCCGCGGGCGCCACGGTCGGCTCAAACCACAACAGCAGGGCGAACGACGGCGAGATCCGCGCCGGGCGCGGTTTCTGGCCGGGACTCTGCGTCACCCTTAAGCATTCCAGTCGTTTCGCGAGCTATGTTCTGATCGCCAAGGGCGATTACTCGGCTGAATTGGATATTCCGTTTCCTTTTTCTCTGGTCAATAACGACGTTTCCGGCGATCGACTTGAAATTATGCCCGCCTATTATTGGCTCTACAACCTTTATGCGCTGGAACGCAATGCCTGGAAAATTGCCGCGCGCGATAAGCGACTAGTGAAGGTTCAGCTCATTGAGACCCACTATCTGGCTCCCGATACCGCGGAGGAGATCCTACGTGTGCTTCCGCTCCTTGAGCGATGGACCGCGGAAGCCCATGTTCGCGCCGCGGGGGGGGATCCTCAGAAACAGACTTCCGCCGAATTGGAAGCGATGGGGAAAGAGCTTTTAACGGAAAAGAACGACCGGGTGGCGGTGTTGAAAGTGTTCGGTCTGGGGATGGAGCATTCATCGCGTCCGAACTTGATATTGAAGCCCCGCGTCGCTTACCGGGCGTATCGTCGGATGCTGCGTTGGTACGCGGTGCGAGGACTAATGGCTTTTTTGGAAACGCGGCCCTTGGCTAAGTTCCAGGAGGTAGCGGTCGAGCTGAACGGTCCGCGCATCGCCGATTGGGTTAACCTCGGCGGTCAGATCGTACCGGCTAACAAGGTGGACCTGTTGCGTTCTCGCATCGGTGACGGAGCTATTCGTTCGTGGGACGAGATCCACGCGGCCTACGGGGATTTTGCCCGCGAATATTCGCTGGACGTCGCCCGGCATTCTTGGGCGGTTCTTGCGGAGTTGCGCGCTTCGGAAGGGAAGGCTCGCGAAACGCCTCTGGGGCCGGACGAATTCCTTTTGGAATTGGAGACCGCTTCTTCCACGCGCGCTTATATTACCGAACAAGTCCGCATGACACGCAGCAAGGATTATCGGGACCCTTTCCGGCGCATGACCTACCGCAACTCCGCTGAGATTGAAGCGGTGTTGGGGACCCCTGAATCGAACCCCTTCATTAAAAACGCCGAGGAAGACGAAAAAGAGTTCGCCGTTCGAATTGAGCGTCTGGGTACTCGGCTGAGGGAGGAATGAACATGCGCGTCCGTAACGGGTGGATCGTTCCCGCGCTCATTGTGTTCTTATTGGTTCTCTTTCAATCGTGCGAAGAAAAAGGGCAAATAACCGTAGGGCTTTCTTTCGCTGAGTTCGCGACTGAACGGTGGGCTCAAGAGCATGCGCTCTTGAGCGCGGCGGCCAAAGAGCGCGGCATGCAGGTGATCAGCCGGGTCGCCAATCATGATCCGGTTTTGCAGTCGCGGCAGATCGAGAGCCTGACGGCGCAAAAGGTAGACGTGCTCATCATCGTTCCGGAGGACGGAGCGATGTGCGCGCCGGCGGTGGCCGCGGCGAAACGGGTCGGCGTGAAAGTGATTGCCTACGACCGTTTTATCAGATCCCCCGCGGTCGACGTCTTCATTACCTTCGACAGCGTGGAAATCGGCAGAGTACAAGCCGCAGGCGTTCTGAAGAAGCGGGCGTCGGGCGATTTCATGCTTCTCGGCGGTTCACCGACGGATTTCAACGCTCGATTGTTGCGCAAGGGTCAGATGGAAATTCTTCAGCCCTTTGTCGATTCGGGAAAGATACGGATAGTCGCGAGCGAATGGGTGGTCGACTGGTTGCCCTCGCTCGCGTTGATTTCCATAGAACGCGTTTTAAAGGAACGAAACGGTAAAATCGACGCCGTCGTCGCGTCCAACGACGGGACCGCGCTTGCCGTTGTCGGCGCGCTGAAAAACTGGGGCTTGGCGGGAGACGTTCCCGTTTCCGGGCAGGACGCCGGTCAAGGAGGGTGCAAGGCCGTCATCGACGGAACCCTCAGCGTGACCGTCCTCAAGGACTTTCGAAAAATCGCCCCTATCGCTATCGATTATGCGGTTAAACTGGTTAAAGGCGAGCCCCTGGGCGAATTACATTCCGAAAAGCTTTCCGAACTAACCTTGGACGAGACTATCGTTGGGAGCGTCAACTGCCGATTCCTTCCGATCGTACCCATCGATCAATCAAACGTGTATGAAGAGATCATTCGCTCAGGTTTTCAATCGTACGATGCCGTCTATGCGGAAGTTCCACCGGAAATGCGTCCGGCGCGGCCCTAGTTTCGAATCCTCACGATATCCTCTTGCGTTCCTAACAATTCAGTTCCATCATTACAGGGTGATGAGGAGGATTTATGATCAAACGAATTGCGGTTTTCGTCGCGGTGTCCGCGATCAGCCTGTCGGCGGTTTTCGCTCAAACGAGCGTAAGCGCTTATTCGACTCTTGAAGAGCCTTTGGCAAAAGCGCTTTTTGAATTGTACCAAAAAGAGACGGGGACGACAGTTAATTTCGTTCGGCTTTCCGGCGGTGAAGTCGTCGCGCGTCTTGAGGCGGAAGCGGCAAATCCGCAGGCGTCCATTTGGGTCGGCGGTGTCGGCCTTGATCACATCACGGCGAAAAGCAAAGGACTCACGACTCCGTACAAATCTCGCGCGGCCGTGAATACGCCGACGCAGTATCAGGATCCGCAGAATTTCTGGATCGGCCTGTACTTGGGCCCGCTCACCTTCGTTACCAATTTGGACCGCGCCAAGGAACTGGGCATCCAGCCGCCGAAGAGCTGGGCGGATCTCCTGAAACCCGAATACAAGGGCAAGGTCAGAATGGCCAACCCGAACACATCGGGAACCGCTTACAATACCATCACGACGATTCGTTACCTGAATAAAGGCGATGAGGATAAAACCTTTGATTACATGAAGAAACTGGATGCCGCCATCGATCAATACACTCGTTCCGGTTCAGCGCCGGGAAAGAGTGTAGCCATCGGCGAGATCCCGGTCGCGCTCGGCTACGCGCATGACCAGGTGAAGCTCAAGACTGAAGGCGCGAACGTCGTCATCACCGCTCCCGCGGAGGGCACCGGCTATGAACTCGCTTCCATGTCGCTCATCAAGGGTGGCAAGGAACAGGTCGCCGCGAAGAAGCTGTACGACTGGGTTTTGTCTTCTCCGAACGCGCAGAAGCTGTTCACCCAATGGTATCTGGTACTGGTCGCCAAGGGCGCCCCTCGTCATCCGAACGCTCTGTCCATCGATGATATCAAGACTGTCTCCCAGAATATGCTTTGGGACGGTGACAAGAAGAATAAGGACCGGCTGCTGAAACGCTGGACCGACGAGATCGGATCGACCAGGAAGTAAGGATCTATGTTTTCCAAGCGGAACGTCGTCAAGCTCGTTGTCGCGATCATCGCGTTCGCGGCGGCGGACTATTGGATATGGTCTTCATTGCGCGACGCGTTCCGCAATTTGACGGAAGAATCGCGTTTCAAGGAAATCGCGCTGTTCGCGCGCACCGCGCCGCAGGACGCCGCTCAGGCAGCCGCTTGGCTGGCGACCCTGGACGGTGTGCTTCCGGGCGCGCGCGGGGCCTATTTTACGGCAAGCGCGGACGGTTCTTCGTTCGTACTAGCGGCAGCGGACGATGCCGGCCGCAAGCTCTGGGAAGAGCGAAAAGCCGAAACGGACTTCGTCAAAGGCCTTGAAAGCGCGTATTATCTTGAACCCTTCGTTTCAGCCAAGCAGTGGGAAGCGGATTTCGGCGCTCCTCTTGGCGCCGCGTCCGATGCGGCGAAAGGCCCCGCCGCCGCGACCGGGGGCAACGCTTCGATGGGCAAGGCGAAAGCCCGGGTGTATTTCGCGCCTGTCCCCGA
>Ga0172379_10005553_pt1 | contig 17569 bp, 21 predicted proteins | sample GrowelOW334metaG_FD_119756 | JGI IMG/M metagenome (GOLD analysis project Ga0172379, IMG submission 119756) | Groundwater microbial communities from an aquifer near a municipal landfill in Southern Ontario, Canada - Groundwater well OW334 metaG | ecosystem: Environmental > Aquatic > Deep... | reverse complement strand
TGCAACCAGTGTTGTTTGATTTGACATAGAAGTCTTGGAATTTTGTTCCGTTGTTCCAAAAGATTTTGATGGTGTGAGATGTTGATGGGTTTCTGTCGCATATTGTGTATCTTGCAGTGTTTGTAATGTTGTTTGAAGATTCATTGAAGGATGCATATGTTATGTTGAAGATTGTTGGAGTTATTGAAAAATTATCATAACTTGATGGTATAATTAATGAATCTAATATAACATCATCAATGTTTATTGATCTGTTATAAGTAATGTTATTTTGATTTATATTATTAGTCAATCCTTTATAAATTTTATTGTAGGGAGTTGTTTTTATAACATTTGTTATTATTTTAGAATTGATTGAATTGTTTAAAATATCGCTTGCCTGGCCATAATATGTATATATGTCATCTTTGATATAATCTAAGTATCCATTATATACATTATTATAAATATTAACATTTCCAACGGAATTTATCTGACGAATAGAATAATCTTGAAAATCATAATAAAAATAATTATCATGTATCCATGAAACGTTTGTTGGTGTCCCTCTTATCACAACGGCAGGATACGAATTATTTACATCTGAAACTTTATGAAATGTATTACCATATATGTTTATTGTTTCTCCTGCAATATTTGTCCCGTCATTTCTGTCCGCTCCACCATGCATATCAAAGCTATGACTATTCCCATTTTCAAGCACAACATTATAACGTGCAGTATAACTCGTATTTACTCTTCCATCCCCTGCTATGCTGTGGCGATTCCAGTCGAATATATTTGCCTCTATGATCGAATTCGCGCCATATGCATGAACTATTCCATAACCATATCCAATTCTTCGATTGTGATGGATAAAATTATGATGAATATTTGATGTTGAATTATAATATAAACATACAGCACAATGTGTCCAGTTTGTTAATTCAGAATTATCTACTTCAATTTCATATTCTGAATATATTCCACGAGAAAGTATATATTCTCCTGCACTTTGACGTATTTCACCATCATTTCCTTTAAGTCTAATTCCTGTAAATCTAACACCAACACCAGACGTTTTAAATAATGTAAATACTTCTTCACTTCCATTTGTAAATTTTAAATTATTATTATAAAGTAACGCACCAGGAGAACTTCCATTACCTCTACCACTTGCTATCGTTACACCAGCTGGAATCATGAGATCATGTTCGAGTGTGAGATCTATTTCTGCATTGTCATTAATATAAATTACATCACCACCAATTGATAACAAAAGTGAAGATAATAATTCTTCTTTGGTTGATACATGATAAGCTATACTAGAATTATTATGAACAATTTTAGAATATCCTGTGCCACCACCAATCGGATCTTTAGTAGGATTAAAATTTATTCCCAAATTTTCTATGTTATAATTTGACCACGACACATTATTATAGAATCTCCACTCTGATGAATTATATTTCTGGAATTCTGACTGATAATACATTTTAATTTCATTTAGTGATAATGCACGATTCCATATTCGTAATTCATCTATCGAACCATTAAAATAGTCTGTGTCCTTACGACCTTGCCCGATTCTTCTAATTGTTAAATTATTTAATGATTCCGCAGTATTTGATTGAAGAATTCCGTTGATATATAAACTCCATGTAGAAGATTGTCTTACTATTGTAAATTGATACCATGTATCATTTGAAATAATTGAATCAAATGTTAATTGACCAAAATCATTATCTATATTTGTTTCAAAATATAAATTTCTATTATATTCATTAATTCCTCGACCAAATCTAATATATCCATAATTTCCTTTATTACTACCAACTACACCTAAATAATTTTGTTTGTTTATTTTAGCCCAAAAACTTATGGTGTTATTCGTTGAAAAGTTATAATCTCGATCTAAATTTATATAATTATACGTACCATCGAATTTGATAGCTTTATTAAATTTTCCATTAGTGGTTATCATATCTTCATCGATAGTTCCGTTATTTCCATACATAGAAGTATCAATAACTTTTGTTTTATTTTCTCCAATTTCAGAAATGTTATTAAAATTCATTGATAATATAAGTGAGGAATTGTAAAAACTATAATTTATATTATTCCAATTTATAATAAATTCATTAAGTGGATTTGATGTAAGTATTGAAGAATTAATAATTATATAAGTGTTATTAGTATGATTTCCATTATCTAAAGTTGGTGTCGTGTATAAAATTGAGGAAGATGCTTGTGATAATTGTATAATTAAAAGCGAACATAAAATTAAAAATTTCTTATTCATGTTTATGATCCTTTGTTTTACTTAAATGAACATGTTCTTTCCACCTGGAGAATAAGGAGAAATGTATAGATTTTTTATATCTTGATTGGATAATGCACGATTCCATATAAAAACATTATTTACAGATCCATTTAAAAATTGAAGTGCTGAGACTGGATTTCTTCCAATTTTAAATGATGTACTTGAATTTATGATATTATTTATTGTTGATGTAGTTTGATTTGACAATAATCCATTTATATATATTCTTACACTGTTTGTTGTAGTAGTCCCATCCCAAGTGCACACTATACAATAATATTTGTTTATTGATAATATTGAATTAGTTGCACTATATAAAGTTTGTCTTAAGGAACCATCGTATCTGTCGAATGATATACGTTTTCCAGTATCATACGAAACACAATAACCTAAACCTAAATTACTTCCTTGAAGTGTTCCCTTCCCCCATAAACCCTGAAGAATTGTTAGATCATTTGTTTTAAACCAACCTAGTAACGATAATGATGAATTTATGTTTAAACTTGTTGTATTTCCACAATCAATATATGTAGAAGATGAATTAAATTCTACTCTATAATTATCTCTTTGACCTAAAGAATATAATGGAGAAGTAAATCCATTTAAAATTCCATGATTTTTATATGAACTTAAATCATATGCTCTACTCCCTTGTTCATTTAATAACCAGCACCCTACAAGTCCTTTAGCAAGAGGATGACTTGTATCAAGTTGTGCTCCTGGCAGTGGTCTGTTTACAAATAATTGTTCTCCTGGCATTTTGTTATACCACCGTTATGATTGCAACTCTTGATACTATGTTTTGATTTGTTGTTCCGTTGTTATTGTTTACAACAACTCTTAGTCTTGTGAATGAGGTTGTGTCTATTGCTAATACAAATTGTTCTGCTTTATTAAATAATGTTATTGCTGGTTGAGTGTATGTTAAGCCATCTTGTATTGTAAATGTAACACCTGCGTTTATGGCAACTACTTTTGCCCATTCACTGTTGGCTAAAGTTGCATTTTTGAAGAATACTATATCACCTACAGCGGGAGTTGTTGCACCAATTTCTATTAAAGTTTGACCTATAGCTTCTTCGGCATCCATTACTATAGATGATGCAGCAGTAATGTCACAGACTACTGAGAAAGCTGTTCTCCATGTAGAGTTTCCAGAAGCTTGTTCTGATACTTCAACTCTATATTCTGTTCCAGCTCCTACGAATGCGGTTGCTACATCTCTTGCATGATCTATAAATATTGTTGCTTTGCTTGTTTTTGTTAAAGCGAATTCACTTGATATTTGTTGTGCGTTTGCAGCGACTGCTGTTATTGGTAAGAGTTCTGTTTGAATTGTTTTTATTAAACCTGCTTCATTTTGATTTAATTCGTATTCCATTACTCTGTATGCAGTTCCTGCAGTCGGAGATCGAAGTCTTAGTTCATATACGTTATAATATATCTTGATTTCACCTGCGTACATTGGAACTTCTGCAGATTGGTTTAGTTCTCCTCCATGAGATACCACAAGATATAATGTATCTGGACCATCATTGATAACAAGAAGGCGTTCAGCATTTCTTCCTTTGTCTACATATATACGTTCTCTATTGTAGACAGCAGAGTCAAAGTCATTTGGATTTGAAGATCCTGCTGTTGTTATTGTGTGTGATACATCATAATAATCTTTGTATTTATTTGATTCAACTATCCCATGTGATACATTTTCATGACTTTTTAGATCGAAATTTTTGTCACCTCTGTGAAAGTTGTCCATGTTTAATTCCATAAAGTCTCCTATTTGTATAATATTGTATAATATTGTATGATATTTATGTTGATTTCTTCTGTTTTGATATTAGATAACCTACACCTAAACCGAGAGCTATTATCCATCCGATTCCAGCTTGAGATGGTTGGGTTGTGGTTTCACACTTATCATCACAATCACTTGTCGTGTATGTTCCGTTTGCATCATCTCTTGTACATTTATTATCTACACATTTATATTTAGGTGTAACTGGTATATCTGAAACTGTTACAGTTATCGGTTGACTTGTAATTCCAGAAGATGCTGCAGTTATATTTGATGTTCCTTCTGATATTGCAGTAACTTTTCCAGATGATGATACTGTTGCGATAGATGGATTACTGCTTGTCCAAGTTAATGATGGACAATTTACAACAGTTCCTGCTGAATTTTTGCAAGTTGCAGTTATTGTACATGATTCTCCTACAAGATGAGATTGACCACAACCTATTAAAGTTATTGATGATAATGTTGGTACACTTTCTGTTACTGTTACATTGCAGGAATCTGTAACTTGTGTTGCTCCAGAACAATCATCTTTTGCTTTGACAGTTACACTGATACTTCCTATTGTGTTAAATGTATAAGTAAATGTATATGGTAAAGATGTTACATAAGAACCACTATCAGATACTTTAGTTCCATTTACATACAGTTCAAACATATACTTTCCAGTTCCACCTGAAGCTGTACATTTTATATTTTTTGTTGTTCCTTTTGTTATTGTTCCACAACCAGATGATAGATTTGTAAGTATTTTAGAAATTACAATACTTTCCTGATCTGGTGTTAAATCTGTATCAAGTTCAAATATTCTTCCGTCTAATTCTATAATTTTTGACATGTGTTCACCTAATTTATGTTTATTAGTTAAATGTTACTTTTCCTTCTGGATCGGTTAATTTTGTAATATTATTTAATTCTACAGATATATTTTTGACTGGCAAGTTTGTTATCGAATCTGTTACTGTTAATGTAACAGGTTTATCTATTTTTATTTTTACAGGATTTATTTTTTCCACTAGGTTTACTTTAAATGGTTTAACTTCAAGACTTAGTGTAGAATTTCTGTTATTTACTCTAATTTCTGTCTTTTCTACACTTGTAAATATTCTATGGAATACTATTTGTGATGGAGAATTTGATATTACAGTTCCATGATCTATAAATTTTCCATCAATATAAACATTTGGATAAGCTGTCTGTGTAAAATCTCTTCCTGTTAGTGTAATTGTAACATCTTGTCCAATTGTTGTTTCAGATGGTGTCATAGAAGTAAGAACAGGTCTTAATATGGGTGTTCCTATATATATTTCAGCAACATATTCAGGTGATACTGTTCCATGTTCACAAACTACAACTAATGATATTGTATTTTTTCCTTCTTTTAAGTCTGTAGTTGTATTTATTGTTAAGTTTTGAGTGTTGGAATTTTTATTAATGTTGTTTATTTTCCATGTATATGTATATGGTTGTGTGTGTGTTACAGTTCCTTCTGGAAGGACTTCTGATTTTAGAACAAGTGTTTTATCTTTATCGAATGTGTATGTGTTTGTCATATTTTTCCTCTGTTATATTTATTGTAAGATTGGTTCAAATTTACAAGTTATAGTTTCATTTTGTTTATTATATTCGTTTGATATTTGTATAAGGCGTTCAGTTGCCTTTATATCTTTTGATGATTGATTTATAAATGGATATGCTGATATTATATCAGTTGATCTTAGATTATCAGCAGCATTTTTAAAATCTGCTTTTATTGTGGCTGTGTTGGATGAACCAGTGTCTGTAAATTTCGTGTCTAGTACATAATTTATTATACCATTATAGTTGAGTATTTTTCTCCAGTAATCTATAAACGGTTTTGCGTTGTAATGTGGTTCTGTTCCATTTGCTCTATTCAGAGTTGTAGGATATCTATAAAGATAAACCATATCATAATTCTGTGCAACATATTTTGTTCCTTCTGTTGTGTATATCCAGTTATATAAGCCTGGAAGATCTGTTGTTTTTGAAATTGGACAACCACAAAGTGCTGATTTTTTATTAAGTCTTTGACATAAAGAGTGCCACGCTTTAAGTAAAGCAATGAAGTAATTTGCTGAACCTGCACTTGGCATTGCTGGTATTGTTATACCTTCTAATTGATACGAACTTCCATTCGCTGAAGAAAGAGGTACTTTCTGAAACCCTGTTGATGCTATTGGTTGATATATTTCTTCTTGCATCAAGAATACTAAGTAATCTGCTTGATCTTTGTATTTTTCAGCAAGTGTAAATCTTGATTTTATATAAGATTGTGACCATCTAAAGTTAGGAAAGTCAAATGATTGTAATATAACTATTTTGTTCTTGTTTTTATTTAAGCTATATATGTCTGTTAGAGTGTTGTATTTTATTTCAGGTTTATTTTGTGATATATCGTATAATTGAAAGTTTCCGAGTTGTACCATTATTCCTCTATGTATTTATGATTGTATAGTGATTATGACTATTTTATAAATTTGTTTTATAATTGTGGTGGTTCGGGATCTTCCATTATAAAAGTACATTGTATTTGACTACATTGAGATGGAATTGGACAAGTTATTTTATCTTCTGTTATTCCTCCACAACCGTCTACTATAAATCCAGTGTTGATACCATCTTCATCTGTTTGACATACTGGATTTGGTTCACATGTACATTGAGGATCTAAATTTTTTCCACCACATCCATCTAACATATATCCTGTTTTACGATTAGTTTCATCAAGCTCACACGTGTATACAGGTGTACACTGTGTTGTTGGACAAGTTGATTCGTCCAAAGTTCTTCCACCACAACCATCTAACAGATATCCAGTATTTTTTCCATTAGCATCAAGTTCACATGACCATACAGTTTCACATTCTGGAGTACAGTGCGGACTTAAAAATTTTCCACCACAACCATCCAGCATGTAACCAGTTTTATTGTTGTTAGAGTCGAGTTCACATTCAGGTTGAGAAATACATGTTTCTTTTTTAAATGGAATTCCCATTGTTTTATTTTCATCTAAGTAGAATGAATATATATAATCAGTATATCCAACTTTGGTGACTGTTATAATTTTTTCTCCTTCATTTATGTTTATAAATTGTAGATAACCATCTGAACCTGTAATTTTAGTTATTCCATCTATTGTAACAGTTGCATCTGCGACATGACCATATCCAGACCAATCATCTACATATATATCTATAGTGTATTGTGCCATAATTGTACCTTGTAACCATTTAATTATTATTCTATAATAAGATTACATGTTATGTTATAACAAGATTCTCTTTCTAATGGAGCTTGAACAGAATAAATTTTATTTATTTCATCTGTAGTTGTTTGAAACCAAAATTGTTTGTAACCAGTTTTATTTACATATACATTAAGTAGTCCATCTGGAATGTTAGTAAATTTAACATATCCATTTAAATCGGTTAATTTATTTTCATCATTTATCGTTACTGTTGCATGAAGAATCGGAGTTCCATCTGTCCATTCTATAACATACACTTTAAGATCGTAAACCATGTTGTTACTCTTTTACTGTTCTATTTTAAAATTACAATTTATTGATGTGCACTGTGTTTCATTTATTAAATTTCCAATAAATGGATATCCTGTTATTTTACTGCTTCCACTTCCATGTTTATTATTGTATGCAGTTGTTAAATCTTTACCTGCATCATGTTGACTCATATGTCTTCCATTTGGAAATGTTCCTGATACATTGTATATTTTATTTTTTACTGCAACATAAGAAGGTTTTCCATTTTTTCCATTATATTGTGCTAATTGTGACAATGTCATGTCTGGCATTTTATTTCTCCTGATTGTTTTATGCATTGTATATGTCTTTTATTCTATAGTTTGTAATAATATTATCTTTTGTTATTGTGTTGTTTGGACTTGATTTTGTGTATATTCCATAATCTATATTATGTATAATATTTTTTGATATTGTGTTGTTTTTTGGTGATATACTTGAACCATATCCACTGCTAGATTTTTTTACCAGTGAAATTCCTTTGATTGTGTTTGATATGTTGTTATTTTTTATTTCGTTTGTTTCTGAACCGCTTAGTTCAATTCCGACTTTTCCACCAATAATTGTATTGTTATTTATTTTGTTTCCTTTTGGAGTTGAGAATCCTCCATCTCCATATAGATATATTGCCGCAATGTTTTGAGTGTTACCAGATTTAAATTCAATGTAGTTATCTGTTATAGTGTTATTAACTGCACTCTTTGCAGGTCTTATAGCTGTTTGAAAGTTTCCTACAATTTTATTGTTTCTTACAATATTGTTTGAATTTGTAAAGGAATTTCCTCCAACCATATCTATAACTTCTTGGTCGAGACTGTAACCTTGTTTGTTTATAAATTCATTATTTTCTACTACGTTGTAGTGTGTATTATAGTTAAAGTCTATAATTTCTGAACCAGTTTTATCATAGAATTTGTTTCCTGACAATAAGTTATGAACTGTTCCTTGTAATGTAGATAATTTACTGTGGAGACCTTTGTTGTTTGTTATTTGGCCATAACCACTTGTTGGTTTATTGCTTGATGTTAGATTTTCTACTATTACAGCTATATCAGAATCTATAAAGTAGTTATTATCAACTTTCCAATTTGTTTGTTGTCCAGATACATATATTGTTTTTGTTCTACCTGTATGTTCAAATGTCAAGTTAGATATTGAAGAATTACTTTTTAAATATATTAAATATGGAACATCTGAAGCATTTATTACAGTATTTTCTGATTCACCTTTTATTTTAATGTTTGCTGGTGGTTTAAATGTTGTTAAATTGTAATTTCCATTTTTTATTAGGATAGAATTACCAGATTTTGCTGTTGATGATAATACTTGATTTAATGTTCCACTTATAATTCCTTTATTGTTACTATTATCTATTGCATATACTTTGTTATTTTCAGTATATATTGTATGAGTATATTTATTCAGCGGAGTTTCTATAGAGAAATTACAAGATATATTTTTGCATGTTGTCATTGTTTATTTATTGTTTATTCTTTGTTTATACTTTTTTGAACATTCCTGCAATTAAAACGCCAGCCATAAATGCAGCTCCAAGATATAAGATTCTTGTGTTATCTTGTACTTTGACTAGACCACATTCTGCTTCGTTTGGTTCTTTATTTCCACAACCATCTAACATATATCCAGTTTTATTATTATTTTCATCTAGTTCACAAGTATGAACTGGTGTACATTTTTCTAAACTATTAACAATCATATTTTCACCTTATTATTCTATTTTAAAACTACAATTTATAGAATTACAAGTTGGTGGAATTGGTGGAGTTGGTGGAGTTGAGGTGTCGTTTATTTTAACATAATCCCATACGACTTTTAGATCACTTGATAATGAACCAGTTCCTGTTACACGACATCCTATAATTAGTGTCATTTTTTCTGTTGGAATTAGATTAGTTTTTGTTAATATTAAGTTGTTATCTAAATATCCTGTGACTTTTCCTTGTTCATATACAAATTTTATGGTTCTAAATGTGGAAAAACTTGAAAAAGATACTGATTCATCTACTATTTTACTGTGATATTGGTTTGATGGATCAGATATTCCTCTCGGTCGATTCATTGTGGTTAATATTTGAAAGTCGTCGTTTGTTGGACTCTCATTATAAAATCCCATCATTAATTCTTGTTGTTTTGGACCATTAAAATTCCACAGACCCATTCCAACATAAACACCAGACTTTGGACCTCTACAATTTGTGTTTAAAATTTTAAATCTCGCTTCATATGTTCCATACCCAAGGATGTCACCACCCTTTGTCATTATTTTGTTTGTTCCACTTTTTCCACTTTTTGAACCTTTTGGAACTGTAAATAATATGAGATCAGATTTTCCTCCTTCACTATATTTGGTTGGTGTAAGATTTCCAGCAGGACTATCTATTATCCAATTTGTTTGCCAGTTTCCATTTGTAAATTCATCATTCATTGTCATAATTTCACTGTTTATTTTTTGTTATGAAGTAAATAAGTCCTAGTGCGCCAGCTATATATAACAATGTTTTGTTTGATGATGTTGATTCTGGTTGGATAGTTGTTTTTTCGTCTGTTATAATTACATCTGGATTATTGTCTGTTATCTTTTGATGGATTTCATCTGGTTGTGAGTATTCAGATTCTCCTTCTTTTGGTGGTCTTGTTATAGGATTTCCATATGGATCTGTTCTAACATAAGGTTTGCCTCCACATGTTGGATCATTTATATATTTACCAGATGCACTTTTTACACATTCACCATTCATATTCCATCCATATCTCTGCTCTGTACAACAGTTCACTGGATCTTGAGATGTTCCATGTTCATCATCTCTTACACAAGTTCCATCTATACAACTAAAGTTTGCTGGTACACATGCATAATCACATTGATTATTTCGATATGGTCCATTCGGATCTTCTACACAAGCTCCATTTTTACAACTAAAAGTTCTTAGATTTGATGGTCTACATCCTGATTGACAGTCGTTAAATGTTTCGTATGTTCCACCATATTCAAATGCACATCTTGTTGTTCCAGGAATTTCATTATGACATTTATAACCATAACCAGGAGAAGATATATAATTTACACTTATAGATTCTAGAATTTTACCATTGTCTAGTAAATAAAAAGTGTAATCGTCAGGACCAATTAATTGATTGAATGTATATTCAAATCGATTTTGACCTTTGACACTTGTCGACAAAAATGTTGGTCTGTCTCCTGATTCACGAACTAATGTTAATCCAGCATAACCAGCATAATTTATATCAACACTAAAAACTGTTTTGTCATTTATTATTTCTGCTTTAGCATTACTTAAGTACGACATTTCTATTTCCTCCTTAACAAGAGTATTAATCCGATTGCTCCTGCTACATAAAGAAGATTTTTATTTTGTGTGATTGTTGATTTTTCTTGTTCTTCTTGTTGTGACTGATCTTGTTCTGAAGTTTCATCTGTTGACTCATCCGTTGTTGTGTCTTCTGGAATTATTGGATCAGGAACACATGTCCAATCAGGTTTTCTGTCACCACAACCATCTATCATATAACCATTTAATGGTTGTTCACATTTCCAATTTGATGTACATGGAACTGGAACTCCACATTCTCCAGGATTTGCTGTTCTTGTGTAACCACAACCATCTGAAATTAGACCATTTCCTATACAAACTGAATTTGGAACACAAGGTTCTACACCAGGAATAGCTTCTTCTGGAGATGGTACATATGTACATCTATCATTATGTCTGGATTGCCCACAACCGTCTCTTTCTGTTCCATTTAGCGGTTGATCACACTTCCAATCTGATGTACATTCAACTGGTGTTTCGGTTACATTAAATTGAGTTTGAGCAAATATCGTTAGATTGTACAATTTTGGTGATGTTCCATTTGGATATGGTTTTATTAATGATACTGTCCACGTTCCAGATACTCCAGACATTTGAGTTGGTATTGTGTGTGTAAATGTTCCACATTTACCTGCACCAACTCCCATAAACAAAGTTCCTACACCATTCATTCTTGGTTGTGTTATTGCTACCCATGCAATACTATCTGATGGTGCACATGCATTTATTATAACTGTTTCTGCTTTATCATATACTGATTTGTTTGTTGATATTGATACCATTTTATCCACCTAATTGTGTTATTTCATTTATTATATTTTGTTATTTCATTGTGTTCGTATTAGTTTTTGTATGAAATTTTTAGTGTTATTGAACGACTTCCTGTTCCATCGGAACATCGTGCAGATATTCTTGTGTTTGATGCTACTTTTGTGGGAATTGGAAACTGGAAATGTTTGTAGTTAGATGTACTACTGTTCATTTCAGATATTGTTGCTATAATAATTTCAGAACCAGCAGTTCCAGTTGCTATATCGATTACATAATCTTCTGATGCTGTTCCAGCTTTAAGTAATATATCTGTTATGTAAAATGTAGTTGTGATAGTATTAACAGGAATTATTTCTGTATAATTTCCTTTTGTATAAGCACCTGCAGCGGATGTTATAGATACACCAGCTGAATTTGATGGATATACGAAGTATTTTCCACTGTGAGTTTGTTCATAAATAAGTTCTGTTATACTGTTTATAGATGATGTTGTTGTGTTTACTTGAATTCTTACTATTTTTCCGGGATCTGTATACAAACCAGCATAAAGATATGAACCTGATACATATAATGAAGTTACATTTGATTCACCAGCAGCAAGTAATATAGTACTATCTTGTGTAAATGTAGACAAGTTTACTTTTGTCACTTTTCCTGGATCGACATACAACCCAGCATATAAGTATGTTCCATCAGAGGTTAAAGATTTTGTGTAAGATTCACCTACTGCAAAAGTTATCAAGTCATTCTTTGTGAATGATGACAGGTCTATTTTTACTAACTTTCCGGGATCTGTATACAAACCAGCATAAAGATATGAACCTGATACATATAATGAAGTTACATTTGATTCTCCTGCATCTAATGTTAAAGTTCCAACTTTTGAAAATGATGCTCCTGATATGTCTATTTTTACTATTTTTCCGGGATCTGTATACAAACCAGCATAAAGATATGAACCTGATACATATAATGAAGTTACATTTGATTCACCAGCAGCAAGAGTTATTGTACTTCCTTTTATAAATGTTGAAATTGGTGAATGTGTTACTTTTCCTGGATCAGTGTATAGACCATCATATATATATGTTCCATCAGAAGCCAGAGATGTTAGTAAGTTTCCTCCTGCTGCATGTGTTAATACATCAACTTCTTTCATTGAAGCGAGGTTTATTTTTGCTATTTTTCCTGGACTTGTTTTGAGACCTGCATATAAGTATGTTCCATCAGAAACTAAACATGATACACTATTTTCACCAGTATTAAGATGTATAAGACTTTCAAATGTATATGTTGTTAGATTTATTTTTGCTATTAATCCAGGACTTGTGTCTAGACCTGCATATAAGTATGTTCCATCTGAATATAAGCATGTTACATTCGATTCTCCTACACCTAATGTTATAGTCTCATTTGGAACAGTTACCGTTTCTTGTGGAATTAGTTCGGGAGTTCCAGAAGCTATTAAAACTAATGCCCTAACTAAACTGTATAAAGAACTTGTTGTGTTTAGAGAAGCTGAATCTGTTTTTTCACCGATTACACCTCTTATATGTCTAAGTTCTACTGTTTCTTCTTTTGGCATTTAATTCCTCATTTAGTGTGTTGTGTGTCGTGTGTGTTTGATATGTTTAATATATTTGGGCGTTTCTATCTCCAAGAATTCTTCTGTTTACTTTATTCCATAACATTGGTAAAGCTATCCATTTTGTGTCTTTATACTTTGTAATGTACATGTCTTCTAGGGTGGACATATCTTGTTCTGCTTCACTAACAGATTTTCCTAATAATAGAGATTCGTAGAATTTTAGTTGAATTTCTCCGAATATATCCTGACTTTTTTGTGAGTCTACTGGAAACATTAGAAGATCTTGGAATCCTATATATGATTGTACACCATATTTGATGGAACAAAGTCCTAATTGCTTTGCTGTAAAGCATGCTGTTGCGTATATTATTGAACCTTTAAGATTTTGAATGTTTGTGTCATTTGTGCATAATGGATTGCAGATATTATCATCTAACTTACATATTCCAGGACATGATAAATTTCCTAATGGCTTAAACATTTTTATGAATGTATCACGTTTTTCTGGATTGTCATACATTACTAAAAGTTCTTCAGGTTCAAATTTTCTTGTTAGTACACATTCCTTTTGACCTTGTAGTGAGTTTGGACATCCATGTGAAAACTGTGCAAATAATCTTGGTTTAAAGGTTTTGATTGTTTGTGTTAAGTTTTTATAAGTAACTTCATCCTTTTCTAATGTTTTTACATTATATCCTAGGTCTAATGCCATTTGTTTAGCTTTCTGAAACCACTCATAAGTGTAAATAAGTGGATCTCCATCTTTTCTTGGAGCTACTAATAGAATATTTGCTGGTTTCATGTTTATTAAAAATTATTTTTCACTGTTTGATTTTAGTTTTCCTGTAAGATCAACTAACAAGTTTGCACCAATTGCATATTTTCCAGAATTCATAAAAGTGTCTATATATGTTCCTGAGTATGTCATGTCAGGTAAAAAGAAACTGTAACCAATAAATACACCAAGTACTGCACTTATAATATAGAAAGAATTAAATTTTGTGTCTGGAATTGCTTGTTTCGTTACATAATACATTCCGAATGTTTTAAGCATATTTATAAATAACATGCTTATTATAACGATAAGTTGATATGTTTCTTTATCTTGCATTTTATCATCTCTTATTTCTTTTTAGATTTTCTATATGAAGAATATAAATAATATGCTCCTACTAATGCTATTGATAACTGAACTATTCTTTCACTATTTTGAGATATTAAACATCTATCTGTAAATGGTATTTTAATCCAACATAAATTTGCTTCGTAATCTTTTTGTAGTTTTTCAAATGTATTTTCTAAATCAGTTGTGTATTTTTCTTGTTCAGTTATAATTTTAGATTTTTTGTCTGTTGGAGTTTTTCCCTGTATTGTTGGATCACAGTCTGCCATTAGTAGGGTATACTTTTGTAGATGTTTATCATATTGTTCTTTAACAGCTTCTGAATTTGGAAATTCTGATTTTAATGTTCCATATATTCCAATATGAACTGAATCAAGACAAGTTGCATAGGTTTTAAGTTGATCACATGTTGGTGTTTCTGGTATTCCTGTTAGACAATTTAATTGTGCATCATCATTTGCAGTTTTAGTTCCAGGCAATTGTTCATTTGGATTTGCTTGATATGAATCTTTTTTGTTAGATGTATCTTCTTTAATCCAATCTGCATAAACTATTAATCCGAAGGTTACAATTATTGTAACTAATAATATTGCAACAATAGTTCCAAGACCTATTTCTACAGGTTCTAAACTTGCAATATTCAATTGTTTTAATCTTATATTTAAAGTTACATAATTTCCTTCTACTAAAACATCTGTTTTTATATAAGAATAATTTGAAATTGTTGATAAATAATTTAACAGACCTCCCATTATATCTGTTATTTTTAACACTATCTTATCAGCAGCTTGATTTGGTGTATACCATCCCCAAGGTTTAATATATACTTTTATAGTATCTGTATATTCTGTTGGTTGTAAGTCTTCGACTTTTATACTTATATTTGCCGAAGAAGAACTTTTTGATATTAGTTTTATTGTTATTTGTTTATTATTATATTCAAATGAATTTCCAACTGTGCTAACTTGAGGATTTATATATGTATTATCTAATTGAACATCTATCGTACTTTCTGTTGGACGTATGTTAGATATTCTTATCAACATATCACATATCAAAGTGTTAATTCCACTTATTTCAACATTTTGATTTTCACATAATATTGTCATTCTAATACCTTTCAAGTATATGTTCTACAGTTTTTAGTTTTTTTCCAATTTCACTGTTAGCATCCATTTCATTATCTAATTGTTCTACTGTAAATTTTGCATAACCTGCCATTATTACAGTTTTATTTGGTTCATCTAATGACAATTTTTTAAATTCAACCATATTAATCTCCTTTTTCCTTCTTGAATAATATCCAAGCAATCACACCTAGGCCAAATATAAGACCTATATTTGTATCATCTTTATTAGGTTCTTCTTGATAACAATCTTTATTGCAAGTTGGTTCGTCATATATTCCATTTTCATCTTCTTTGCAATTTCCATCTATACATGAGTATTTTTGTTCTGAACCTATTATATTAAATACTGTAGTTATATTCTTTTCTCCGTTTGTTATTATAGTATCATTATATTCAGGATCAGTTGTATTGTTCCCATTTGGTTGAATATAGTGTGAAAATTCATAACCTTCGTTTGGTGTAGAATTTAATATTATAGGATCTCCAACATTATATATAAATGTTGAAGATGATGTTACAACTCCAAGAGAAGTATTATATTTGAAAACTTCTGTACTTCCAGATAACGGAGGCATTATTGTGATATTTACTGAAGCTGACATGATGTGACCTTGATATTCATTAATGTTTTATTGGGATTTCTTTCTTGTTAGTATATATAATGCACCAAGACCTATTAATCCATAAAGAAGTATGTTGTTTTCTTTTTCTGGTGATAAGCAAGTGTTTCCACATTTATCATCAAAGAACGTACCTGTTGAATCTTTTTTACATATATTATCTACACATTTGTATTTTTGTGCATCGGGAGAGGAAACTAATATATCATTTACATATACATCATCTGTTGTTAAGTCTATATAACTTCTTGGTAGTATTTCGTTCAAGACTGTATATGGTGTAGGAGGACAGTTTACTAATTTTATTGTTCCAGATTCTGACAATTCGCCGTTCTTATACACTTTTAAATCGTGAGATGAACCATCACACACTAAGGGTGTATTTATTTTAATTATATTCTTAACTGGTGGTATACACTTGTTTAAACATGTATTTTCGAAGTATTCACCAGTTGGATCTTCGGTACATATGCCTTGAATACATTTATATTTCTTTTGTGTTATACATGTGTTATTACAATTATCATTTTCAAAAGTTCCATTTACATCATCTCTTACACAAGTTCCTGCTGAGCATCTATATTTTGGTACAACTGTTCCAAATGTAACAATTATACTTTTGTTAGATGTTAGAGATGATATTGATCTATTTGGAAGAGTTGTTACATTACCATCTATATCGAATGATATAAATGTAGAATTTTCACCAGGATTTGCAGTGTAATTTATATTATCAAACTGATCATATGTTCTTGAAGTTGTTCCTGATAGTGTTTCTGTTCCTCTTCCGCTTACAACGGTGACAGTTCCATTCCCTCTTATGTCTACTATAATATTAAATTCTACCATTTAAAATCACTCTGTATACTAATTATCTATATTCTGGTTTTAAGATAAGTTTCTTTTGTATTCTTGTTCCTACTTTACATTTATTTTTACTTGAACTCCATTTTCCTTTTGGACATCCAATTGTTGCTTTTGTTATTTTATTTAATGTTATTACACGAAACGATCTTGGATCAAACTTTTTTTTATCTATAAGTTTAATATGTTCGTATTTTCCCTCTCCACCTTGTGGCATAATTATTACCTCTTTGATGTTTAGACTATTTTGAATCGTTTTAGAATGTAAGCTACTCCACTTATTATTACAGTTGCAGATATTGCCAATATAGCATATGTTACTGATAAAACTTCTTGGTTTATTATGGTGTACCGTGGAGATTCAAAGCCTGTTGAATTATAATTTATGCAACCAGTGTTGTTTGATTTGACATAGAAGTCTTGGAATTTTGTTCCGTTGTTCCAAAAGATTTTGATGGTGT
>Ga0172379_10005552_pt1 | contig 17571 bp, 31 predicted proteins | sample GrowelOW334metaG_FD_119756 | JGI IMG/M metagenome (GOLD analysis project Ga0172379, IMG submission 119756) | Groundwater microbial communities from an aquifer near a municipal landfill in Southern Ontario, Canada - Groundwater well OW334 metaG | ecosystem: Environmental > Aquatic > Deep... | reverse complement strand
GAGTCCCTCGCCGAAGCTCGGAGCGACGTAGCCATCGAGCGTGCCGGCCCAGTCGATCACCTGAGCATCGGTCAGCTCGGTGCCCGTCTGAAGACGGATCCGCGGCATCTTCCTGCTCCGCGGGAAATCATCGTCGCCGAACTCGCGCGCGATCTCGGCGATCTCCGCGACGACCCCATCGGTGAACTCGCGGATCGTCTTGCCGGCGCCGAAGAGGCTCGTACGCAGATTCAGTACGACGTCCTCGGTGCGCTTGAACTCCGAGAAGTACGCGCGCACGAGGTGATCGAACCCCTTGCGGTGATGCCACGTGCCCATCGTGCCGAAGACGAACTCGTCACGCGGTGCGAGCGCCGGCACCTCCGGCAGCTTCCACGCTCCGCCGCAGAGCATCGGGCGGATCACGTCGAGCTTCTCCGGCTTCGCGCCACCCGCGGTGAACGAGCGCCGCACGAAGTCACTCACGCACCAGACCGCTTCCATCTGGTCGCTGTTGACGCAGTCGGCGGTCCACCGGCTGACCTTCGTCGCCTCGTACGCCGAGTAGTAGATCATGCGCGGCGCGACGCCGGCCATCTGCATCTCGGGCGGCAGGCTGACGATCAGCAACTCGGGGATGCCGACCGCGTGCTTGTACGAGTGCCATCGCGAGAGCATCTCCTCGCGGTCTGCCGGGAACCGATCGACGTCGATGTCCTTCGCGCGATGCGGCACGAGCATCAGCGGCACGTGCAGCTCTTCGGCGATCATCCACGAGACCGCAACGGCGTGCGCCGCATACCCAGAGCGCGAGTCGGTGTGGAAGTTGTGCCAGACCCCTCGCACGTCGAATCCCGGCGCAGGCTCGGCGACGTACGCGTAGCCGCCGTACGGCGTCGAGGAGAAGCCTCTCGTCAGAGTCTCCACCTCTTCGGTGGTCCGCTCCTGGTACTCGTGGCGAAGTGCCTCGGGATCGGGCGTCGACTCCGCGGTGAAATCGGCAGAGACCTGCGGCGGAGGGGTGTGGCTTTCTGCCATGGTTCGGGCGAACCTACCCCGCGGTATCGGACACGTGCAAGACGTGTCTGACACTTGCTGCGGTCTCAGTCCCCCAGTGCGAGCTTGCGGATTGCTGCGGCTTTCGCCCGCACGGTGGGATCGGAAGGTACTTCCACGCCGAGGAGAGCGCGCGCGAGTTGGCGCGACGGTTCGCTTCCGAGGCGCTGCATGCACTTTTCGACGTCCAATTCGACGTCCGGATGCTGAATGCGCCAGCGGGCCTGCGTTCGTACAACCGCAACAAGAGCGGGGATGTCCCTACTGATTTCGCCGTCCATGTGATCCCCGCGAACTAGATCTCGACGATCGGTCTCAGCTCCTGAACAACGTCAGCGACCCGCCAGCTCCACTCCCACAGCTCGGCCTCACGGCCAATGTCCTGATGAGAACCGACATCGAGATCGTCCGGCAAGTAGATGACCTCGCCGCGGTACCCGACGCCGCTTACGAACATGTTGACCGGATCTCGAAGCGAGTCGGGGGCGATCAGGTACGGGAAGCTCGCGAGCGAGACGACCTCACGAGCCTTTGCCTCGCAGTACGCGTACTTCGCCTCTGGACCGTGCTCGGAAAGCGCCTCGATCTGCTGCGCGCTCATCCCGCGCTTCCACCGACGCATGCGCTGCTTGATCGACGTCCCGAGCTTCTTCGTCGTATCGATCGGGTCCGACAGCTCAGCCGGGCCACCGAAAACCGTCGGAGGAGGCCCGATCGTCCACATCGAGCCCGTCAGATAGTCCTCGTGGCCGTGCAGCTCCTCGAAGAGCCTGCCGGCGACCTCGCCCATCAACGCCCCCGTCGTGATGGTCCACGCATCGGTCTCGTAGACCCACACGGGATTCACGCCACGCTTCCGATACGGTCGCAGACCGTTCAGCACGAGTTCGAGGTTCGCGACCATCACGATCGGGCCGAAGTTCGTCGCCGGCACCGGCCCCACGCTCAGCGACGGGAAGAGCAGCCCGCCGCAGTCCTTCACGCCCCGGATCGCCGAGTCCAGCAGCTTGTGCCAGCCCCCAGCACCAGTGCGGAGCTGCATCGCGTGCGCGACCATCACCTGCTGGCTCCCAAGTCGACCCATCACCGGGCCCGCGGGATCGGTCCTACTATCGTCCGGCGGGAACACCCGGCACGGATTGACGCCCCAGCGGCTTGCGTGGTCGGACACGCTGTCGGGGAGCGGCATCAACCACGCGGGACGCTCGGGCGTGACGAACGCGCTCTTGCGGGTCGACCAGTACCGGAAACCGTCGGTCGGCTTCCGCGGGTCCTGCGGCCACGGGTACCCCGGATCGGGGATGAACGTGAAGCTCTGCTCCTCGAAGTCGTCCGGGCGCTCGGCGACCTGACCGACGGCGGACGAGAGCCGGTCCAGGAAATCGAACGCCATGACGTGGGGATCCCACCGGAACATCTCGACACGCGATCCGAACGCCCGACTGAGAGCGCTGTCCAGCGCGGCACCGCGCAGGCCGCCTTCCTCGTCTTCCGCGAGAAGCATCCCCATCTGGTGCGCGAACTTCAGGCCGTCGCCGACAAGCGCCCAGTACAGACTGTGCAGCCTGAACTCGTCATGCTCGCGGTCGAGACGCGACCACGCGACCACGTCGGTCACGGTGCCACGGGTGAAGATCTGCTTCGCGAACGTGAGCAGCTTCTCGCCGGTCTCGGCGACGAAGCGCGTCTGTTCGTCATCCCACGGCGTCCAGCGGGTCACTTCGATGGCTCCTTTCCAGAAGCTTCGCGAAGCAGCCGGTCTGCGTGCTTCTTCGCGGCTCGCGCCCCGGCGACGATTGCCTCGTGCGCTTGCGCCAGCGCGCCCTGTGCGGAGGCGGCAATCGCGAGCTGCTCGACGGCGATCGGATCGATCGGCGGCGCGAGATCGACGACACGTCGCGCGCAGGCGTCCTGCAGCGCGAACACGACGTCCTCGATCTCGACCCCAGGCTTGCCGAGCAGCGTGTGGAGCTGCTTCGTCAGGTTCTCTCGGACCGCCTGGTTGCCACGCCTCGCCACGTCACGCCCGGCGCGCGTACGCCTGGAGCGAGCGCATCGTCTCCGGCTTCGCGTTGCCCTTCTTCTCCAGGCGGTCGTACAGCGTCTTCGCGAGCTGTGGCGTCGAGAGCCGACGCACGGCTCTGTTCCTGGAGATGGGCTCGCGCTGCCGCATCATGCGGCGTGCCACTTCGGCAACCGCAAGAACAAGCACGATCACCGCGATGATCGCGATGATCTTCTTCACGCCGTCGCTCATGCCGAACGACGACAAGACCGTGCCCTGCGCCGGCACCGGCACCGAGGTCGGGGATGCTTCCGTCTGCCCCAGCATCGAGAGCGGTACGAGGGCGTACTCGTTCTGCAGATGGGGCGGGACGTGCGGAGCGACGCCATGCTGCGCCGCTGCGTTCACGAACGCGAGAGGATCGTAGCGATAGTTGCCCATGTTACCTCAAAGGTCCTGCGCGTCGCCCTTGTTGCCGGACTCGCCGTTGCCGGACTCGCCGATGATCGTCGGCCTGCCGCTGATGTAGAGCTGCGTGGCGCCGGTCATGTCGGTGATCGCGACACCGTCGGTGACGCGCACGCACCAGCCCTTGCAGTAGTCGCAGAGCCAGCGCTCGGGACACGAGATCACCGGGACCTTGTCCGATGCGGACCACGGCTTCCACAGCTCGCGCTCCATGCGGTGGCGGTAGTTGATCTGGATGTGCTTCGGCGCGTAGCGGAACTCGACCCAGTCGATCTGCATCGCCTTGTTGTCCTCGCGCACGGTGAAGTTCTCACCGCACTTCGGGCACATCCCGACGAGCATCGCGACAGCCTCTCCAGGGTTCGAGAATCGGCCCTGGACGTACAGCTCGCACTCGATGGTGTAGATCTCCTCGCCCTTCTGGTTGGCCCAGAGGATCCACGTGCGCGGAGCCATCGCCTCCGCGTCCATCGACGAGGTAGCGAGCCGACCCATCGTCTCGGTGCGCTTCCACATCTCGCGACCGGCCTTGACCTGCCGGTCGGTCATTCGGAACGCGTCTCTCTTGCTGATCGTGCCCGTCATCGACCCATTCGTCTCCTCCTACGCGAGCGCCGACGATTCGGCTTCAGCCTCTTGCCCGACTCGTCCTTCAACACCTGGAAGGAGAAGTACGCGGCGGCGCCCGATAGGAGATAGAGCACGCCGAGCGCAGGCACGGCGTAACGGAGAATGTACGGGGTCGCGGCACGGACGCCAGACTCGACGAGCGGCCCGACGATGTGACGATCGGCCGCCGCGACGATCGCGGGCCCCTGCACGCGCATCGTGCCTTCGGGATCTCGGATCACGAGCGCGAGTGCGTTGATGACGTTGCTGGCGACCTGACCCTCGGTCTGCCCGAGCCCATCGGCGCTGTCGCCGAGGCTGCGGTAGTAGTTCCCGATGCCAGACTCGACCGTCACCGGCATCCGACGCGCGATCCGAGCGAGGCATGCGCCTTCGTCCGCGAACTCCTTGCAGCGCTGCGCTGCCGCCCGGTAGTAGGCGCGAGCCTGCGGAGACATCGGAGGCGACGCGTAGCCGCTCGTGATGGTGACCGGCACGTGGCGCGCGACACGGGCAAGGCACGCCCCCTCGTCGGCCATGCCTCGGCACGCCTGCGCCCGGGCGAGGCGGTACGCACGGAGCTTCGCAGGCGTCCATCCCATCGCTGCGTTCGCCTGAGCGGTCGAGAGGATCGGCATCAGCGGCTCCTGCGACGATGGCCATTCGCGCGCATGCGGCGTCGCCGGTTCGCCTGCATGCGTCGGCCAGCGAACATGTACCCGAGCAGGAGACCGGCGACGCCGACGCCGACGACCTGGTACTTCAGCGAGAGCAGCGCGTCGCTCGTGCTGAGCTGACCCCACCCAGGGTTGCTGTTGTAGAGCCACCCGGGACAGGACGGATCCGGCCACGCGCCCCAGCTCGCCACGATGTTGTGCGGGAAGCGCATCGTCGACGGACCGGTCGGACACGTGGCCTGGCCTAGTCCGGAGGTCGCGTAGTACGTGCCGATCCCACGGAGCGGCACGCCGCTGTAGCGACCGGTCGGATACGCCGCCGCACGGCCCGTGAGGTCCAGCTCCTGCTCCGCCCAGAGCATCCCGGCGTCGTAGCCCGCGCCGGGAATCGGTGTGGCGACGTTGCGAGGGTACGTCCTGAACCTGCCGGTGTTGCCCGGCATGTACAGGGCAGGCGTGTAAGGTCGGGTCTGCGGCGTGGACATGGAGGTCCCTAGCGTATCAGCGTCGAGCGGCTAGGGCCAAGTGCCACGCCTGTGTTCCGGGAGTAGGATCGCTCCGGTGGCCCGGCAAAGCGAGATCGACCACTTCGCGACGTACCAGATCGAACGACGCAATCGCGACCGCGAGGCCGCGCTTCCGTCCGAACGGCACGCGCTCCTCCGTCAGTGGATCATCGCCCGCGCTCGGCTCCTACGAGCCGGCAAATCCCGCGGCGTGCCGCGATTCGAGAGCCTCTACGCGTTCCTGGAGACCGGACCCGACCACGAGATCTCAGAGCTGTCCGACGACATCGACGAGATGGAGCGCGAGATCGTCAGGGCGAGGCAACAAGGCAGGGCGGACAGAGCCGAGCGGAAGTACGAGCGACAGGCAGAGCACGTCGAGCCGCACGAGACTCACGCCCAGCGCGAACGCCGGCTGCGCGACAAGACCGTCTGGCTCTACCACGGCACCAGCTCGAAGCTGATCGACAAGATCCTGCGCGATGGCCTGAGCCCGGATCAGACGCCGATCGACAAGGAGACGACCACGCCCGGGTTCGTGTACCTGACCGCGCAGCCTGGCAACTGGGGCGACGGCGGCAGCGCTGCGTTCTACGCGCGACGCGCGGCAGCTCGCTACGGCGGCGAGCCGGTCATCTTGCGCGTGATCGTCGAGTTCGATGACCTCGAACCGGACGACGACGACGCCGATCAGAGCGCGGCGACCTACAACGCGCAGTTCCGAACGCCGCACACCGTCCCGCCGAACGCGATCATGGAGATCGACGGCGAGCGACTCCGAGAACGCTACGAGTCATGAAAAACGAACGCCCGCCGGACAAGCCGACGGGCGTTCAAGCGAAGACGACTCGCAGACGATCAGAGCAGCCGCATATACGCGGCGATGTCCTGCACGTCCTGCTCCGTGATCACGAGCGCAGCGGCCATGTCCCTCAGCATCGCCGCGATCTGCGCGAGCTGTGGATCGCCGGTCGACTCGAAGAACGCCGCCTGCGCGAGCATCGACTGCTGGGTCGGCCCGAAGAACGCAACGTAGTGACGCGCGGCGTCTTCGAGCGTGGCCGCCGAGTTGTCGTGGAAGTACGGCGCGGTATGGCGAACACCCCAGAGCGTCGACACGCGATGGAACGCGACGCCGCTGTTCGGGAGAGCCGGCGGATTGCTCGGATCGTCGAAGATCGCGCAGCCCGCCATGCTGAAGCAAGGCGTCGCGTACCCATCGGCCTCGCCGTCACCGTTCGTGTCCTGGAACCCGTCACGCGGATCGTCGACGACGATCACTCCGGGGTCTGGAGAAGTCACCGTGAACACGGTACCGGCCGGGTACCGAACGACACCCATCGGACCGAGGTTCGGGTTGTCGTTGAGCAGATCGGTCATCGCCGTGATCTCGAACGTGTAGACCGGCAGCGCGCGCTCGTTGAACTCGCTCGTTCGGTTGCCGGTGAAGCGCAGGCCGGCAGGGTCCCCGGGGTTGAACTCGTTGGTCGTGTTCATCATCGGACCGGAGTGGCAGGTCGCGCAGAGGCCGTGCGTGCCGGCCGCCGCGGAGAGGGGTCCGCTCTCGAAGAAGGCGCGGCCACGACGTTCGCTCGCTGTGCGACCCCGCGGGAGCGTAGGAGGAGGGCCTCCCATCGCGTATGCCGCGAGCGCGGGCGACGAGAAGAGCGTCCGCTGGAATGCTGCGATCGCCGCAGACTCTTCCGCGGTCGGCACGCGTCCCTGGGCGTGATCGTTGACCGCGCTCATCGCTTGATGCGCGAGGTTCGATCCTTCGCGACCGTCGAGCATCAAATGCTCGTTCAGCGCGCTGTTCACGCTCGTCGGCGTCGCGCGACGGAAGACCACGACGTAGCGCCCATCCGGTCGGAGCTGGACGTTCGTTCCGTCGGGAGGCGGGCTCACGACTCGCACATTCGGTGCGAGGGTGACGTGAACTCGAACGAGCCCGTCCTCTCGCATCAGGTCGTAGCTCGCTCCATCGTACGCATCCGAGTCGAGCGCCCGAAAGAGCGCGCTGGAGGGATCGGTCGCGTACTCCTCCTGCACCTGGGCGATCGAGAGCGCGAAGCTCGGGATCGTGTGGCAGGTGGAACACGTCCGATCATTGCCGTCGAACGTCTCGTGGTGGAAGAGGTGGAACCCTCGCAGCACCTGGGCGAGACCCTGGGTTCCGGACAGCGCGTCTTCCTGCACCGCGATCGGCGCCGGCTCGGGCGTCGCACACGCGAACGCGAGCGCCGCCGCCATCATCATCAAGATCACTCTCTTCATCTCGACCCACCTATCTCCCCCCAAACACCAATAGCGTACCTCGGATCAGCGCGCCGACACGCGCTGACGCGATCCGCGCTCCTCGCGAAGCTGCGCGAGAAGCGTATCGACGGAGCGACGCAGCTCAGCAATGTCCGCCGAGGGGTCTTCCTCGCACACGACCTTCAGCGCGCTATCGAGATCGCTCTGCAACGTCACGCGCTTGCCGTGGCGTGCGAAGACGAACCGGTCGATCAGGAAGCCGATGAACCGAGTCGCGGTGAGCAACGAGATCTCGCGGCCACCGTCGAGGTTCACGTACTGCATCGTGCTCGCCACGCGCAGCAGCAGTGGCCAGTTCCGCATCATGCGTTCCATGACAGGCGCGCTCGGCATCGCGGTGCTCGGGGTCAGCACGCCAACAAGCACGAGCGGCCTTCCGAGCCGCGCGTACATCGTCTGCGCCGCGCGAAGCGTCTCGTCCACGTCTGCGATCGTCGGCTCTCCGTACCAGACCGTGAGATAGACCCCCGCATGCTCGATCGCCTTGATCATATAGCCACTCCCCCGTTATGTCGACTCACCCAACTTACACAACGAAGCGGGGTGCGTCAACGGTGCCGGACTAGGCTAACCGACCGGGCGGTGGCTACGGCGTCTGATCGGACTCCGGAGACGAATCGTCGGCCACGACCGTCGACGGTTCAGCCATGCCGGCTGCGTGCATGATCTTGCCGACGAGACGCGTGGCGATGCGACTCGCGAACGTCGCCGCGGCGTCCTCGGTATCCGCCTCGGTATCGGCGCCGCGCAACGTGTTGAACGCACGGTCACGCTCGATCTGGTCACGCATGTACGCCCGGTAGAGGATCTTCGCCACGAAGTCCGTCGCGCTGTCGCGCAGGCCGTCCTTCATGCGACGCGCCACGTCCGCGGCGATCATGCCGCCGGTGATCGTGTCCCCCTCACCATTCATGACGTACACGTCGTTCGCGTAGTCGTTCTCCATGCCGACAGCGCGAGCTACTGAGAGCGCGATCTTGTTGCGCGCGCTCTGCTTCATCCACGCGACAAGCTCCGGGATCTCGTCGATCGCGCGCTGGACGACGAACATCTCTTCACGCGCCTCCTTCCGAGCACGGCGCGCTCGAAGATTCCGAGCGTGATCGACATACGTGCCGTCGTCGCGATGCTCGATGCCGCGCATCATCGCATCGTGCATCTCATCATCGGCGGCTCCGGAACCGAAGATGCCGCCGGATCCCCCGAACGACCCGTACTCTTCCTGGCTATTCGTCGACATCAGATGCCCTCCTCAGCGCAGCCGCGCACGTCCGATGCGCCTGCTCGTCTTGCGGTTCGCGATCTGAGCCCCGGGACGACGAGGCAGGCGGCTCGTCTTCCGGCGCGGCAGAAGCACCGAGACCGCCCGACGCACCGCCCTGACGACGTGCGGGGGCGCGGGCCTTCCGGTGCGCGGCTGGTAGACACCGATCACGCGATCGCCGGGATCGAGTAGCGCGAGAAGCGGACGGCTTGGCGAATCGTCCGACATCTGCTTGGCTTCGTGCTGCGAATACCGGATCGCGACACGACGGTCGTAGACCGTGGTCGGCAACGCGGTGCGCATATCGACAGCGATCGAGCCATCTTCCGTCGGCCGAACCAGCACGAGGCGGTAGCTCCTCTCGCTGAGCGCCGGCATCGGTGCGGCCGGCGGCGGAGCCATGGCAGCAGGCAGCTCTGCCGGCTCGTCGACGGCCTCGTCTTCCGGCTCCACTTCGATCTCCGCGTCGTCCTGTTGCTCCATCGGCTGCATCCTCGCGCCCTCGCAAGCCGTCCGCAACGTCAGTCGTCAGATCTGTCCAGACGCGAAAGCGCTTCGAGACGCATGAACCTGCGTGCCCAGCGCGCCCACGCGTGTACAGAGGTTCCAAGCGCGCCTCCGTCGACCCTCCGGAATCGCCGGTCATTGTTGCGCCGTGCCTCGACCCGGAACGCTTCCACAAGCGGCACTGCTCGCGAGAGCGCTCGGGCGAGCTGCTCCAGCTTCTCCCGCCTGCCGATGTCCGACAGGAGGTCCCGCTCGACGTCCACCACGCCGCGGTGACGGCCGCTGACGTTCGCGCATTCCTCGACTGCCGCGATCGCCGGGTTCACCGTCTCTGGGAGCGCACACCGACGCGCGGAGATCAGGTACTCCAGCACCTTCCGGCAGAGGTCGCGGACCTCGCGGGTCGACACAACAGCTTGCCCTGATCCATGCATGTCGCTCACACTCGGGTCGAAAGGCAGGTGCTCGTGGCGTACGTCTCGGTCAACGGCATGCGGTCGACGCGGTTTCCTCTCCAGGGACTAGGTTGCGGGTGTGGCGTACCCAGCCCCATCAGCGGGCTCGGTCAGGATGCCGCTCCCGCGCTCGCTCCGCCCCCTTCGGTGCCGGTACCCGGCGAAGAGCGAAGCATGACCCCGCTCCTCGTCGTCGGCGGGATCGGTGCGTTCCTCTTCTGGAAGAGCCAGCAGAAGAAGATCGAAGCGAACCGGCGGCGGCGCCGCATGCGCGCGAACGGACACCGTCGCCGTCGCCGCTGATCAGCGACCGGTGCGCGCCGAGATCGTCACCGTCGGCTCGGCGCCGCCCACCGGACGCACCCGGTTCGTGTCGTAGTCGACCTCGACCGGGTACGGATAGGTCGTGACGATGCTCTCGATGTACACGGGTGCGGTGACCCGCCGGCTATTCACCTCGGTCACGCACCGCACCCAGGTCGAGATCGCTCCGCCCTGGCCCGGGTAGAGTCCGTTCGGCTCTGCCATCGCCACGACCGCTCCGCTGCTCATCGACACCTGCAGCGGGTTCGTCAGCGAGCTGTCGTACGGGATCGGATAGCCAATCGACGGACAGTCCCCCTCGATCACGCCGCTCATCGAACGCCAGACCGAGTGCGTTGCGACGGCCTGGTTCCGTGCCTGGTACAGCTCGATCGCGACCTCTCGCTCCAGGCTGAACTCGAACTGCGGCACCGGCTGCGCCGTATGGTACACGCGCTGCTGCTCGTCGACGATCTGACGATCGCGCAGCTCCGCGTTACTGCATCCGTCCTGCGCCATCAGCAGTGGGGCACACGCGACCATCAGAACCAGCGTCGACCAGGTCTTCATCTCGATCTCACTCCTTCACTTGCAGATCTCAGCGCCACGCGGCACCGCATCTTCCGGAATCTCCGCTGCCGCACGACGGACGCGCTCGCAGATCGCATCTCGCTGCAGGCTCATCGCATCAGCCGCACTCGGGCTTGCGGTGCCGGCGGCGACGTCCACGTCAAGCTGACGCACGTTTTCGACGTCGTTCAAGATCTCGGTACGCCGTGCCTCGACATACTGCGGGCTCCGCACCTCAGCACGGCGCTCCATATCGAGCGCGATCGGTCGCCACGTCCCGAAGAGACCGGCGAGCATCACGACGAAGCCGGCGAAGACGCACCCACCAATTAAGAGACGCGGAATGAACCTCGCCTCGCGATTCGTGATCATCTCTCTACACCATCCCCAGCGACCGAAGAGCCGCCGTACGCCGAAGCTCGTCTCGAATGCGGAAGGCCGCGTTGACGGCGCGCGCGAGCTTCGCACGTTCGTCCGGCGTGAACCGCTGGCTCTTCGTCGCGTTCACGCGAACCCGATAGTCCGCTGCCGCCCCGCAGATCTGATCGAGGCACCGTAGCCGTTCCGCGTCGGACGGGTCGCGCACCAACTGGTAGTCGCGCACGCGATCCTCGATCAGGCCGGAACCGTACCCGCTACCTGACCTCGCGCGAGCGCGAGCGACCGCCTCGGTCAGGTCCCTCAGCACCGCGCCAAGTCGCGCCGAGGCAGGACGCTTCTTCATCCGCGCTCCGCATCCCACAGGCTGGACCCACGGATGTTGTCGGACGGCTTGGGCAACCAGACCCAATCATTCGCCAGCAGATCGGCGGTCGAGGGCTCCCAGTCGCGATGCACCATCGAAATCTGGCGACTCGCCGCATCGGCGCTCCGCTTCACGCGGACCATCTCGTGGATCGGCCCGCGGCGCGATTCTTCTCCATGCCCGATCCCCAGATCGCGTCGTGTGATCGCGATCACGTACAGCTCGTCACGGTCGCTGAAATCGAGCCCGTCGCGATACGCCTGCGTGTACCAGAACGCGCGATGGATACGACCGCCTCGCAACGCGAGGATCTGGATCGCGACCGATGCGTTGATCTCGACGACGGGCTTCTGTCCAGACAGATCCATGGTGCCTCAGTTGTTGGCCGACGTGACTTCCGCCAAGAACAGGAGGAAGCCGACGAACGACAGGAAGAACATGATCGCGCCCGCGAGCGCACCGAGAAGCACGCTGCGCACGGTCGCCTTCGGCGGCGGAATCGGCATCAGAGGTCCCTCGGCATCAGCGCCTTCGAGAGGTCGACGGCCCAAAGCTGCGAGCCCCAGACGGCCTTCCGCGTCCGGTCGTATCGGCCACGCGAACCGTCGCCCGGCTCGTCGTGCCAACGTCCGAACGTGCTCTTGCCGAGCGCCCGAATCAGACGCTTCGCGAACTTCTCGGGGCTCGGGTTCTTCGGATCCTGCGTCGCGAGCGCAGCGCGCAGCGCCGCCGCGGCAGGGGCGGGGCCGTTCACCGAGAACGAGTGGTAGACACAGAGCGCCAGCTCCACCGCGGGCTCCAACGCGCCCGCGGGGATGCCGATCGCGCTGTCGATGTTCAACATACCCGCGCGACGCGTGAACAGGCGGTACGCCTGCATCTCCAGATCACTCTGGCCTCGCGCGAGCCAGCGCACCGCGAAGTCGACCTGAGCGAGCCGATTGGCCGGATCGGAGAAGGTGTCGTGGAAGAGCATCGCCCAGTGGCAGGCGCGATCGAAGTACGGACCCGCGCGCGGGACCTGCCCGTTCGGCGGCGAGATCTCGTTCCGAATCTTCTCCGCCTTCACCGGCGCGCCAGTGTCGAGATGCCGCAGCACGCCATCCTCACGGATGACCCAGCGCTGGTCACGCAGTCGCTCGCGGAGCTTGTCTGCGGCCCGAGTACCGACGTACCCGGCCTGATCGACGGCGTCGAAGATCATCTTGAGCTGCGCCCAGAGGTCGCCCTGACTCATCGATCGCGGCAGCACCGCGACGTTGTGGAGCAGCCCCGCGCTGATGCCTGCACCGTCGTAGCTCTGCACGGTGCCCCAGTGCGCGCCTTCGAGCTGCGACGTCAGCCAGACGGCTCGATGCATGTGCCGCGAGGCATCCGCCGGCCCGACGAACGGCACGGAGCCGCGGATCATGACCCCACTCCACTCGTTGTACTTGATCCAGCGAGGCTGAGACATTGCGCGAACTTACCTGGAACTATCGACTCACCGCAATGTCAGTCGTTCACGCCGCCGAACTCCAGGTCCGCGGGGGTCTCGACGCCGAGTTCACGCGACTTGCGCTCGGCCGCGGCGCGACACGCCTCGTCGATCGAGAAGATCCCACGCGCACACGAGCCGCTGTCGTTGAACCGGCGGTCGCTCTTCGACGAGATCCACCAGCTCGCGCTGCCTTCGCTCAGCGGATCGTTCCGCGACGGCTTGCCGAACATCAGGGCAGACCCTGGTCGATCTTCACGAGCAGGTTGCCGAGCGCACCGGCGAGGTCGGCGCCGAACGCCGTTCGCTCACCGGAGGCGATCTGCGTCGTCACACGGACGCCGCCGTCAGCCAGTTGCGTCTGGTACAGCGAGACCTTGCGCTCACGCAGCGCAGCCTCGATCAGGCCGATTGACGTACCTTCCGTGACCGTCGGCGTCGTGTTCATGACCAGCTCCTCCCCAGCGAGAAGCCTATCGTAGAACCGCCGCACACGAGGTCAAGCTACAATCGACATACGCAACCCGCGATCGGGGGCGACAGGCGCTCCGTTATCCGCATGCTGGGATGGGTCGCGCCGATGACGATCAGTCGACCTGAGAGACCAGAATCGCGACAGCCGCAGCGGCAACCGCGCCGATGCCAGCCCAGAGCCCAGGATTCTCGTACCACTGCCGGACAGCACGCTCCTCTGCTTGCGTCGCGCGTTCGAGCAGCTCACCCTGCCGGCCCTCCCAGAGTCTCGTATGCAGCGTGAGATTCTCCTCGGCGCTCCGAATGCGGAGCCTCTCGGCATCGACCCGCAGCTCGCACTGCTGCCCTGCGCTCGACAGATCTCGGACGAGCTGCGCCGCCAACGCGTCGTAGTCGAGACTAATCTGCGCCATCTGCTCGAATGTCACGAAAAGCCCATCGGCAGGACTGGGTTGCCCGCGGCGGAGCGCTGAGAACGCGGGGAGCTGTAGCGCCGGCACCTCGGGCTCCGGGAGCGCTCCGGCGTCCTGCGCGCTCGCTATCGCCGCGCTCATGATGTTGACGAAGAACCAGGCGACCGTGACGACGACTGCGAATCGCACTGCGTTTCGCGCTTCGGTCACGGCGTACCCCGGTCCGGACGACGACGTGTCGCATTCCATTCGTTGAGCCATCGAGCAACCTCCTCGGGCGACATCTGCCGAACGCGCTCGTACTCGCGGCGCTGTTCCTCGTTGAACGCCTCCAGGTCTTCCTGGTGCTTGCGCTCGATGTTCGCGATCTGCTCGTCGATCTGCTGCAGGGCGCCGTCGAGTCGCTCGGCGATCTCGCGTTCTCCAGGGCCCGCGTCGATCCCACCAGGATCGATCACGGGGACGATGTCGCCGTCACAAGATCTGCCAGCCACGAACGCGATCACCGCGACCAGCGCCAGCGCAACAGCGAGCGCGATGTACAGCTTCTTGTCGGTGCTGGTCACGGCGACACACCAGGGTCCGACGGGGGATCAGACGGCGGCGGGTCGGACGCCGAAGCCGTCGAGGCCGGAGCGGCAGCGGCGAGGCCGAGCTTGCCACGGGCCCATTCGATGAACGCGCTGAAGAGCTGCTTGATGAGCGCCGGCACACCATCGAACGCGGTCTTCACCGCCCTGTAGATCTGACCGCAGACAGCTCCGATGCCCATGAACCACAGCACCCGCACCCACCAGTGCAGGATGAACTGCGGCACCGGCCACGGGACGAGACCTAGGAGCCCTCCGACGGCGACCGGATGCCAGTCGAGCGTGGCTTCCCATAGTCGGTACCACCTCGGCTGCTGAGCCTCGGGCGTACCCTTCGGAACCCAGATCTGGACCACACGCTTCGCCGAGACGCCGCCGAGGTAGACGACGATCCCAACGACGAGCGAAGACCAGATCTGCGCGACGTAGAACAGGAGATCTTTCGAGGACGCTTCGGTCGCCAGCTCTTCCATGCTGGCGAGCATATCACCGTCTGCGGATCCCAGAAGCCTGCGCTGCGGGCCTCCCGAAGAGATCGTCGCCGAAGATTCCGTCGCCGAGTCCCCACTCCTGCTGCGCGGCGTCGATCTCGTACTGATGAGCACGGACGGCCTCGTGATACGAACGCGAGTTCGAGCGGTTCGACGCGTCGACGTCCTGCATCGCACGCAGCGCCAGTCGACGGTGCTCGTACTCGCGGCGGAGCTGGTCCTGCTGACGCACCAGATCCTGCAGGCGCTGCTGGTGCTCTCCGATCTGCCGATTTCGGTCGGTGATCGACTTCACGCAACGCACACACACGGCGTCCCATCGAAACGCCTGCCCATCATCACGCTGCTCCGTCACAGAGGCGAAGCTGCCTCCGGGCGTGAACGACTTGCAGCGCACACAGACAGGCGCGCCTAGTCGAACGAGCGCGTCCCAGCGAGACCCTGCGTCCATGCGCAGATCTTACCTCTGCTCGCCGCCCGATGCCTCCGGACCCAGAAGACTACGTGCTGTCTTCATGAGATCGAAGAGCCACGGCCCAAAGCTCGGGTCGCTGTCCAGCTTCTCGAAGAACGCCTTGGACTTCTGCCCGATGCGATCTCCGTCAGAGCCGACGAAGACGCGAAGAGCGTCGTGTAGTTGAGCGCCGTGACCAAGCACCCCCAGCAGGTCACGTTCGATCGCTGCGTCGCACACGGCCTCGACGCTGGTGAGGATCTTCTGGCGGCTTTCTTCGAGCGTCATGCCCCTCATCGTACCGGATCACGGGACCAGCGTGGATCGAACACGCACCCACGAATTTAGAATTCGCAGCTCTGCCGGACTGAGCTTTGGTCCCAGGAACGCCCTCGCAGATGCCTGCGCGAGCGCGTTTCGTCAAGAGGCGAGCGCGAGATCGAGGTGCCGCACGAGCGGCTTGGCACTCGGTCCGAGCGCGATCGCAGTGAGCGCGTCTCCGAGATCCGGCTCCTCGAATACCGCCACCGGCACGTCGCGAACGAGCGCCTTGTCGATCAGCTCTCGCAACGACGGCTCATCGGCAACTTCGAGGCACACGAGGATCTTCGACGTCTCGTACCACGCCCGGTCGGACTCCGGACAGTGCTCGACATACTCGCGCAACGCGTGAGCCATCTGCGTCGCGCGCGAACCCGGCGGCAGGTCGCGGCGCGTCACGAGATAGAGCTTGTCGGTCATGCTGCTGCCTCGGGAACGTGCACGTGGGCGAACCACGCCGGATTGTCCAAGCCGGCGGCGTCGTGCGGCGGCAGCTCGGAGAAACTGACGCGGGGCGCGATCTTCGCCCAGCAGTCGCTGCTGATCCAGTGGTCGACGTCGAGACGCGCGAAGCACGCGTGGCACGTGACCACCGCGCGCCACGCGCCGCCCGAATGCACGCCACGTCCCTCGCACGGGATGACGAACAGCGGATCGATCGGACGATCGCGAACAAGCCGATCGTCCGGCGTGTACAACTCCTTGACGTCGGTGTCCTTCTGGACGCCGCATCCGAAGCATCGCATCAGCATGCGGCGAGTCCCATCGAGCTGAGGGTACGCCGAGACGCTCGCTCGATGCGATCTGCGCGGGCAGTCATCCGAGCGGCTTCGAGGTGAGCCTTCCAGCTCTCGCGCTCCTCGGGCGTCGGCACGTCGGCGAGCCAGAGCTTCACCTCCGCCTCGTCCGCTCCGGCGTGGCTGGCGATCGCGCGCGCCGACGCGCGGTGCTGCTCGTGAACATCCCGCTCCACGTGCCAGTAGCGCATGCCACGCACGAACGCGTAGGCGAGCGCCGTGTAGCGGATCTCCTCCTTCTGGAACGAGCACTCGCCCCAGAGCCGCATCATCTCGGAGTGCTGCTCGGGCGTCCGATCCTTGAACGGGATCCGCTTGAGCGCGACGCGCGACCGCGTCAGCTCCACCTTGCAGGCCACGACACGCGCCAGCTCCAGCTTCAGTTCGCTCTTCGTCTTCACGGTTCTTCTCCTCACCAGGGTCATCGTTCGAGCACTTCGGCGAACGAGACGGCGGGAGGTCCGCGAGCGCGATGAAGCTACGTCCAGGTCATGGGCTCGAAGATGTACATTCGACGCAGGCGTGTCAACTGCCGTATGCTCCGGCGATGGACATCGCGCCGCTCTACAAGCCGATCCCTTTCCTGGACCCGGTGACCGGACACCTCGCGCACGACCCTCCGATCCTGCTGCGAGACGAGCAGCGGCAGACCTACGTGCCCTACTCGCGGCGCGACCTCGGCCTCGCGATCGCAGGAAGCGACCGGAAGCGTCCCGGCGTAATCTTCGTCGCGCTGCAGAAGGCGTGGAAGACCGAGCGCCCCGGCGAAGATCCGACGCACATGTCGATGCCGGCGTGGCTCGTCGCGGTCTGGCGCGAGTTCTGCGGCGAGAAGTTCATGGGACTCTCGATCGTGGCGAACGACACCGACGACCGCGTCTACCTGACGCGGCTCAGCTCGTAGACCGCGACACCAACCACAGCAGCAAGCTGCACAACACCCACATCGCGCCGAGCAGGAACGCCCCCGTCCAGAACGACGGAAGACCAAAGCTCGTACGACCAGTCTCCTCGTCGGGAGCGCCATACCATCGAGCGCGAAGCGTGACGTAGAAAGACGCACGCTCATGACACGTCGAACATCTGAGTTCGTC
>Ga0172379_10005551_pt1 | contig 17573 bp, 14 predicted proteins | sample GrowelOW334metaG_FD_119756 | JGI IMG/M metagenome (GOLD analysis project Ga0172379, IMG submission 119756) | Groundwater microbial communities from an aquifer near a municipal landfill in Southern Ontario, Canada - Groundwater well OW334 metaG | ecosystem: Environmental > Aquatic > Deep... | reverse complement strand
GGCGGGCTGATCGGCATGGCGCTGGCGGCGCAGGAGAATACGCCGATCACGCGGCTGGTGCTGAACGATGTCGGGCCGGTGGTGACCGCAGTGTCGCTACAGCGCATCGGCGAATACGTCGGCAATGACCCGCGCTTCGACAGCATCGAGCAGGCCGAAGCCTTTGTGCGCTTCGTCAGCGCCACCTTCGGCACCTTCAACGATGCGCAGTGGCGCCACTTGACCGAACATGTGGTGCGCACCGCCGCCGACGGCAAGATCGAGTTCCGCTACGATCCCGGCATCGCTGAGCCGGCGCGCAAACTCATGGCGGATGCCCAGGGCAAGGATCTGGAAATGTGGCCGCTGTATGAGGCGGTGCGCTGCCCGACCCTGGTGCTGCGCGGCGCCCAGTCCGACCTGTTGATGCCGGAGACGGTGGCGCAGATGGCCGAGCGCGGGCCGAAAGCGCGGACCGCCGAAATCCCCGGCGTCGGCCATGCGCCGATGCTGATGCATGAGGAACAGGTGGCCGTGGTGCGGGAGTTTCTGCTGGCCGGCTAGCCGGCCGGAGTCCCGCTAAGCCTGCGTCGGCGCGTCTGGCAGCGAGGCGAGATAGCGCCCGCTGATGAATTCCTCGACGGCGCGGGTCAGCGCGTTGCCCTTCAGGCTGCCAGCCAGATCCCTGGCCTTGGCGAGGAACTCGTCCTGGCCGATGCCGGCGGCCTGGGCGACATCCAGCCACATCGAGCGGTCCGGCGATAGCGCCACGTCCTTGGGCATGGCCAGGCCCTCGCGCTCCCAGCGTTCCCGCCAGGCGGCCGGCACCACCGCCGGATCGGGGCCGCCGGCGGACCAATCCGGCATCTGCGCCGAATCCGCCGCGGGCGCCAGGGCCGGATCGTCGATCGACAGCTTGGCCATGGCGATGGAGACATCGAGTTGCCGTTGCACGTCGGCTTCGTTCATGGGCTTTTCCCAGCCGCTCAACTGTAGGCGCATGCTCAGGTTCATCAGCAGGTTGAAGCGCTCGGACTGCGCCGGCGTGGCGTGCTGTAGTCCGGCGGCGCGGATGCCGTCCATCTCGTGGTGAAAGTCGTCCAGCAGCTTCTGGTTTTCCGGCAACAAGGGCAGGTTCGACGGGCCGTTCGCGCTGATCCCGCCATGCGTCTTGATGTCGTCGAGCCGCGCTTTCGCCTCGTCGAGCACGTCTGGCGGAAAGTCTTTGCTGAACCAGTTGGCGATGAAATCCGGCACCTTGATGCCGGGCTGGACGCCGCCGTCGCTTTTTGCCGCCTCGCGCGCCGCGGCGGAAATGTTCACCGTGCTGCGGGCGGCGCTGTCGCCGGAGCTTGCGACGCTGGCGGTGTTCGGGCGCGACTGCGCCGCCAAGGCACGATAGAGGTTGGCGCTGGACTGGACTGCGGGGATGGAATTCATGATCACCTCGGATAACGGCAAGAATTGCCGCGAATTTGGACGTATCCGGGGTAACGCAATAAGCGTGCGCGCCAGTTAGGGCGGAATTCCGGCCGTTACAGCGTCGCTTCCACTTCCGTAAAAGCCGCATCTAGCGCCGCGACGATCAGGTCGATTTCCGCCTCCTGGATCACCAGGGCCGGCGACAGGATGATGTTGGAGCCCGAGCAGCGCACCATCGCGCCTTGGCGGTAGGCGGCGCGGGCGACCTTGGCGGGCAGGTCGGCGCCGCGCGGCAGGGCGGCCTTGCTGTGTTTGTCGGCGACCATCTCGATGCAGACCATCAGGCCTTTGCCGCGCACTTCTCCCACGGTCTTGAACCTGTTCTCGAAGGTTTTCAGCGCGGCGATCAGGCGGGCGCCCTGTTTGGCGGCGTTGCCGGGGATGTCTTCGCGCTCGAGGATGTCCAGCGTCGCCAGCGCGGCGGCGGCGGCGATCGGATGGGCGCTGTAGGTATAGCCGTGAGTCACCGCGCCGATGCCCGGATCGGCGGCGGCGTAGGCGTCCACCACCTTGTGGTTCAGGGTGGTGGCGCCGAGCGGCACGTAGCCCGAGGAGATGCCCTTGGCCAGGCACATGATGTCGGCCTGGACGCCCCACAGGCGGGTGCCGAACAGTTCGCCGGTGCGGCCGAAGCCGGTCACCACCTCGTCGGCGATCAGCAGCACGCCGTATTTGTCGCAGACCTGGCGCACCAGCGGCCAGTAGTTGGGCGGCGGCACGATCACGCCGCCGGCGCCTTGCACCGGTTCGGCGATGAAGGCGGCCACGGTATCGGGCCCCTGGAACTGGATCTCGCGTTCGAGCAGTTGCGCGCAGATTTCGCCGAGCCTGACCGGATCGTCGGTGTAGGGATTGCGGTACAACCATGGCGTGTCGACGTGGAAGCAGCCCGGCAGCAAGGGCTCGTAGGGGCGGCGGAAATTGGTGTTGCCGTTCACCGACATGCCGCCGAAATGCACGCCGTGGTAGCCCTGGCGCAAGGAGATGAACTTGCAGCGGTCGCCCTGGCCTTTGATCTTCCAGTATTGCCGGGCGATTTTCAGGGCGCCCTCGACCGCGTCGGAGCCGCCGTTGGAGAAGAACACCGCCGCCACGCCGTCCGGCGCCATCATCTTGACCAGGCGGGTGGACAGTTCGATGGCGCGGGCATGGGTGGTGCCGCGAAAGGCGTTGTAGAAAGGCAGCTCGTCCATCTGGGCAATGACGGCGTCGCGGATTTCGCGGCGGCCGAAGCCCAGGTTGGCGCTCCATAGTCCGCCCACGCCGTCGACCATCTTGTGGCCGTCGACGTCCCAGATCCACACGCCGTCGCCCTTGACGATGATGTCGGGCGGATTGCTCTGCATGGCTTTCGGGAAGGCCATCGGATGCCACAGGTAGCGGGCGTTGTTGTCCTTGAGGTAGGCGGGGTCGAATGTCATGGCTTGGTCTCCGTTGGATGAACTTCCGTCGCGCCCAGCCGGAGGCGGGACTCGATCGCCCGGCAGCATCCGTCCGGATCGCGCAGGTCGAAGAACTGCGTCTGTAGGCCGCAGGCGTGCGCGCCGAGGATGTTGCGCATCTGGTCGTCGACGAACAGCAGCCGCGCCGCCGCCAGGCCCATGCCTTCGGCCGCCGCCCGGTAGGCGCGCGGGTCGGGTTTGAGTATCTGGCTGTGGCTGCCGTCGATGACCACGGCGATCTCCCGCATGATGTCGAGCCGGTCGAGGAAGGCCTGGCCGTAGAACAGTTCCAGTTCGTTCGAGAGGATGCCGACCTTGATACCGGGGCCTGAAACGCGGCGCACTAGTTGCAAGATTTGCGGCCGCACCGCGGCGTTGGGATCGGTGTGGCGGATGCGTTTCAGCAATGCGTGCATGTCCCAGCCATCCTCGCCGCAGGCCCGGCCGACCTGCGCCGCGCGTTGCGCCCAGTAGTCGCGCTCGCCGATTTCGTCGCGCTGCATGGCCTGCCAGAGTTCGTCGCCGGCCGGGTCCAACGGGCCGAGCCAGGTCAGGGTGCCCGGCGGCAGGCCGAGCGTGGCTTCGGTGTCGCGATGCTTCTCGAACAGCGACCAAGTGATGACGCTGCCGAAATCCAGCAGCAGGCCGGCCGGTGGCGTATATATGGACGGACTCGGCATTATGGGTGCCGATCCCGTGCGGGCACACCGGGTACCACGACGCCGTCGCGCACCCAGGCATCGAATACTTCGAGAGCCGCGTCGCAGAACGCCGCATCGTTGATATGGGCATCGAGGTCGATCAGGCGCACCGGCGGCCGGACTTGCGCGCGCAGTTCGTCGAGGAAGGCGGCGAGTCCCGCCGCGTCGTGCAGCGCGGCGCCGGTCCGGTCCCACTCTTGCACGCCGCACCGGGGCAGGAGCAGGGCGGTCGGGCCGGACGCGCCGGCCAGTTGTTCGGCGATGCGGCGGGCCGTGGCGCGCCGTTCCTCGGGGGTCGCCATGACGGAGGCGATGAGGCGATTGTGGGCGTGGCACGGCCGCTCCGCGTAGGGTGGCGGCAGCGGCTGCCAGGCCGGCAGGTCGATCATGTCGGCCGCGCCGGGGGCGACGAGCTGCGGGATGCCGGCGCGCCCCGCGGCTTGCAGCCGGTCGGCGCCCGAATTGACCACCGAGCCATGCACCTGGTTGCTGATCTCTTGCAGGCTGAAGTCCATCACCGCCGCGAACTTGCCTTGCGCGGCGAGGGCCTCGAAGGCCCGTCCGCCCATACCGGTGGTGTGGAAGACCACGACTTCGTAGCCGCGCGCCTCCAGCGCCGGCTTGAGGCCGACCATGTAGCTGAGGCAGCTTTTCCCCAACGAAGTGATGGCCACCAGGGGGCGCGTATAGCGCGGCTCGGCGGCGGCGCGGCAAGCGCCCAGCACGGCCCCCGCGGCCTGGCGGAGCACCGCCCGGCACACCGTGTTGAGGCCATACAGGCCGCCGGCCCAGAGCATCATCATCAGGTCGGGAGCGATGCGCGCGGGCGGGATCAGGTGCGAGAAGGCGATGGTGGAGACCACCAGTTTCGGCGTGCCCAGCGGCAGGGCGGCGGCGACATCCAGCGCCAGGTCGGTGCCCATGGTGCCGCCGAGGATCAGCACGCCCTGTACCCGTCCGTCGTCGTGGAGACCGCGCGCCAAGCGGGCGGCGCCCTCGGCCATTTTGCTCATGGCCAGATTCTCGTCGCCGCCGGCGGCGATTTCCGCCAAGGTGCTTTGCGCCGCCGCCGCGACTTCATGGTTGCCGATGTCGGGCAGCAACGACGGGGCGCCGAGCACGCCCACGTCCATGATCAGGGCCGCGCCGCCGGCGGCGGCGAGGCAGTCGCGGACGAAACCCAGTTCTTCCGATTTGGTGTCGCAGGTGCCGATCACCAGGACGCAGGGGCCGCTGAGGCCCTGGCGCGGGCTAGCCGAAGAATCCGTCATGTGTCTACTTGGCGATGGAACAGAATTTCACGTCGGTATAGCCCTGCAGGCCCTCCGGGCCGCTCTCCTGGCCGTGGCCGCTTTCCTTCCAGCCGCCGAAGGGGGTTTCCGGCTGCGATACGCCGTAGTGGTTGATGCCGACCATGCCGGCTTCGAGTTCCTCGCCGAGGCGGTGCGCGGTTTCGAGATCGTGGGTGAAAGCATAGGCGGCCAGACCGTAGGGCAGCGAATTGGCGGCGGCGATGGCCGCGTCGAGCTTGTCGAAGGATTGCAGCACGGCGATCGGGCCGAAAGGTTCTTGCCGCATCACCTGTGCTTGCGGCGGCACTTCGGCGAGCACCGTCGGCGCGTAGAAAAAGCCGCTGTCGCCGAGGCGCCGTCCGCCGCAGAGCAGTTTGCCGCCGCAGGCCACGGCGTCGTCGACCAGCCGCTGCATGTCGTCGAGACGCCGCGCATGCACCAGCGGACCCATCGCCACGCCTTCGTCCAGGCCGGAACCGACCTTGATCGTCCCGGCGCCATGGACGAATGCATCTCGGAACTCGGCGAATTTCGCCGCATGCACGTAGAAGCGCGTTGGCGAAACACAGACCTGGCCACCGTTGCGATATTTGGCGGCAACAGACGCCTTCGCCGCCTGTTGCGCATCGGCGTCCTGGCAGACGATCACCGGCGCATGGCCGCCCAACTCGGCGGTGTAGCGCTTGATGCCTTGCGCCGCCAGCAGGCCTAGCTGCCGGCCGACGGCCACCGATCCGGTGAAAGAGACCTTCCTGATCGCCGGCGCGGCGATGAGATGAGCCGAGACTTCGGCGGGCCGGCCGCACACCATATTGAGCACGCCGGGCGGCAAGCCGGCGTCGTGGAAGGCGCGGACGAACTCCAGGCAACTGGCCGGGGTCTCCTCGGCCGGCTTGATGATGATGCTACAGCCGGCGGAAAGCGCGCCGCCCAGCTTGCGCGCCGGCAGGTTGGCCGGGAAGTTCCACGGGGTGAAGGCGGCGACTGGGCCGACCGGTTGCCGCGACACCACCTGGGACAGGATGTTGGCGCTGCGCGGCGGCACGCCCCGGCTATACAAGCGCTTGCCCTCTTCGGCGAGGAAATCGATGATCTCGGTGCTGAGCAAGACTTCGCGCAAAGCCTCCGGGTAGGGCTTGCCCTGCTCCAGGGTGAGCGCGCAAGCGATGCCGGGGGCGCGTTCGCGCACCAGTTGCATGGCCCGGGAGATGATCTTCTGGCGTTCCAGCGCGGCGGTTTTCTTCCACACCGCGTAGCCTTTTTCCGCCGCCGCCAGGGCCAGGTCGAGTTCGCTGGCGCCGGCCAGGGGCAGCAGCGCCAGCGGCGCTTCGTCGGCCGGATTGATGACGGGGATTTCGCCGCCCGATGCCTGGGGCAACCATTGCCCGTCGATGTACAGCGCCAGTTTTGGATATTGCTTTTGGTTCAAGAAGGGATTCCTTTTCAGAGAGGGGCTTGGATTTCGTCGCGGTGGCGGGCACGCAGCACCAGGCCGTAGGCGGCGCCCAGCGCCAACCAGGTCAGGCCGACTTGCAGGGCGAACTCGCTCATGCCGGAAAGCACCGCGATCACCACCACCAGGCCGAGCACGGGTACCACCCAGTGCAGGAACACCTGGCTGGACTTGCGGCGCAGGCCGAAGTGCGCGATGACCGACAGGTGCAGCAAGGCGAAGCCGAGCAGGGCGCCGAAATTCACGATGGAGGTGAGCTCGTCGATCTTGTCCTGCATCGCCAGCGCCACCGCCAGCGACAGGGCGGAGGTGACCAGCATGCTGACGTGGGGCGTGCCGTATTTCGGATGAACCCGAGCCAGCAGATGCGGCAACTGGCGGTCGCGGCCCATGGCGAAGAGCACCCGGGCCACGCCGGCCTGCATCGGCACCGGGTTCGACAAACCGTTCACCAGCGCGATCACCCAGGCCATGAAGGCGGCGAAGGAGGCGCCGATGGCCCAGTCGGCCATCTCGAAGGCGGCGGCGGCGGGCTCCTTGACCTGGATGCCCGGCATCAGGTTGCCGATGATCCACATTTCCAGCACGAAGATCGTCGTCGTCACCGCCAGCGCGCCGAGGATCGCTCGTCCCACCACCTTGCCGGCATCGCCACGGGTTTCCTCGGTGAGCGTGGAGATCGCGTCGAAGCCGAGGAAGGACAGGACGCAGATGGAGGTGGCGCTGAAGATTTTGCCGGCTTCGAAAAGCGCGGGGTCGTATAGGGGCCGCAGGGTCAGCGCGCCGTTGCCCTTGCCGGCCTGTAGCGCCATCACCGCCAGCACCAGCAGCGCCGCCAGCATCACCGCCTGGAGGGCCAGGAAAGCGAAGTTGGCGCGGGTGGTGACGCGGATGCCGAACCAGTTGATGGCGAGAGTGGCGCCGAGGGTCAGGACGATCCACACCCAGCGCTCCACCTGCGGCAGCAGCGTGCTCATGGCGATCGACGCCAGCACGTATAGCAGCGCCGGGATCAGCAGGTAATCGAGCAGGATCATCCAGCCGGCGATGAAGCCGGCATAGCGGCCCAGGCCGAGGCGGGCATAGGCATACACCGAGCCGGCGTGCGGCACTTCCTCGGTCATGGTGGCGTAGCTGCGCGCCGTGAAGTACATGCACAGCGCGCCCAGCAGGTAGGCCAGCACGATCAGGCCGCCGGACGCGTCCCAGACGAAGCCAAGGGTTGACAGCGGGGCGATCGGCGCAATGTAGGCCAGCCCATAGGCGAGCAGATCCCAGTAACCCAGGGTTTTCCGCAACTGCTCAGGCTTGGCTGGGGCCGCTGTCATACGCCTTCTCGATTGAAGTTGCACTACCGCCGGCAGGAGCGGCCGGTCGTTGCGCCTTGCGCAGGGTCTCGGAAGGAAGTTCGCCGAACATCTTCCGATAGTCGCTGGAGAAGTGGGAGAGATGCCAGAACCCCCACCGGGCGGCGACGTCCTGGACGCGTGCGGTTTCGGGATCGCCATGGCGCAATTCGCGCCGTGCGCCGTTGAGCCGAATCCCGCGCAGATACTGAATCGGATTGATATTCAAGACGTCCTGGAAACAGTATTGCAGGGTGCGCCGGCTGATGCCGAGGACTTCCACCAGTTCGGCCACCGTGACCAATTCGTCGACGTGGGACAAGGTGTAGTCCCTGGCGCGTTCGACGATAGCCTTGCGCGCATGGTGCGTGGGCAGGGCCGTCGGGCCGAAGGTCGCCGACTGGGTCGATGCCAGCAGGTGGCCGAGCAGGGCCGAGCTCAGGGTTTTTTGCACCTGGGCGTGGCCGAGCAGGGTCGGGTTGCTGTCGATGGCGTCGAACAGGTTGCGCAGGAAGCAGCGCAGTTCGCCGAAATGCCGGGACTCGACCATGACGGTCGGCAGTTGGGGCGCCGTTCCGCGTGCATTGCCATGGTCGGTCGAGTGGATGAAGTTGTCGAGTTGTTTGCGGCAGATCGCGATGCCGACGACATCGAGTTTCCTGGGCGTGAGCAGGGTGAACTCGGTATTGCTGTCGAACGAAAAGATCCCGCCATGCGGCAGCGGTTGATCGCAGAAGGCGCCGCTGCCTTCCATCGCCAGCGGGATTCCAAAACTAAGCGATCCGTCCCAGCAACTTCCCTTCTGGATCACCGACTGGTTGGTGGTTTCCCGGAACAACTGGATGTCGTTGAACCACGCATCGACCAGGCCGCCTTGAAACCGGCCGGCGCTCAACTGTTCGTAGCACTGGTCCCAGTCCCGCAGATTGTCGGCGTGTTCGTCCGCGTCCTCGGCCAGGTACTTTCGGTAGGAATATGCGGCGGCGCTTTTGGTGTAATCAGGGAAGGAGTTTCCGTCTTGCGCTTCGGCAAGCATCGCGGTCAGCATGATTCAACCTCCTTTCCGATGAGCGGCGGTTCCGGGCGTGGCCGATACATGAGTGGCGATGCCAGGCAATGGATACTGGATACAATCCGTCCGCCTAAGATACCAGAGATATCTGACGCATAAAATATATCACGATGAAATATGCCGGCGGCGGCTCGACGTGTAACCCGGCTTTCGGGGGGTCTCAAGCGGACCTCTCGCGCGTTCAAGGTTTCCCCGTGACCACTTCGGGGTAGTAGCACATGTGTCCGGTCGCGCAGTGCTCGGGACTCTTGCGCAGGCCGCGCGCAAACTCGGCGACGTCCGCGGCGCCGCCGTCGGCCAACGCCCGGTCCAGGGTCCGGCGCACCAACCCCAGGCTGGCCAGCTTGCGCGCGGTGGCGCCTTCGCGCCCGGCGATCTTGATCGCGGCGATGCCGGCGGCGCGCAGGGCCGGAATGGCGCATAGCCCGCAGGGCCCCCACGGCAGTCCCTCGGGCGTCAGCGAGAAGCCGTTGGAGAAGCGGTACCACAGCCATTTCTTGTAGGCGACCTCGTTGTCGCGCAGGCGCCGCTCTTCATCCTCATTCATCGCGCGACCGTCGCGGCGGTAGTAGCGGGTCTCGTAGTTGTCCAGGCAGATCGGGCCGCCGAGTTTTCCCGGCAGGTGGATGGTGTGGCAGACGCCTTCCTCGAAGACGCAGCCGTCATTGAGAATGAACACTTCGAATTCGATTTCCGGAACTGCCGCCGCCATGGCCGCAGCTTCGGCGATGCTGACATCGCGCGGCAGGATGACGCGCCGGATGCCGAGGCTCTGGTAGAGGCGGGCGGCCTCGCCGTTGCGGCAGGAGGCGACGGAGCTTAGGTGCAGGCGGTAGCCGGGCAGGGCTTCGGCGAGCGCCATGATCAAGCCGATGTCGGCGACGATCAGCGCATCGCCGCCGAGGTCGCGGAAGCGCCGGGCGACGTCGACCAGGGCGAGAACCTGTTCGGCAGTGTAGTGCTGGGCGTTGAGCACCAGCGACATCCTGCCGCCGCCGGCGTGCGCCAGGGCCACGGCGGCGTCCAGATCCGCATAATTGTCGAGGTTGCCGAAGATGCGGCGATTGGCGTTGGCGGTCTTGAAGCTGTCGACCCATTCGCGCGGCAGGATGCCGCAGTAGAACTCATCGGCGCCGGCGGCTGCAAGTGGCGCGACTTCGGTGACGCGGCTGATGGGAGTGACGATGTTCATGGGTGAATCCTCATTCTCCGTGCACCACGATGCGCTGCAACGAGCCCTGCGCCACCGCCGCGGCCGCGGCCGCCGACATGGCTCGGGTGTGGCGGTAGAAGAGGGTATTGCCGCGCTGCCGGGTCTCAAGGTCGGCATCCTTGCCCGGCCGCTCGCTGGTCGCGGCGTAGCTCAGGCATTCGCGCTGGCATTCGCGTCCAGGCGCATAGCGTTGTTCGATCGGCAGCGACAGCGAGCCGATCTTGCACAGCCGGCCCTTGCTGACGTAGGCATAGGGCGCATGCAGCGCGGCGCTGATGCCCAGCCCGGAGAACAGCTGCGGCACGGCGTAGGGCGGCAGGTCGAGTTCGATGCGGACGACGGCCAGCCGGTCGAGCAGGGCGTGAAAGGAACGCCCGCCCAGGCCGTGCGGGTAGAGGCCGGCCCAGACGGCGTTGTCGAGGCGCGGATCCTTGATCATCTTGCACAGCAGGCGTCCGGCGGCAAGGCGCAGATGCGGAAATTCGCGCCGAGCGAAGCTGGCGACGCCCCAATCATTGACGACCAGTTCGTTGCCCTCCGGCAGCAGGGGCAGGATCTCGCGCAGGCGCTCGATCACCCCGTCGCAGGCAATCGGCGTCAGCAGGGTCAATTGGCGCTGGGCGTCCTTGACCAGAGCCAGCGCGCGTTTGAGCACCTGCGCCGCCGGCAGCAGGAATTCGCAAAATTCGCTGCCGAAATAGTAGTGCCGCGGCGCGATGCCGGCGAGCAGGGCCGCGAGTGGATCGTCCTCTCCCAGGCTGGTCCGCCAGGCTGTCGCTTCTCCCGGCGCCCCCTCAATCCAGCGCTTCAGCTCGGGGTAGCTGTCGACGGCGACGGCGGCTTCCAGCCCGTTCATGCGCTGCGCCGCTCCGGGCCGTGGTAGCGGCACTGCGCCCGCAAGGCCGGCCGGATCGCGTGCGGTGCCGTGCCCTGGCTCAGGAGGCGGGCGATGCGCGCCGAGAGGCGTGCCGCCGCATAGCTGGCGCCGCCGCTGCGCGCATCGCCGGCGCTGGCGAAGGGGTGGGCGCCGAAATCGGCGTTGGCTCCGTCCAGCCAGGAGATCTCGGCCTCGGCGCAGCGTGCGTCGCCGCTCACGGCGATACATTGCGGGTGGGCGGCGGGAAACACCGGTGCGCCTTGCGCCGGCGCCGACGCCACCAGGATCACGCCGGCGGCCGAGGCGCGTTCGCAGGCGAGGCGTAATCCCGCATCGGCCCGGCGCACGCCGACGCTCATATTGATCAAGGCGGCGCCGCTGGCCACCAGCCAGGCGATGGCGGCGGCGACCCGCTGCGGCGAACTGGTTTGCGTCGCCGCGAACACCTGGGCGACCAGCAGGCCGATGTCGCCGCCCTGTTCAAGGAGCAGGCCGGCGATCCGCGAACCGTGCCCCAGCAAGTCCTCGCCCGGTTCGCTTGAGCGCACGCCCTGGCCGTCGTCGGGAGCGAAAGCGCGCATCGCGACGATGCCCGGTGGCCCGCCAGCAGCGACGCCGCTATCGACGACGCCGACCAGTATCGGTTGGCCGTTCAGCGCGGCCTTCATTGCGGCGCGATCCGCAGACGGCGGTCGGCAAGGGTCGCGATCAGGTCGAATTGCGCCGCCGGCAGGGGACGGTGGCTAACGACGATGCGCGTGCGGCCGGCGAAAAGCTGGTCGATGGCGGCGCGGATATCCGCGTCCATCCCGGCGTCGAGTCCCGATGTGCTCTCGTCGAGAATCAGCACGCGCGGCTGCATCAGCAATGCCCGCGCCAAGGCGATGCGTTGCCGCTGGCCGCCGGAGAGCGCGGCGCCGCGCTGGCCAACTTCGCTGTCGAGACCTTGCGACAACTGCGCCGCGAACTCGTCCACGCGCGCCAACCGCGCCGCCTCCCGCACTTCGGCGATGTCGGCATGGGGACGCCCGTAGCGGATATTGTCGGCGATGCTGGCGGAGAAGAGCACCGCATCCTGGGCAACCACCACCACGGCGCGACGCAGCTCGGCGACATCGAGCCGGCGCAGATCCACTCCGTCGAGCAGGATGGCGCCGTGCTGCGGGTCGTAGTGCCGCTGCAACAGGTCGACCAGGGTGCTCTTGCCGGCACCGGACGCCCCTTGCAGGAGCAGCTTGCTGCCCGCCGGGATGACCAGGCTCGTATCCACGAGCACCGTTGTGGCGTCCGGGTAGGCGAAGGAAACCCCGGCGATCTCGACGCGGCCGCCTCCGCTGGGCGGCAGGCTCAGCGGCTGCGCCGGTGCCGCCACCACCGGTCGCGCACTGGCCAGTTCGGCGACGCGATCGAGGCTGACGCGGGCGCGCTGTAGGGACACATACATGCCGAGCAGCGACTGTAGGGTGCCGCTGGCGCGCTGTACGTAGCTGGCGAACGCAATCAGCCCGCCCAGGGTCAGCGGTGCCTGGCCGCGCAGGGATTGCGTGCCGAGAACGAAAATGCCGACGGTACCGAGGGCGAGCAGAAAGCCCGGCACGGCGCCGGCGGCGTAGCCGACCAACTGGAGGCGCAGGGTATCCTCGCGCAGACCGCGATGCAGACCGGTCAGCGCCCCACCTTCGTGGATCTGTCCGTTGTACGACTGAACGCTCTTGGCGGCGCCCAGCACTTCGAGCAGGAAGGCGGCGATGCCGGCGCCGCGCTCGCGCGCGTTGCGGCTGAGGCGCTCGATGCGCGGTCGCAGTGCCCGGAGGAAGATGGCGTTCAGGACCAGGAGCAGCAGCATGATGCCAGTGAGGGGCGGGCTGAGCTGGTAGAGGATCAGCAGGGAGCCGATCAGCAGCACGCTGTTGTTGGTTGCCGAGAGCAGCAGGTCGAGCGCGAAGCGTTGCATTTCGGCAATGTCGCTGTCCAGCCTGACCATCAGGTCGCCTTGGCGGGTGCGTGCGAAGAATTCCGGCGACAGCGTCAGCAGGTGGGCGAACAGCGATTCGCGCAGTCCGTGCAGGATGCGCGCGGAGGTGTCGACATAGAGCAGCCGGGTGCTGGCGCCGAGGAACAGGGCGGCGAACGCCAGCGCCACCATGAAGCCGGCTACCTCAAGGATCATCCGGTCGTTGTCGGCGAGCAGGCCGTCGTCGATCAGTTGCTTGGTCAGGTAGGGCTGGGCGAGACCGGCGCCGACCGCGGCCAGCGACAGCAACATGACCAGGGCCAGCCTGGGCAGGGCGGGGCGCAGGAAGCCGGCGAACCAGCGCAGCGTCTCCCGGTGCTGCGTGGCGGTCGCTGCGCCACGCGACCCGCTGCGCCATGGCGCAGCGCAAGACTGCGTCCCGGCCAAGGGTTCCCCGCTCAATGGCTGAAGAGGCGCATCGAAGCCGTCGCCTGGTCGGAGTCACCGGGCATGCGTATGGTCTGCAAGTGCTTCAGGCTGCTGGCGTCATAGAAGGCCACCAGCGGGCCGGCGCCGCCGAGATAGAGTTCCTTGCCGTCGCGCGAGACGTTGACGTTGTAGAAGGTTTGCTCGAGGTCGACCCGCTTGAGCAGTTTGCCTTGCCTGGCGTCGACCCGCGACAGCGTCGAATAGACGGTGTACACCTCGTTGCGTTTCACCGGGTTGACCGTCGATGAGAACAGCACCACCGAGGTGTTCTCGAATTCCTTGTAGGCGATCTTGTCGGTCGCCAGATCCAGCGTGTAGATCCCCGACTTCATGGCGTCCGGGGCTTCCGGCTTGCGGTCGGTGCGCGCCACCACGTAGGGGAAGGAGAGGATCTTGGAGGCGTCCCACAGTGGCCAGACGGCAAGGGCGTCCGGCTCGCCGAGATTCTTGCGTGCCCAGTGGCGGATCGGGTGCTTGCCGAGCACGTCGCCGGTCTTCGGATCCATGATCACCGCATCCCAGCTCATGGCGTAGAGGCGGCTGCCGTCGGTCGAGTAGGCCAGCAGCGTGGTCCGCCGGGGGGCCGGAAAACTGCGCAAGGGCTTGGCGCTCAGGCCGGCCGTGGCATCGTAGATGGCGACGTAAGTGTCGAGCACCCGGTATTCGCCTGACAGTATTTTCACCGGGTCAATGTAGATCGCCACTTCCTTGCCGTCCGGGCTGACGTCGAAGGCGAAGGTGCACTTGCCGCGCGTGTCCGATGTCGACAGATCGGCGCGGAACACTTCCTTGCCACTATCGACATCGATGCCGGAAACGGTTTCCCAGTGGTTATGCAGGACATAGACCGTCTTGCCGTCGGGCGACACGACCAGGGTGCCCGGGGTGTTGCCCGGGCGCGAACGCGGCAGCGGATAGACCTTGTCCACTTTGCGCGCCGCCACGTCGATGAAGACCAGCTTGTTGGAGTGCAGGGCGGTGACGAGGTAATCCTTGGCGCTGGCGGGTCCGGCGGCGGCGCAGATGGCCAGGGCGGCGACCGTAATCCGCCGAAGACAGGCGCAAGGCGTGTTGCTCATGATCTTCCACTCCTGGTCGGCATCATTTCGGAAACACGGCCTGTAGGGCGCGCCAGTCGCGCGCCGCATTGTCGTTGCCGACGCCCCAGTCGGTGTAGGTGTTGAGCGTGTCGGGCACCTGCACCGGCCACCAGCAGGGATCGGCGCAGCCGTAGAGATCGGCCTCCATCGGTTGGCAGAGGCCGGCGACGCCGCCGAAGGCATCGACCTCCCAGCCTGGGTCGAATACGGTGGTGCAGCCGACCGCGGCCGCCGCCATGGTGACGACTTGGCCAGCGGCGGGCGCCGCCTGCGCCTGGACCAGCGCGGCGGCCTTCTTGTTCAGTGGTTTCATGTGGTTCATCGCTAGGTTCTCCTGGTACCGATGTGCTGCTTGAAGAATCCGGGGTTCTTGTCCAGCAATTCGACGTAGCCGGCCAGGCCGAAATCCACCCACTCGCGCATCAATTCGCAGTAGTGGCGGGTCGGCGCCAGCGCGTCGCCGTAGCGCGCGTAAGACTCGTGGTAGCAGCCGCCGGCGCAGAGGTTGCGGATGCGGCAAACGGCGCAGCCATCCGGGAGATCGGCGGCGGCGGCGAGGAAGTGGCGCAGCCGGTCCTTGGCGATACCATCCATGACGTTGCCGAAGGCCGGCAATGCGGAACCGGCAAAGCGGTGGCAGAGTTGCAACTCGCCCTGGCCATCCAGCGCCAGCAGGCCGACGCCGGCGCCGCAGGGCAAGGCCTTGCGGCTGCCGGCATGGAGTTCCGCCAGCATCTGGTGCAGGTTGGCGAAACCGATGTTGCGGCCGGCGATGGCGGCAGCGAGGTAGCGCCGTCCCAGTGTTTTCAGGCCGGCGAACACTTCGGCGAGTTCGGCCGGGGAGAGGTTGGCCTGGTGATCCTGGCTGGTCGTCACCGGCGCGAAACCTACTTCGAAGAAACCCATCTCGTCCTTGAGGTGGCTGTGGATAGCGACGACGTCGGCCCCTCCGGCCGACAGGGTGACTCGCGCGCCCACCGGGCGCGAGCGGTAGCGCGCCAACAGCATCCTCGCCTTGGCCGCGACCAGGTCGTAGCTGCCCTGATCAGTCAAGGTTCTGCGCCGGCGGTCGTGGATCTCCTTGGGACCGTCGATGCTGATCGAGATGCCGAAACGATGGCCGTCGAGGAAGTCTATGATTTCTTCGTTGAGCAGGGTGGCGTTGGTGGTGATGGTGAAATTCACTTGCTTGCCCGCCGTGGCGCAGCGCGCTTCCGCGTAGTCGACGATGCCGCGGATCAGTGGCAAATTGGTCAGAGGTTCGCCGCCCAGGAAGGCGAGATTGACCTCGGCGCGCTTGGCGCTCTCGGCGAGCAGCAGGTCAACGCCACGGCGGGCGGTCTCCGCGACCATCTTGCGGGCGCCTCCCGGCGTCGTCAGATCTTCCTTGTAGCAATAACCACAGGCCAGGTTGCAGCCGCTGCTGACGCTCAGGACCAGGGTGTTGAGCGGATGATCGGCGAGCTCGATCGCGGGGGCGGGCGTCACCCGCGCCGGATCCTCCCTCAGTATGGCGAGGTCGCGCAGGTCTTCCACGGTCTCGGCGACCTGCGCCGGCGATAGGCCGGTCCCCGAGCGGGCCGAGATCCACTCGCGCATCTCAGCCGCGGTGACCGGGGTGACCGAGGTGACGTATGGCCGCGCTTTGAGGAAGTCCAGCACTTCCTCGCCGACGCTGTCCAGTTCGAACAGGGCGCTGGTCGGCAGATGGAATAGCACCCGCCGTCCGCCGAGATGGATGTCGTGGAAGCTGCCTGAGTCGAGGTAGAGCGCGCCTGGCATCGAATTCTCCCTGTTCAACGCAGCGGCGGATCGACCCAGCGCTGCACCGTGACGATCAGTGGCGCCGTTGCCTTGACCCGGCGCTTGCCGTCGGCGACCGTCGCCGTCACTGTCAAGTCGCCGGTGTTGTTGGTGCCGAACTTGCGCTTGGGATTGGGTCCGGCCGGCGCCGGCACGAACAGGCCGTTCGCTTCAAGCGTGCCGGCATAGCTGGCGTCCCGGAACAAGCGGGCATTGGCGTTGGCGTTGGCAAAGCTCCAGTGTGCCGGGAACACGCCGATGCGCTGTTCGCCGCCACCCTTGCCACCCTTGCCTCCTTTGCCACCGGCCATATAGCCGACGGCCTCGAACTGCATCGGTTGCGCCGCCAGTGTGCCGCCGTTGCCGCCGACGCGCGCCAGGCCGCGTTCCGGAACCAGGCGCAGGATGTCGATGTGCCGGTATACCTTGAACAGCGCGTCGGCCGCGGTATTGCCGACCTGAACCTGGCGCGTGCCGCCGGCGGCATTTCTGGCGACCCGCGCTTCGACGACCACCGTCTCGGTAGAACGGCTCAATTCGCGCAGCACTTGCACGCCCGGCCCGAGATCGACCGTGCCCGCCAGACCCGTGCCGTGAATCGCAAGCTGCTGAGTGACTCCCGCCTTGAGGTACTCCGGGACGACGCCGAGAATTTCCGGCTTGGTCCCGGTCCGGGTGGCGCGCAGATCGCCGCCAAGCGTGTCGACGTCGCGCAGATACCAGCGTCCCTGCATCTGAGTGCCATCCTCGGACAGCGTGAACACCTGGCGCACGTCCTGGTCGCCCTGCTTGACGCTGCCGCGCCACTCGTAGCCGGTATAGACGATAGCCTTGCCCGAGCCCTGCTCGCGCCTGCCGTCGGCGTAGCGCAATTCCATCTGTATGCTGTACGCGTCGGCGGCGGTCTCGGCCACCGTCGCCATGCCTTCGTAGTTGCCCCAACCGGGACGGTGGCCGACCAGGCGCCAGGTTCCGCTGGGTTTGGCCCAAGTCCGTGCCTGCCATTCGATCCACGCCGCGTTGTCCAGCGGATAAAGCTTGGCGAGCAGCGGCGGAACCTGTTTCGAGGCGATGTCCCACCAGTCGCGGTCGCGGCCATTGTTCTGGATCTCTATGGTCGGATACTGGCCGACATGGAAGTGCGACAGGCGCAGCCAGTCGGCTTCGGTCCGCCGTTGCAGGGCGATGCGGGCGTAGCTGTGGCAGCGGGCGCAGGTGTCGCCGACCAACTTGTCCTCGAAGCGTTCGCTGGCGTCGGGGCGGCGTTCCAGAAGATAGCGCCAGTCCTTGGTCTCGGCCGGCGCGAGTCCTTTGCTATCGGCGAGGTATTTGACCAGCGCCCGCCGATTTTCGTCGCTGAACGGCACTTT
>Ga0172379_10005550_pt1 | contig 17573 bp, 22 predicted proteins | sample GrowelOW334metaG_FD_119756 | JGI IMG/M metagenome (GOLD analysis project Ga0172379, IMG submission 119756) | Groundwater microbial communities from an aquifer near a municipal landfill in Southern Ontario, Canada - Groundwater well OW334 metaG | ecosystem: Environmental > Aquatic > Deep... | reverse complement strand
GGTGCCTAGACCAACTATGCGCGACGGCGCATAGTTGAGTCGAAGGAGAATCTCTCCCCCTCCGCCACACCAAAAACATCGCTAAAAGCGGTGTTTTTACTTTCCTTGCCAGGTGGGCAACTCTCGGATTAGACTGGATGCACAGTTCTTTTATTAATTAGGAAGGGGTAGAAGATGAGTAAACAAAAGACACAAGGTCTCACAAAGCTCGGACTCACAAATCTCCTTGAAAGCCACGCAAAGGATTATCGCAAAGATACCATTGCGAGGCTAAAACGAAACCGGCATATATACGACCTTTCGAAAAAGGATATTCGGGAACTCAAGAAAAATCCTGAACTCTTTGAACGCGTAGTCGATGCAATCCTTGTAGGATTCATAAATGAGGTGGCGCGAGGTCAAGGAATGAATTTGGGACTTTATACCCACCATCTGAAAGAAAAATAGCCGCGCATATGCGCGGTTTTTGTTAGAATAAATAAGTCGATAAAAAATAATAATAAATTAACACACTATGTTCCCTATTAACTTTGCAGCAGTTGCAGTAGCGGCGGTCTCAGCGTTCGTCCTCGGGTTTCTTTTCCACGGACCTTTGTTCGGAAAGCTTTGGATAAGATTGGCCGACATCCACCCGACCGGAAACGAGAAGTTCAGCGATATGCTTCCACAATTTTTCTGGAACTTCGTCGCTAACTTCGCGACGGCCTTCGTGCTTGCGGGCATTCTCTGGATGTCTTCACTCTCGATGGGCGAAATAACCTGGCAAAGGGGTGCCTTTGTCGCCGTATGGCTCTGGTTCGGCTTCATGGTAACCTCATCATCAATGGAGGTCATCTGGATGGGAAGAAAGATGAAACTGTGGCTCTTCGAGTCCGCCGCCTCGCTCGTTATCATGGCCGTGATGGGTGCTATCATCGCCGCCTGGTAATAGAAAATAAAATCCCGTTCACATATGAACGGGATTTTTTTGTATACTATATCCAAGGATATGCATAAAAGAATACTCATCGTAGGAGATGCGGGAAGAGGCAAAAGTACCTTTGCTGAACGCCTATCCAAAAAAACAGGTATTCCCTGCTGCTCAACCGATGATTTTTATTGGAAAGTGAAGTTCACCGAACCGCGCGACCAGCAAGAAAGCGTTGAGCAGATAAAGAAAATATACGAAAAAGATGAGTGGATTGTTGATGGCTCAACGCGACGATTGATTCAGGGTGGTCTTGAAAAAGCGGATGTTATTTACCACCTCACATTTCCCTCTATACTTCCTCAATATTATTTTCTTACCACACGCTATTTTAAAAGAAAGAATGAAAAAATAACTGCGCTTTTTAAGATGCTGAGGCATGTCACCTACAAAAAATATAAAAGAGGCTATGGGGCCCACTTACCGCCATTACGCGACATACTCAAGCCTTATGCATATAAAGTAATAACACTTACCTCAATGAGAGAAATTAACAAATGCATTGATTCTATAAATAGCGATTTGAGAAAATAAAAAACCCGCCAATGTGACGGGTTTATATGTTATGCGGCTTTCGCTTGTTTTCTGAATGAAGGAAGTTTGCCTTGAAGATACTCTCCGTTTTCCTCGAACCATTGAGTTGCTTCTTTGCAAACAGGGCAACATCCCGCAATCAACATATCACTCGTGATTATTTCATATCCTTTTCTCACTGCATCACGCGCAGTATCACGAACACACGCACACGCGTTCACCCCCATAAGAAGGAGTTTCTCTACTCCTTGTTCTTTTAACAAATCATCAAGATTCGTACCGGGAAATGCACTATCATTGCTTTTTACTATCCAATGATGATTGGGAAGTTTTTCTATCTTCTCCTGCAGTTCAGGGATGGTATCTCCTTGATCTTCGTATTCCAAGACAATAAAAGGAATACCCATATCCTGGCACTCCTGAATAATAGCGACTTGGTACGGGATTATCGCTTTTTTTCCAGCTTCATCCAAAAAATATTCTTGCATGTCTATCAGCAATACCGCAACGTTTTTAGGCTTAATGAAAAATAGCGAACCATCTTCCATATAGCACCTCCATGCATTAGTGAGAAATTAGTTGTTAATATCGTACTGAAACCAATATAGCACTTTTTGTCGCAATTGTCAATTTTCTTTACGTTGCTGCTTACTAAAAATATGAGATAGTATAATAGTTCTAACCTCATGAAAAATCCTGAAAAAACATTTCATTGGATAATCGGTATTCTCACAAAACACAAGATTCCTTTTGTTGTTACTGGAGGTCTTGCGGCCAAAAGTTATGGTTCCCCACGCGAACTCAATGACTTTGATATAGATATTCACGATAAAGACTTCCCTCTTTTTGTTGATGAGGTAAAGCCCTATATTATCTTTGGACCAGCAAAGTATCACGATGAACGTTGGGATTTATTACTTATGACACTGAATCATGAGGGACAAGATATTGATATAAGCGGTGGCGATACATTGCGCATTTGCGACGCAAGAACTCAGGAGTGGAAAAACGACGCCACTGATTTTTCAGATATTAAGGAAAGAGAGATTTTTGGGATTCGAGTTCCTGTGATATCAAAAAAAGCACTCATCGCTTATAAAAAGATGCTTATCGGTAAACATCAACAAATAGATATCGAGGCTGTTCAAAACAATCAGATATAATAAATAAATTATGAATAAGAAGTGCACATTACTTTTTTCTCTCATTATCCTTGCAACAATCGGTGTTGGTTTTTATTTTCTACGACCGACATATAAAAGAGAACAAGAACAGACTGGAAAAACTACTCCCCAAAACCTCGTCTACACCAATACTGAATATAACTTCACCTTTCCCGTACCAGAAAGCTGGAAAGATTACTCCATTATTACAAGCACCTGGGAGGGCTACACGATAAATGCAGAGGGACAAGTGCCTGCGGAACACGGACCTCTTATTTCCATTCGGCATCCTCTCTATACTACGGAAAAACCGCGTCAGGATATTCCCATCATGGTCTTTACCCTTGCACAGTGGGACCTCGTCTCTAAGGAAAAGATTGTTCTCGGTGCCGCACCAATTGGCCCCTCAAAACTTGGCGAAAATGTCCGCTATGTCTTTGCACTTCCTGCGCGCTACAATTATGCATTCCCCGAAGGATTCGAGGAGGTGCAAACAATATTGGACAATCACCCGCTTCGCGCCTACTAAATAAAAATCCCGCCAAATGGCGGGTTTTTATTTATTTCTCTTTTCTACAATTCATCACGAATGCGGGCGGAATATTGAACAATTCATACGTAAGTGAAATGAATGGGAAAAATTCTTTCACTGCCTTCATTCCCGCAAGAAAATATTCAAACTGAATGAACGAACCCCCCTCCTCTAAACAATCAGCGATCTCCTTTAATACGTTTCGTTTTCCTTCTTTTGAAAAATTACCGAGTGGTAATCCTGAAATAACAGTGTTCACCTTTTCAATACCATTTTCCTTAAGAAATTGTTGTAATCGTAATGCATCACCTACACAGACGACAAATCGCTCATCTTTTATCGTATCTTTTAAATATGTGGCAAATATCTCGTTTGCTTCAATAACAAGGAGTTTTCCCTCTTTTGGAAGTTTCGTGAGTATCTCCTTCGTAAAAATCCCTGTCCCAGGACCTAATTCCAACACCACAGGACCTTTCATATTTTTCACTATTTTTTTTGCGAGAGAAGACGAGCTTGGCAAAACTGCGCCAATTTTTATGAAGTTTTTAAATGCTTGCGTAATAAACATAGTGAAAGAATTCATAGGATACGAGGGCAATAGTATTTTTGATAGTACTAAGAATGGGACCTATTGTAAACAAAAACTCTCGCGGTTCGGCGAGAGTTTTTGTCGTTATATCCTATTTCACTATGTAATTTACCGTCTGCGATTTTACACCATCAATATAAAACATAAGCGAATAACTCCCTACCGTTCTCACCTTTCCCGTATTCACTACCCAACTAAAATAGAAATTTGTGGTGCCATCTTTTGTAGGATGGGATACTTTTGAATCTACATATTTTCCATTAAACGTACGGATGTACGAGATCTGTGTGCGTGCATATGCATTCTGAAGTGAGAGTCCTGCATAAATTGGATCTTTTACGCCAAAAGTCTGAGTCGGACTTTCTACCGAACCATCCACGTTTACTGTTTTTCCAAGTATCACACTTGTAATTGTCGCTATCGGACGAGGTGCTACCTCTGCAGGCTTTGTGGAAGTTGCGACAGAAACTTCAGAAGTCACGGGGACTGTGGATGTCGATTTCCACTGCGTGTACGCCATAATACCAAATCCGATAATAACAATCGCGCTAATTATAAATGAAAGAGATTTACGCATAGGTTATATATTAATTTGATTCACCGTCAGATTGATTGCCGCCATCCTGACCTTTATTCTCATTATCACCACCGCGAAGTTCTTGATTCATAGTGGATGTGCTGTTATCTTCCTCTTCTTCGCGAATCTGTGTACGATTTTCATTATCGCTCTTTTCGCTCTCCGGGCTTTCTTGTTCAACCTCATTATCAATCTCGTTTTCTATTTCGTTTTCGGATTTCTCTCCATCTATCACTACATTATTGCCCGCTCGATCTCCTGCTTTCTCAATATCAGAACTGCTGATTGTTTTTGAAGCCTGCAATGCAACGATATCAGCTCTTAACTCTTCAATAAGACGAAGAAGTTCGCGCTCAAAATCATTATGAGGGCCCGTGTCCACTACTGTGTCTACTGCAGAACTTGTTGTTTGCGCGTGAACTGGAGCCATAAACCCATTACCGCCTCCTAACACACTAACTACCGCTACTATTCCCAACGTGGTTGCTTTCTTTAATTTTGTATTCATATTTTTTTATATGTTACTCTCGATAACCTTTTCTTAATAATAACACAAGCTTATACGACTACTTATACTACGTTTCTCACGCACATTATCTTACAATCGTACCTTTGAACTCTTTACCACCTAAAAGTGCATCCAAATTCTTTATGTTCTTTCCATCTATCACGATTGCGGCAACATTGTGCATTTTACTGAATTTCGCAGCAACAGGGTCGATAGGCACACTCGCGCCCGAAACCCACTTGTGAGGAATAATCTTCCAATACTCCTGCCAGGACATTTCCTCAAATGGCTTTGCACCTTTGAATTCGTCAGGATTCTTATCATAAATAAATGCCGGCTTCCCCGCTTCAATCACCTCATGTGCGCCAAAATCATACGCGAGTACGGCAGAGATATAATCGGTTGACCATCCTGGAGTCCATCCGCACGCAAGCGTAACTGGCTTTCTTAATTTCGTTATCTTTCCCCGCGCATCAACCATCTCTTTGTCTGTAAGTGCTCCAAATACTGTTTGTACTATTTTTGCATTCAAACGCGTTGCATAAATACCAAGCCAATCCTTTTCCACATTCGTAAGTGTTTTTACTTTTCCTACTGCTTCTTGAGCACCGCGTGCGAGACGACCACCACCAACCCCAATAATGAATTGATGGGTTGTTATGTGTCGCTCAATACACTTTTTAAAATCTCGTAAAAATTTCCAATCAATTCCATCTTGATATACTATCGAACCTCCAAGCCCTATTACCACTATTTTTTTAAAATTGTATTTCATTGCACAAAATTACCAATCCCCGCTTGAGCCTCCACCACCTGAACTTCCACCGCCAAATCCTCCGAATCCTCCATGCGAACCACCACTACCAAACCCCCCGCCACCAATCCACCATGGAGGGAGTCCACCACCTGTTTTAAATTTGTGGTATGATTTCGAAACAAAATAATCAAATAAAAGCCCGAGAGGGATAAGAACGCCGATTGCAATAATACCCGCATAGAGAAATCCATTGATAAGCCCTATCACTCCTCCTCCAATACCACCAAGAAGGCCTCCCATCCACCATGACTTTGAGCGCCCTAAAATACTTGCGAGCCACATGAAGATAAGGGGAATAAAATACCAATTCTCAAAAAGTGCAGATGATGCCGTTGTCCTCTCTGTTTTTGGTGATGAAGAAGGCACATATTCTCCCTGTGTTGCGGCAATTATTTTAGAAGTAGCCGCATCAATCCCCGTATAATAATTTCCTGCCTTAAAATTAGGTGAAATTTCATTCTGAATTATCCAATAACTCTGTGCGTCGGTAAGTGCCCCCTCAAGACCATATCCCACCTCAATGCGTATTTTCCTGTCATCACGCGAAATAAGGAGAAGAACTCCATTGTCTTTCTTCTCCTTACCAATCTTCCACTCCTCAAATAATTTCAAGGCAAAATTTTCTATAGAATCGCCCTGAAGACTTGGAATAGTAACTACTGTAATTTCATTACTCGTACTCTTTTCAAACGCAGTAAGTTTTGTCGTTAATTGCTCAATTTCACTCGACGCGAGCATTCCTCCAAAATCATTTACAAAACCTCCCGGTTTTCCAGGACTTATATATGCGCATGCCGCAAACGGCATTGTGGCGATAACAATGAGAAAAAGTAATGCAGCCCTCCTCATAAAGAGTTAGAAATTTACCTTAGGCGCATTTTCCGCTCCCTGAGCAGCTTCAAAATAAGCGCGTTCTTTAAATCCAAACATATTCGCAATAATACTGCCGGGAAAACGCTTTGTTGAGGCATTCAAATCTTTTACTAAATCGTTAAAACGTCCACGTTCTGCGCTTACACGATTTTCAGTACCCTCAAGTTGCGCCATAAGCGTCTGCACGGTATCTGACGATTTAAGCTGAGGATAATTTTCCATCACCACAAGCAATCGGCTAAGCGCGGACTCTACGCCTGTTGCCGCTGCCGCCTTTTCATCAACTGTTTTTGCGCTGCCATATTTCGTGCGCGCATCAGCAATTGCCAAAAATACCGTCTGCTCCTGTTTCATAGCACCCTTCACTGAATCTACAAGATTGGGGATGAGATCAAAACGACGCTGATATTGTACCCCTACGTTTGCCCACTGATTAGTAACTGCCTCGTTTTTTGTAACGAATCCGTTGTAGGATGAGCCAACATAAAGAAGGACCACCAACACGACCGCTACCACAATCCACAATGTTTTATTTTTCATATATATGGTTTTTGACCTTATCAATAGTATACCGCATTCCCTCCCTAAATAAAAAAATGCCCCGCGATACGCGGGGTCTTTATTAGAGGTGAATAATTTCAATATATGAGCGAGTTTTTCCAAGAGAAAGAGCAACAATTTTCTCTTGAATCCACACATCAACATAATTGTGTTTTCTTTTTGCCATTCTATCTTCCACAATAAATTCTTTATCGCCGAATAATTCGGGAATTTTTATTTTCGTGCCAAAAGGAAGAAAATTACATGCCACAATACCATCACGCGTCCTTGAGCCAGACGCAGTGATGAATGGCGTATCATCACATTCTGCGGAATCACTCGTATATGCGGTAACCCATACTTCATGAGTAAGAGGAGGTGCACAAATAGTTTGCGCCTCACACTGTTTTTGACTCACTCCCTGTGACATCGTGATACAGGAATCAAAGCAAAAAATACCAATCATTATGAATAATCCACGTAGGATATTTCTCTGCACCAGAACCTCCTTATATTTATTTATAAACGAGCTACTATCCCAAATGGGAACCATAGTGTAACCGATTTTTTATTTTGTGTCAAAATAAAAACGCCGCAATTTCTGCGGCGTATGTAATTCCCCTCCTATCCTTTTATTATTCTTTGTTCGATAAGTGATGGAATGAAATCCTCGCTCACTAATTCAAGGTTCCGAAGTTTGGTTATAAGATCAGTCCGTTCTCCCATGCTCTGCGAAAATTCCTTTATCTTTTCGATAAATATCTTTTCGTTTGAACTAAATTGGAGATATTTACTGATGAACTTAATCTCCGGACCTGAGAGACGCAATGCATCCAATTGATAGTCTTTGAATGCTTGATACGTCGCTGGCACGGATAGTTTCACTATCTCCTCAAGAATTTGAGCATACACACGAATCTCATATTGTGCATGTGAATCAAGACGGAGACCGAGAAAATGCAGAAGATTGTGCAAATCTGTTTTCCAATACGCTTCCGTGTAGGTTGAGAGTGGTAAATCTTTGCGCGCTTGTTCACGGGCCATGCCTTTATTCACACGTTCTTCATATACTTTTCGACCCAGTTCTTGAAATTGGTTTTCTTGTGCAGAAAGAATTGTTCCTTGTTCAAGATCAAAAAACCCGCTGCTTCCCTGCTTATTATCTTTCGCTTGAAGACGCCATTTGTCCGGACTTGTTTTTTGAGTCGCATCAATAGCAAGCGAATATCGCGTAGAGTATTCATTGACGCTTGCCGTGCGGTGACGAATCCATTGTCGCCATGCATCCATCGGCACACGCACATGAAACTTGAATTCACACATTTCAAACGGCGTAGTATGTCGATGATTCATAAGGTATCGGATTAATCCAACATCCTCAGAAATCTTCTTTGTGCCCTTACCATACGAAATGCGTGCTGCTTGTACGATTGCGGCATCATTTCCCATATAATCCACGAGACGAACGAATCCATCATCGAGACACGGGAAAAGTTTTCCTAATACACTTTCCGCGCCTTCACTTCGAGCACGGAATGTTGATACTTCCACGAGTTGTGGATTTTGCTGCTGCTCACTCATAATTCTTCTCCTTTTCTTTTGTTGTGAATGAAACTCCGTACAGTCTAAACAAAAACCCGCTCTTTATGCAAGAACGGGTTTCCATATCTTCTAATTAGTAATCCCCCATACCTGGCATTCCGCCGGGCATACCACCCTTTTCCTTCTTCTCGGGAATTTCGGTTACTGCCGCACCAATCGTAAGATAATTCGAAGCAACTGAGATGGCATTCATAAATGCGGTCTTCGTTACTTTTAATGGATCAATAATGCCGGAAGCTTTTAAATCTTCCATCTCATTCTTGTATGCATTAAACCCTTTCCAACGATCGCCTGAAGTGCGCGCGCGAAGCTTCTCAATAACCTTTCCTGGATTCTCACCACTATTTACCACGATTGCGGTAATAGGAGCTTCTGTCGCGTGCTTTAAAATGGTGTGTGCCGCTTGTACTACCGATGTCTTGGAACCTTCTTCTTTTAACTCCATATTGTAGACATTGAAGAGTGCAATACCACCACCAGGCACAATACCCTCTTCCATTGCTGCGCGTGTTGCTGCAACCGCATCTTCTACGCGCTGTTTCAATTCTTTTTGTGCAGATTCGGTAGGAGCGCCCACTTTAATCACTGCCACGCCGCCCGCAAGCTTTCCTACGCGCTCCTGAAGTTTTTCCTTATCATATTCTGAATCAGCTGCCTTCAGCTGTGCCTTAATTTGTTTTACGCGTTCATCGATTAATTTCTTATCACCCTTACCGCCCACGATGGTCGTTTTATCTTTATCAGACACTACGCGATGAGCATGTCCCAAATCAGAGATGTCCACGCTCTCAAATTTCTTTCCAATATCCTCTGAGACAAACGTAGCACCAGTTACTGCCGCAATATCCTGAAGCATCTCCTTCTTTCTATCACCAAAGCCTGGAGCTTTTACACCAAGCACTGTAAAGATGCCGCGAATTTTATTCACCACAAGTGTGGCAAGTGCCTCACCATCCACTTCTTCTGCAATGATTACAAGTTCTTTTTTTCCTGTAGCTACCACTTTTTCTAAAAGAGGAAGAATCTCCTGGATAGACGAGATTTTCTTGTCGGTAACCAAGATGTAAGGATCTTCAAGCGCCGCATCCATACGTTCCTGGTTTGTCACCATATAAGGGGAAATGTATCCGCGATCAAATTGCATACCCTCTACTACTTCGTATGTATTTCCCACTGTGTTTGAATCCTCAATAGTGACCACGCCTTCGCGACCCACCTTTCCCATTACTTCCGCAATAAGTGCGCCAATGTGCTTATCTTTTGCAGAAAGTGTAGCAACTTCTTGAATTTTCTTATTGTCATTAATCTCTTCTTTCTGTGCTTCGAGTGCTTTAATAATAGCCTCGCTTCCTTTCTTCAATTCTTCCGCGAGTTGAATGACATTAAATCCTTTTTCACGAATAGCCTTCTCACCCTCCTCAATCATGGCATGCGCCAAAACCACAGAGGTAGTGGTACCATCTCCTACATTGTCATTTGTTTTATCAGCCGCTTGTTTAATAAATTCTGCGCCAAGATTCTCATACTTATCTTCAAGTTCGATTTCTTTGGCCACGGTTACGCCATCGAAGGTTACTTGTGGTGCACCATATCCCTTTTCAATCACCACTGCGCGACCGCGAGGACCAAGTGTCATTCTGACTGCTTCTGCAAGCTTGTCGATACCCTTCTTCATTGCGCTACGCGCCTCTTCATTAAAAATAATTTGTTTTGCCATAAGTTCAGAAATAATTATTCGATGATTCCTAAAATATCATCCTCGTCGACCAAAAACATCTTTTTTGTTCCATCTTCAAACTTACTCTCATCGGACCATGGTTCCTTAAAAAGTACTTTTTCTCCCACCTTTACGCCCATCGGCATACGATCTCCTTTTTCTGTAAGTTTGCCCGCTCCCACCGCAACTACTACTCCCTTACTCTGTTTCTTTTTTTCTGCGGTATCCGGAAGCACGATTCCCGACTTTGTTGCCTTCACTTCCTCTTCTATCGCTTCAATAAGAACGCGATTTGATAATGGTTTTATATTCATAAATTTTGTTATTAGCAGTAGCGACCTTTGATTGCTAATGCAGAGTTTAGTATAACCGTGAAAGAATGAGTGTCAACTTTGTTCTCCATTGACAAGAATGGTATTTATTTTTTATAAAAGCTGCTCTTTTTTGTACTGAAAAAACAAAGTACTATTGAGATATGGCAGGTATCTTACTCGAGGCATACCCAAAAGAAAGTGTGGTGCACAAGGCATATAATTTTGCGCGGGACGCGCACAAAGAAGACAAACGTGAAAATGGCGACCCTTACTTTTCTCACTGTGAACAGGTAGCTGAAACGGTGCACGAATGGCATCTCGATGAGCTCTCCGTTGCAGCAGCTCTTTTGCATGACGTAGTAGAAGATACCTTGATCACATCTGCCGACCTCGAAAAGAGTTTTGGTAAGGAAGTTGCGTTTCTTGTTGATGGACTTACCAAGCTTAAGACTATGCAGTATCCGGAAGGTCCAGAAAAACCTGAGGTAGAAAATCTCAGGAAATTTATTATTTCTTTTTCAAAGGATCTTCGTGTAGTCATTATCAAACTTGCCGATAGGCTCCACAATATGCAGACACTCCGCTTTCTTTCAAAAGAACAGCAGGAGCGTATTGCGTGGGAAACCGCAGAAATATATGCGCCACTCGCCTATCGTCTTGGTATGCAGAAACTTTCTGGAGAATTAGAGGACCTCGCATTCCCCTACATCAACCCAGAAGAATACCGCTGGCTTGTAGAGTCGGTTGCTGATAGCTATACCGACCGGCTTAAATACGCAAAAAAAGTCCAACCAATTATTTTGCGCGCATGCGGTGAACATAATATTCGTCCCCTTCGCGTAGACTCTCGCGCAAAACGTTATTACAGCTTGTATAAAAAACTGTGCCGTCATGATATGGACCTCGAAAAGATCTACGATCTTGTAGCTATCCGCATCATCGTAAAAACGATTGAGGAGTGTTATGCAGTCTTGGGCGTAGTACACCAACTCTGGCAGCCGCTCCACGGTCAATTTGATGACTATATCGCGCGTCCGAAACCAAACGGCTACCGCAGCTTACACACCACCGTATTCTGCCTTGATAACAAGATAATTGAGATACAAATTCGCACACAAGAAATGCACGAAGAAGCTGAGATGGGTATCGCGGCTCACTGGGCCTATCAACAGGCACGTAATACGAAGGGATACACCAAGACAAACTGGCTTGGTATTAAAAGCCGTGGAGAACTTACGTGGGTGGAACAATTAAGCAACTGGCAGGAGAATTTTACCGACAAGGAGAAATTTATCCAATCACTTAAAGTAGATTTTTTTAAAGAACGTATCTTTGTCATCACTCCTGATAACGATATTATCGATCTTCCTAAGGGCGCCACACCTGTAGACTTTGCCTATCGCATCCACTCCGACGTAGGTGACCAATGCGTGGGCGCAAAAATAAATAAAAAAATAGTACCGCTCGACCATGAATTACACTCAGGAGACATTGTTGAAATTGTGATGCATAAAGGAAAAAAACCAACAGAAGATTGGCTACGATTCGTGAAAACAGAACAAGCACGTGGTCATATTAGAAGTGCGCTACGCGCAAAAATACGCCACTTCAAGGAAAAAACGGGACCACTACATACAGAGTTCAAAATTATAAACCAAGACCGCCCTGGATATTTAAAAGACGTAACTGCCGCATTTGCGGAATTAAAAACAAACATTACCTTCCTCCAAAGTCAGACAGACCCCCGACGCACATTCTCTGCGGTTACTGCGCGCTGTGACGCACTTCCTGAAGCAAAAGTTGCGAAACTCCTCGTAAAACTAAAAAAGGTGCAAGGCACCAAAGAAATTACTTTTAAATTCATAGAATAATGAAACTAAAAGGTGTTTGGACCAAGAAGCTTCTCCAAGATTCCCTGAAGCTCTTCGTTTGAATAAAATTGAATATTAATAGCTCCCCCTTTTGCTTGTCGCTTAATTTTTATAGGAGCACCAAATCGTTCCTCAAGTTGTACCTCCCAAAATTTCTGCTGAGGATTTTCAGGCGGTAATGCTTTTTGCTGTATCTGCTGCATCTCTCGCATCGTCGTTTTCTTATGGAGCAATGAGTCAAACAACACGCGCTGTGCGTTTGAATCTTGTATTGCAAGAAGGGCACGTCCTTGCGATTCTGTAATCTTTCCCTGTACTAACGCATCTTGCATATCAGAAGGGAGATTTAAAAGACGCATCGTATTCGCAACCGCTTCGCGGCTCTTTCCCATGCGTGTAGCAATTTCCCGCTGTGTCACCCCAAACTCATCTTGAAGCCGTGCATATGCTCTCGCAGATTCAAGCGGATTTAGGTTACTTCGCTGAATATTTTCAATAAGCGCCATTTCAAGCTTTGCCCTTCCAGCGTCTACCTGTTTTACAATTGCAGGGACTCGTTCAAGTCTTGCAATCTTTGCGGCCTGAAAACGACGCTCTCCCGCAATGAGCTGATATTCCACAATAGCACCTGTCTCTGCTTCTTTAATTATTTTACATACAATAATTGGTTGGAGAATACCAAATTCTCGAATAGATTGTGCGAGTTCTTGTAGCTCTTCGGAATTAAATTCTCGACGAGGTTGATATGGGTTCGGTTTAATTTTCTCTATTTCAATATGAAATATTGATTGCACTGCAAACTTATCATGTGAGTCACGTGGCTCATGAGGTTCGTGAACTACGCGTACCTCGCGTACTTCTTCGCGTGGTGAAGTATAGTGAGGCGCTTCACGCACTGCCGGAGATGGCGCGCTGTGTGATTGTACTGGATAACTTGAAGACACATCACGTGGTACAGAAATGTGAACGTGCTGCTCCTCGCCGCCTTTATTATGTTTATGGGGAATCAATGATTCCAATCCCTGACCTGTCATAGGTGTTTCTATTTTATTATGAATGGAATGAAAAGGAAAGAATTAAAAACTAAAACAGAGGGGTTGTATAAGCCTTCGACAATGATTTTTTCGTATAATTCCGAGAGACAATTTAATATAAAGAAAGAACAACTCGGAACCCAAAAGTATGTCATTGTGAATGGTCTTTACACCTTCCTCTGCCCTAGAAAACGTATACGTTAGCCCACGAACGCACCCTGCCGCCGCCCTCTCAATAGAAATACCGGCCGGACATCCTACAAATCGTTTGTACAGCGTGATGTGGCGCGAACTAATGAAAATAATAATATTCGAATATTCACGTGTCAACCAAGATTTTCCCCATCTTGTGGATATGGCGGAATATCAATTATTTCAGAAAGATCAAAAAGAACGAGGGGGCGTTCCTCAGGAAAATACTCTGAACGGATAGGAATGGTCTCTGCACTTTCTGCGATTGCCTCAGTTATTTTTTCAATCGGTTTTGATGAGGCGTCTGCCGCATGCACCGCCGCTGCAACAGTCATCGGGTCTTCAAATTGCATTGCCACTTCGCGCGCAAGCCGCTCATAGGCAAGCGCTCCCGAACTTTGTGGTGCATGAAGCACCACCGGTTTATGAAAACTCGGCGCTTCTGCTAAACTCACCGAGCGTGGAATCTCTATATCATACACATGATGGGGAAACCTGCGACGTACCTCGCGCGCAACTTCGCGAGAAAGTTTTTCACGCTTATCATACATCGTAAGAAGTGCACCACCTATTTTTAATGGATGATCAAGATTATCGCGAATAAGAGTAACTGTTTGTAATAGTTGGCTCAATCCTTCCAAACTGTAATATTCGCATTGCACAGGAATAATGACTTCTCCCGCCGCAAGGAGTCCGTTGATAGTAAGCAGATTCAGACTTGGAGGAAGATCAATAAGAATGAAATCATAAAGAGGACTTACCTGTGTTACAAAATTCCGTAATACGTATTCACGGTCAGCAAGTCCCACAAGCTCAATAAGTGCTCCTGCAAGATCTGAGGATGCGGGCACCAAATCAAGATTCGCGAGATGGGTACGCTTGATAGTATGTTCCGGCACCTTCCCCGCAAGTAACGCATGATAAATAGTCTCATCAGGTGCGTGCGTTACACCAAGTCCCACCGTTGCATTAAATTGAGGGTCAAAATCAATAAGCAATGTGCGATTCCCGAGTATCGCGAGATACGCCGCAAGATTCATTGCGGTGGTGGTCTTTCCCACTCCTCCTTTTTGATTACAAACAGCAATTACTCTCGCCATTATTCTTTACTATATCTCATTTTTATGGCACTATCAACAAAACAAATGGGATTTGAAACTATAAAACCATTATCGCCTGAAAATCCAGATTCTGAAACAAATTCAGCTACACCGATACAAAAGGAATCAGAAACTTTGTTCGGTAAAATCCGCAAAAAAACTGGATCGATTGCAAAAGGCCTCGCAGTACTCGGTGCACTCTCTCTTACCGAGCCCGGTGATAAGCAAGAAATAAACGAATATTCTCCCGGCCGCACATGGCCACCACAGCCAACTGAATTCGCGATTCAAATGACAGAAGAAAAACTCTCTCACGAAGAGTATTTGAAACTATGCGAAGAACAACCCGAAAAAGCCTTCGTGACCGCATCACTCTACAAAAATGAACCGTGGCTCGCGGACGCGCTCATAAAAGCAACCAAAAACGTACCTAAGTATGCACTTCAATATGCGGATCGCTACAAAGATAATCAAAACTATAATGAGATTATATCCCTTGCAATAGATGATATAAAAAGCGCACATTCGAAAGACTTAGCTGTAGAATATCCCTTGGATCCACTCTACGTAATCGGGTTGTATCCCAGTGCTTGGATTAACACCCCCCGCGCACATGAGATTCTAGAGGAAAAACTAAATCAAGGCGATGAGGGTTATTTTATAGGAAACTTCAGAGAACTTTCACAATCAACAGAAGGTTACAAAATCGGCGAACGAATTATTCGATCAAAATCAAACTCGTGGTGGGTGCTTCAGTATATGGATCAGATAACGGGATGGCCATGGACAGAAGAAGTAATCGAAAATGCAGCAAAACAAAACCCTAGAAAATTTCTCCTATGTGCTTATTCGACACTCACGAGGACTCTCCCGAAAGAATTGCGAGACAGACTCACTATAGAAATTTCCAAGAAAAGACCTGATGCTGCTATTTCAATTGGTTGGGAAACAATGGCGATGTCAGAAACAGATTTAGTAGAGACGGAGGACAGCAAAGAATTCTTGGATGTACTCAAAAAAAGCGGAGACGAAAATCTCATGCTCGTACCAGAAATACGAAAACTGATAGTTGATGGAGAAATATCATATGACAAGGCTCCAGAAATAGGCATGCTCCTCAACCATATCTCTTCGAAACGAATAACAATAAAAGAGGCGGTAGATGCAACCAAAAATCCAGAATACTACTCTCAATTAACACGAGAGGTAGTAAAAGATCCAAACAATCCAGCACAAGGATTAGCAGAAAAATACCTGGCTGAAGAAGAACTTAGAGAGGTTCATGAAATGAACCTACTTCATGAACAATCTGATGAGAAAAGGTTTGCTTCAATTGAACAAAGCAATCCGGAAGAACTCTACTTAATAATTGCCTTTGGAGAAGAAGAGATTTTTACCTCAACGTTTAATGGCGTTTTTGATCGTCTTCTTACCCGCATGACACGCGACCATATAACCGGAGAACAACTTCTTGAGCAGGCAAATTTTGCGAAATTTCGAACTTTTATCCGCACGTGCACAGAATTCAACCGCTGGAATGACTTCCTCGAAACAATGGCACCCGCGGACCGCGCACGCGTGTCGGAACAGTTCATCCAAGGAATTGAGAAATCACAAGACCCCCTTCGAGAAGCCGTATCAATTGCGGAAGCAATTAGTGCAACAAAAGACCCTTCCCTTCTCACTATTTTTGAGAAGGAAATAAAACAACAAATTGATGCAATCAATGTTGCACACAAACCAGATATAGAGATTCTCTATAAACTCATTGCTACCACCTTCTCACAAAAAGGGGTGAAAGATGATTGGCTCAAAAATATTGAAAAGGAATATCACCTCACTTCACTCACTGAGATAAAGTCAGAAGAATTATTCAATCATGATAAGGCAAATATACAACAATATTTCTTTTACAATGATGAAGACGGGCACACCTCGTTCAACAACTTCGTGTCGCAATATAAAAATAACCAAAAGTGGAATATTCACGACCATGGAACATTCGTCACTATCACCTCATCGCATGAGGGGCGTACTGTAGAACTTTATGCGAATAAGCCAGAAGCAGAAGATGCGGGACCAAAAGAAATTGAGGAAGTATTTAAAAAACGGGACATACAAACCATTATGGTGGTACATCGTGGACACAGTTACCACGCAGAAGAAACTATTCGACAAATTCCATCTATCGCAAAAATTGTTTCACTCGGTTCATGTGGTGGCTATCGTAATCTCTCCGAAGTGCTCGAACGGGCACCAAATGCACACATTATTTCCACAAAAGGAACTGGTACGAAATTCGTAAACGATCCATCGCTCAAAATGTTGAACGAAGAAATTCTCGCCGGAGATGATATAATATGGAGTGACTTTTGGGCAAAAGCGGAACAAAAATTAGGAGGACAAGAGAAATTTAAAGATTATGTTCCCCCTCATAAGAATTTCGGAGCTACCTTTATTAAGGCATACGAACAGGCCACCAAACATACCGAAGAACACTAAGTATTTACGGAATAACGCGATGCGTGATACTATCAAACAAGAAACGCGTTGGTAGAAATAGCGATATTGCCGAGGTGGCGGAACTGGCAGACGCACAGGACTCAAAATCCTGCGATCGCAAGGTCATGCGGGTTCAAGTCC
>Ga0172379_10005549_pt1 | contig 17574 bp, 18 predicted proteins | sample GrowelOW334metaG_FD_119756 | JGI IMG/M metagenome (GOLD analysis project Ga0172379, IMG submission 119756) | Groundwater microbial communities from an aquifer near a municipal landfill in Southern Ontario, Canada - Groundwater well OW334 metaG | ecosystem: Environmental > Aquatic > Deep... | reverse complement strand
TTCAGGGGAAGAGAAGCATAAATTTTCCCCAGCACCTTGCGGGTTGCCTCCTCGCCCCCCCGGATAAGATCTCCCGACCGGCTGAAGTCCATCCAGTGGAGATCTCCCACGTCGGGCCAGATGATAACGTCCGCATCCTCCAGTTCCACGGCCTCAAGTTTGTTCGCTGTAATTTCCCCGGCACGATAGAAAATGTCCTGCGCTGTCCCCATGCTTTCGGAAGATGGAAGGTCGCGATCCACTATCACAGCGATCACGACGTCAGCTCCAGCCTCGCGTGCCGCACGTACGGGAACGAGGCTCGTGATGCCGCCGTCGGCCAGTAGCCACTCTCCCGACCGGACCGGTTCGACCGCCCCCGGTATAGCGCAGCTTGCTAGCACGGCCGGTCGGAGTGGCCCCTCGGAAAAAACAATTTGCCTGCCGGTGATCAGGTCCGTGGTCACGACATGGAAGGGGATGCGGGTCTGGCGGATGTCCATCTCGGGAAGAAAATAGCTGATCAGGGAATGAAAATCCGCGGAGGGGAGTACGGATAGCCGGAAGAAGGAGCGGATCATATAGTAGCGGTTCATGACGAATGACTGCGCCTTCCTGAAACGGCCCTTCTGCTCTGGTGAAACGGTCAGACCGATGGACTTGAGCGCAGTAGAATCGAATTCGTGACTGCGAAGATAAGCTTCAACTTTGGCCTGAACTTCCAGGGGAGATTGACCGCTGGCATAAGCGCCGCCAATCAGTGCGCCAGCGCTTGTTCCCACAATTAGATCAATATCAATGGCCTCCCGTTCCAAGACCTTAAGGACACCGATATGGGAAATGCCACGGATACCACCGCCGCCCAGGGCAAGGCCGACTCTTTTCCCATCGCTTTTCATAGTATGTCGCTTCCCGTTTCCCCGACTAGAATTCATCAATAGCAAACTTTTAGCTCTTGGGGATCACCACTGAATTAGTCAGAATAAGCCTTGCTATTTTATGATCTTGAATACGTCCTTGGCCTTCGGGTCCGTCGCCGTTTTCAGAAGCTCAAAGAGGGCCATCTCGGTGCTCGTCAAGATGGCGCCGGAGGCGAGTAGTTTCTGAATGCCGATTTCCCGGTTGCCGGCCGTGCGTGATGAAACGGCGTCGGCGACTACGTAAACCTCGAATCCCCGCTCCATCAGGTCCATGGATGTCTGATAGGCGCATACGTGGGCTTCGATGCCGCAGACGAGGACCTGTTTTCTCCCCGATGCGGTCAGGGCCGCCATGAATTGTGCATCGCCGCAGCAACTGAAGCTGTTCTTGTTTATCGGTTTCACATCGGGCATCAGACCGGCAAGTTCAGGGATCGTCGGCCCGATCTTGACTTGTTCTGTCAAGATAATCGGAATATCAAGAACATTGATCCCCTTGATCAGTTTTGCCGTATTAGTCAGAAGAAATTCTTTTTCATCCATGGCCAGATAGAGATTCCCCTGGATGTCGATAACTGCCAGTAACGCCTCTTCTCGATTCAGCATCCTTATCCTCCTCAATAATATGATATTATCTATTTTGGCGACCTTTTCATATTACGCTGCGATGATATTTACCCCACCCTGCCTCTCCCCCTGAAGGAGAGGGAAAAATTCTCACTCACCAGTCCCGGTGAGTGGGGAAGGGGGGATTTCCTCCCGGTGCGCCGCATTTCGGGCCCGATATCTGCGCTTGCGGCAATCCCGCCTGGTAAACCGCGCTGGACAAGATTACTCCGGGTAGAATCTCCTTCAGGTAGCCGGAGACATTTAAGAGGGAGTCCAGGTCGATTCCGGTCGGTATTCCCATTTCGTTGAACATAAATACCAGATCTTCGGTGGCGATATTTCCGGAGGCGCCGGGGGCGAAGGGACAGCCGCCCAATCCCCCCACGGCGGCGTCAAACCTCCTAATGCCGACATCATAAGCCCGCAGAGCGTTGGCGAGACCCAAACCTCTGGTATTGTGGAAATGAACGGCAAAGGTGACTTCCGGGAAATCTTTCAGACAGGCGGCTGTAATCTCTTCCACCAGCCTGGGGTTGGCGAAACCGACGGTATCACAGAGGGAGATCTCTTTGACGCCCATATTGGCGATCTTATGAATATCTTTAAGAATATGGTCCGTAGTCATGTATCCTTCAAATGGACAACCGAAAACTGTAGCCAAGGCAACGCAAAGTTCGATAGGCGTCTCGGTAGAAAAGTTTCTTCGGATAACTTCCAGTCCTTTGAGCGATGCTTCTTTTGTCTGGTGGACATTGTTGAGATTGTGAGATTCGCTGAGGGAAAAGAAGAAGATCAACTTTTCAATACCGCTTTTGACAGCTTCGCGGGCCCCCTGAAGATTGGGGACAAGCACGGAAAACCGTACCTTTGGCAAGGCTATTATTCCTGCTATAACCTCATTCATGTCCCGGAACTGGGGAATTGACCGGGGGCTTACAAAAGCGCCGGCTTGAATTTCCTTCAGACCGCTGGCTGCAAGGCGCCGGATAAGAGAAACCTTCTGCGCCGTTTCCACAAAGGCTGTTACGTTCTGAAGGCCATCCCGGGGACCAACCTCAATTATAGCTACATCATGACCTGTTTTCATCTAACCTCTGGGCTTGCGCAATTTATTCTTGACAGAAGTCGGCAATTTATATAAAAGAGTCCCCTTGATTGAATAAGGATGAAGGAGGAAGTTTTTTGGCCAACCATAAGTCAGCGATTAAGAGAATGAAGCAGAGCGAAAGCCGGCGTCTGCTAAATGCGTCTATCCGTTCCAGTGTAAAAACGGAAATTAAATCCATCGTCAAGGCAGTAGAGAAGAAGGAACAGGATGGAGCCAAAGCGGCTCTCATTGCCGTAATTCCCAAAATCAGCAAAGCTGCCGCAAAAGGCATTTTCCATAAGAGGAACGCCTCCCGCAAGATTTCCCGATTAACCAGGAAAGTGAACGCCCTCCAGGCCACAGCCTGATTAGAAGTCAGACATCATCATGCGATATGCCCTCTCGGCGGTATCCCTGGAAAGCTTTGAGAGGGCGTTTCTGCGTGCGATTTCCGTATCGTTGACATTGGCCACCGGGTAATCCTGAGAACCGGGAAAATTACTGTCCTTCCAAATAACTTTCTTTGTCCTCCTGTCCTCAAAGGATAGTTCCAGCGTTAAAGTCATCCGTTCTTCCGCGGCCACGTTTGTTGTCCGGGAGGAGAGAGGGGCTGTCGTAAGGCTTTTGACCGTGCCCCGGAAAATAGCGTCGGCCTGATCCTCGCTACTGACGATCTGAAACCGTTTTCCCCTTACGAACCAGTCGGTGATGGCCAGGCGGATGGTGTCTTCCAGGTTGGCTTGGCTAGTCCGGTTGGCGAAGGGTTCGATGAAGATCTTCCTAACATCAGGATCAATATACTCCCCCCCGGGCGAGAAACCGTAGCCGCAGCCGCTCAGCATAAGGAGAATGGTTAGGAGGATGATAATCCGGGGAGTTGCGATGCCGATTTTCATCTTAGCCCTCCTTGACGACAATATTTAGTAATTTTCTGGGTACATAAATCTCTTTCAGGACCGTTTTCCCCTCGATCATCTTGACAATCTTTTCATCGGCTCGTGCCAGCGATTTGATTGACTCTTCCTCCTCATCGATGGGTACGGAGATCCGGCCTCTCACCTTGCCATTTATCTGGATGACGATGGTGATTTCCTCCTCCGTGGCCACGGTGGGGTCATATTCCGGCCAGGGTGAATCAGCGGTATTTACCTTGTTTCCCAGCATTTCCCATAGTTCCTCGGAAAAATGGGGGACCGTGGGTGTCAGCAGTAACATCAGGGAGTTAACTGTCTCCCTGATGACCGAAAGGGCTGTCAAATCATCCTTCGCCGGCCGGGGAACCTGATAAAGGGCATTGACAAGCTCCATGACGGCGCTGATGGCCGTGTTGAAATGAAAGCGATCATCGATATCTCTGGTAACCTTGCGAATCGTCTGGTGTGTTTTTCGACGCAGGTTTTTCAAGTCACCGTCGAGAACACTGCTACCATCAAAGGGAGCAACGTCCCTGATGTCATCGAGATAGTCCGTAACGATGCGCCATGTTCGGTTGAGGAAGCGATAGGAGCCTTCCACCCCCTGGTCGCTCCATTCCAGGTCTTTCTCCGGAGGGGAGGCGAAGAGGCAGAATATCCGGGCGGTATCGGCGCCATAGCGTTCGATAAGATAATCGGGATCGACAACATTCTTGATGGATTTGGACATTTTTTCCGTCTTGCCGATGACAACCTCCTCCTGGCAATGGATACACCGGCCTTCCTTGGCCTCGTCCGGGAAGAGATAACCATGCTGACGGCATTTCATTGTTTCCTTGCAGACCATGCCCTGGGTCAGCAGGTTGGTAAAAGGTTCATCAACGCCGATGACCCCGAAGTCCCTTAGTACCTTGGTGAAAAACCTTGAATACAGAAGATGGAGGATGGCATGTTCGATGCCTCCGATGTACTGGTCCACAGGCATCCAGTAATCAAGCGCCTTCCGGTCTAGTCCTGGTTTATCATTGAAGGCTGCACAGCAAAATTTGTCAAAGTACCATGATGATTCGACAAAGGTATCCATGGTATCTGTTTCCCGGCGCGCCGGCCCGTTGCAATTGGGGCATGACGTTTTTACAAAGGTCTCATGCTTCGCAAGGGGCGATCCGCCTTCACCGGTGAGCTTCACATCTCTGGGTAAAATAACGGGCAGGTCCTGCTCGGGCACCGGCAGCGCCCCGCACTTCTCACAGTAAACTACGGGAATGGGGGTGCCCCAGTATCGCTGTCTGGATATTCCCCAGTCCCGCAGGCGGTACTGGATAGTCTTCTTGCCACGGCCCAGAGATTCCAGATATTCGGCAATCTTATCCAGGGCCTTCATGTTTTCCATGCCATTGAAGGGACCGGAATTGACGAGGATGCCTTCTTCTACGTAGGCCTCCGTCATGGTATGGACATTCAGGACCTTTTTGGGCGGTTGAATGACCACAATCAAGGGTAGATCGTATTTTTTCGCGAATTCAAAGTCCCGCTGATCATGGGTAGGCACCGCCATGACGCAGCCGGTGCCATAATCAGCGAGGACAAAATTGGCGGCATAAATGGGCATCTTGTTTTTTGTAACCGGATTGAGACAATAGGTATCGAGAAAGATACCTTCTTTCTCGTAGTAATCGGAGGTTCTCATAACCTTGTCGTGTTTCTTGATCTTATCAACCCATTCCCTGACCTCATCTTCCCGTTCTTTCCCTTTGACCAGTTCCATAACCAGGGGGTGCTCGGCGGCGATGAGCATGAAGGTTGCGCCGAAAATCGTATCCTGGCGGGTCGTGAAAACCTTTATGTCCCCTTTGCCGTCCGACATGGGAAAGGAGAGTTCACATCCGTGGCTCTTCCCGATCCAGTTCTTCTGCATGGTGAGGACCCTGTCCGGCCAGCCGGGAAGGTGATCGCAGCGCTCCAGCAGTTCTTCCACATAAGCGGTGATTCGGAAAAACCACTGATCCAGTTCTCTTGGGGATACTTCGTTTGAGCAGCGCCAGCAGAGTCCTGCCTCTACCTGTTCGTTGGCCAGGACGGTCTGGCAGTCGGGACACCAATTGACCATGGAAGTTTTTTTGTAAACGAGGTCTTTCTGGTACATCCATAGGAAAAAAAGTTGTTCCCATCGATAATATTCAGGCTCGCATGTGGAGATTTCCCGGTCCCAGTCGTAACTGAACCCCATGCGCTTGAGCTGTTTTTTCATGTGAGCGATATTTTCATTTGTCCAGACGGAAGGATGGATACCGTGGGCAATGGCGGCATTTTCTGCCGGCATACCGAAAGCATCCCAGCCCATGGGATGGAGGACATTGAATCCCCGCATCCGCTTATAGCGGGCAACGACATCGCCGATGGTATAATTCCGGACGTGTCCGATATGGATTTTCCCGGAAGGATAGGGAAACATTTCCAGGAGATAGTACTTTTTCTTTTGCGAGTCTTCCTTCACCGAGAAGGTCTTGCCTGTTTCCCAGTGCCGCTGCCACTTCTCTTCAATCTGCTGAGGGGTGTATTTAGCGTTCATAGACTACTCCCAGAATGGTTTTTATCTTTCAGTAACACAGGAGAAGAATGTTTTCAATAAAGAACAACATGAAAAAGGGGCCACGCCGCCGGGATTAACCCGGCACCCGAAGCCCCTTCACAATAAGCTGTTAGATTTGTTTATTTACGCTGCTGCCTTTTTAAGTTGCTTGGCCATATCCGTCTTTTCCCATTTATATCCGTCCATGAACAATGTTTTGGGGATACCCCTGTAGACACTGGCATTTAGAAGTCCGAAACGGGTGATCATTCCCCCGGGAGTCAGATCAAAACAATCTTCAATGATTTTCTCCAGTTTGCCGTCCGAAATGACGCCGGTCCCAAAGGTGTTGACATAGATTGAAAAAGGCTTGGCGATGCCGATGGCGTAAGCCAACTGGATGGAGCATTTTGCCGCCAGACCGGCGGCGACGATATTCTTGGCCACATAACGGGCTCCGAAGGCGGCGGAACAGTCAACCTTTTCCGGTGATTTATTTACGACCGATCCACCTCCAAGCTGTGCGCCCGGATAACCGCCATAGAACTGCACGACCAGCTTGCGCCCCGTTACTCCTGAATCAGCGGCACTACAGGAATTGAGGGCGTTCCATTCTCCCGTCGGGTTGAAGAGAAATTCCGTCTTCTTGTCGACCCAGTCATTCAGACATTCAAAGGCAATCTTTTTGGCCCGATCTTTGACCGTGTTCTTGCTTCCCTTGACGTAGCGGTAGTCAATGGAATTGGACATTAGAACCTTGACCAGACGCTTCGGCTTACCCGTTTTCTCATCGTAATCTATGGAAACCTGTCCCTTGCCGTCGGGTGCGAAGATCGGGTCCTGGCAGTCTTCAAAAGCGCGCATAAGTCTGCTTACCAGCACATAGGGCAGGGGAAGGAGTTCCGGTGTTTCATCACAGGCAAAGCCATACATGATCCCCTGGTCTCCGGCGCCTATTTCTTTACACTTGTTCAGTTCCATGCTCGTACCGACGTTAATGTCAGGGGATTGGGGGATAATGGCGTTAAGGACGCCCATGAGATGACCATTGAGACCCACAGCGGCGTGGTTGTATCCAATATCCAGGACTGAATCCCGGGCGATTTTATCGATATCTACGTAAACCCTGGTCCTGACTTCACCCCCTACGAGGCAGATCCCTTTGCCAAGGAATACCTCGATGCCGCAATGAGGCATGTTGCTGAGGTCCATACCCAATTTTTTTTCCTCATCCAGGATTGCCGCGATGACATTGGCGGCAATGATGTCCGCCACCACATCCGGATGACCAATCTTGATGCTTTCCGAAGAAATCTGCATAGTTTATCTCCTTTTTAGGAATTAGGTTATCGGCAAAAAAAAACCCATGCGCAAGCACGGGTTAGATTCAATCACCATCAGTGCTTTAGCACATTTATAGAGCGGAGCAATTTACCTTTAAATCACCGCTGTGTCCGGTCTTCTATCACACAAAAACACATTGTCAAGGATTTTTTGCCAGTTTATCCAAATAGAGTGCGTCGAGGATGCCATTGATAAAGGCCCCGGAATTTTCCGATCCGTATAATTTTCCCAGGTCGATGGCCTCGTTCAGAGAGACTTTCGGGGGAATATCTTCACAGAAGAGAATTTCATACACGGCCATTCTGAGAATACTCCTGTCCACCCTCGACATCCGCTCCAAGGACCAATGCTCCGAGTAATTTCGGATAATGCTATCAATCTGATCGATATTTTCCCAGGTACCCTGTACGAGATGGAGGGCGAACTGCTTTGCCCCTTCATCTCGTGGAAGTTGCTTCCCCAAATCTTCGTGGTTTTCCAGTATTGACCAAAAAAAATCTAGGATCTCAGATACATTCCGGTCTTGGAGATCCATTCCATACAGGACCTGTAAGGCAAATTCCCGCGCCCTTCTTCTTTCTTGCATGGGCTTGTCTTAGATCTTTCTGAACAGATCTACCATTTCGATGGCGGCCATGGCGGCATCCCAGCCTTTGTTGCCTGCCTTGGTGCCTGCCCGCTCGATGGCTTGTTCAATCGTATCCGTTGTCAAGACGCCAAAGGAGACAGGGATCTCGGTTTCGAGTCCCACGCTGGCTATTCCCTTGGATACCTCGGCGCTGACGTATTCGAAGTGGGGTGTCGCCCCGCGAATCACCGCTCCGACACAAATAACGGCATCATAACGGCCGCTTTTTGCCAGTTTTTTCGCAGTTATAGGCAGTTCAAAGGCCCCGGGAACCTTGAAGAGCTGAATGTCTTTTTCATCTGCTCCGGCCCTTGTTAAGGCATCAACGGCCCCGTCGATGAGTCTGCTGGAGATAAAATCGTTGAATCGGCTTGCAGCGACGGCAAACTTCATCCCTTTGGCAATAATTTTTCCTTCGATAATTTTTGGCATGCTCAGCCTCCATTGATAAATTTATATCAGGTGCCCCATTTTTGTCTTTTTCGTCGTCAGGTAACGGATGTTGTTTTCGTTGGGCTCGATGACAATCGACACCCGGCCGGTGATAGTGATGCCGTAACCATTGAGTCCCACAATTTTTTTGGGATTGTTGGTCATAAGCCGCATTTTCCGCACCCCCTGATCGGCCAGGATCTGAGCGCCGATCCCGTAATCCCGCAAGTCGGCCTTGAATCCGAGTTCGATGTTAGCTTCGACGGTATCCTTCCCTTCATCCTGGAGGGCATAGGCCCGGATCTTGTTTACGAAGCCGATACCTCTGCCTTCCTGCCGCATGTAAACGATCACGCCTTTTCCTTCCTGATCCACCATTTCCATTGCCCGGTGGAGCTGATCTCCACAGTCACAACGCGCCGATCCAAAGACGTCTCCCGTGGCGCACTCAGAGTGGACGCGCACCAGAACTTCATCTTCCGGCTTGATATCCCCCTTTACCAGGGCGACATGCTGCGTGTCATCCACATCGTTTTCATAGACAGTCATTTTGAACATCCCTCCGTAATGGGTGGGGATATCGGCGGTGGCCACACGGTGAATCATGGATTCATGCTGCATGCGGAAATCGATGAGATCGGCGATCGTGACAATCTTCAAATCGTGTTCTTTGGCGAAAATCTCCAGATCGGGCATGCGGGCCATGGTGCCATCGTCTTTCATTACTTCACAGATGACACCGGTCGCCTTGAGCCCGGCGATGCGAGCCAGATCAACGGACCCTTCCGTTTGCCCCGTTCTTACGAGGACACCGCCCTTTTTTGCCCGGATAGGGAAGATGTGTCCGGGACTGACCAGATCATCGGCCTTGGCGCCATCGGCCACAGCGGCGCGAATGGTAGTGGCGCGATCAAATGCCGAAATACCCGTGGTAACTCCCTTCTTGGCCTCGATGGATACGGTGAAAGCCGTGCCAAAACGAGAGCGGTTATCCCTCGCCATCGGCATTAGATGCATGTGATCGGCATGTTCTTCCGTCATGGTCAGGCAAATCAGCCCCCGGCCATGCCTGGCCATAAAATTAATGGCATCGGGGGTTACAAATTCGGCGGCCATGCACAGGTCGCCCTCGTTTTCCCGGTCCTCGTCATCAACGAGGATGATCATCTTGCCATTGCGAATGTCTTCAATGGCTTCACTTATTGTACTTACACCCATTGTTCACCTCAAAAAACCGTGTTCTGCCAATAACTTCCAATCTACATGCGAGTTGCCGCCGCGATTGTTCATCATTAACTTTTCTATGTGCTTACCGATGATATCCGTTTCTATATTCACCGGTTCCGATACCCTTTTCAAACCCAGAGTTGTTCCCTGGGCAGTATGAGGAATCATATTAACATGGAATTGATTCCGCACACAACGATTGACCGTAAGGCTGATCCCGTCGACGGCAATGGATCCCTTTTCCACGATGTATTTCATGAGCTGGTCCGGGACTTCAAATGTGAAGAGCACGGACTTTGCCCGGACGGTCTTTTCTACTATCCTGCCGAGACCATCCACATGTCCCAAAACAAGATGTCCACCCAGAAAATCCGTAAGACGCAGGGCCTTTTCGAGATTCACGGAATCGCCGGTCTTCAATAGCCCCAGATTGGTCTTGGCCAGGGTTTCGGCAGAGACATCCGCGGAAAAACCTTTCGTCTTTTTCTGTGTTACCGTAAGGCAGGCTCCATTGACGGCGATGCTGTCTCCGATCTTGATGTCATCGAGAGGAAGATCGGTACTAACGGTCAACAGGGCCTCTTCTCCCTGTCTGATCATTTGCGCCAATGTTCCCTTAGCCTGGATAATGCCGGTAAACATAAATGAAATCAGCCATCCTTTTTTACATTCAGCAAATCCTTGAGTTCATCAAGGAAATCGTTAACGTCCCGGAACTGCCGATAAACCGATGCGAACCTGACATAGGCCACCGCGTCGAGTCTTTGCAGCTCTTCCATGATCTTTTCCCCGATCATGGAAGAGGGGACTTCCTTGCCCATGCTTTCCTGACATGCCCGTTCGACCTGATCCACGACGCCATCGATCTCATCTACACTGATCGGTCGTTTCTCCAGGGCCTTGATTAGTCCATTGCGGATCTTCATCCGATCGAAAGGTTCCCGCCGTCCGTCCTTCTTGACGACCATGGGCAGAACATCCTCGACTACCTCGTAGGTGGTGAAGCGCTTATTGCAACCCAGGCATTCGCGCCGACGACGAATGGCGCTTCCGTCCTTGCTGATTCGGGAGTCAATAACGCGGTTCTCACCGTTATGGCAAAAGGGGCATTTCATGTCGGATGCACCTCTACCCCCGCCTCTTGGAGGATCTCCTCTGCCATGGTATCGCGATAACCATCCTGGATCAGGACGGAGCGGATGCCGGCGTTGATGATCATCTTTGCGCAGATGATGCAGGGATGATTAGTACAGTAAAGAACGGCATCCTTGATGCTTACCCCGTGCAGGGCGGCCTGGATGATGGCATTCTGCTCGGCGTGGAGGCCCCGGCATAGTTCATGGCGTTCCCCCGAGGGGATATTATGCTGCTTGCGCAGACATCCCAGATCAAGGCAGTGCTTGAGCCCCGTCGGGGCGCCGTTGTATCCCGTGGTCAGGACGCGCCGATCCCGTACGAGGACGGCGCCAACCTGCCTGCGGATGCAGGTTGAGCGTTTGGCCACCAGGCCGGCGATGTTCATGAAATATTCATCCCATGATGGCCGTTCCAATCTACCGTCCCCTGCTGTAAGCTCTTTTTCTTGACTCATTTCGGTTGTCATCTTTTATTGGCAGTCAGGGGACCACTTGGGCCTTCGGAAAAGGGAAAATGAGGAACAAACGCCTTTTCTATGAAGGAATGTGAATGGTTCCCCCGGTTTTCCCCGACCTGTTGTAATTTCATCGGTTTTCAAAATCTGATTTTGCCAATCGTTCCGGATACAGGGGAAACTTTCCGCAGAGATCCTGTACGCTGCTGCGGATTTCCCGAATCTTTTCCTGGTTCTTAATGTCCTTGAGAATCCGGGCGATAAAACCGGCGATGATCTTCATCTGTTCTTCCTTCATGCCTCTCGTGGTGAGGGCCGGCGTTCCCAGGCGGATACCGCTGGTGATCTGTGGTCCCTGGGTATCAAAGGGGATACCGTTCTTATTGACGGTTATTCCTGCCTGATCAAGAACCTCCTGGGCGTCTTTGCCGGTAATGCCTTTGTCCGTCAGATCAACGAGCATCAGATGATTGTCGGTGCCTCCGGAGACAAGGCGGAATCCCTCTGTGACGAGGGCTTCGGCCAAGGCATGGGCGTTCTTGACGATTTGCATCTGATAGTCCTTGAAATCTGCCGACAGGGCCTCCTGGAAGGCGACGGCCTTAGCAGCGATTACATGCATCAGCGGGCCGCCCTGCATCCCCGGGAAGACACGGCTGTTGATCACGGCAGCGCGATCCTGTTTGCACATGATCAGACCCCCGCGGGGTCCCCGGAGGGTCTTGTGGGTCGTCGAGGTGACAAATTCGCAGCTGGGCACAGGGGAAGGATGAAGCCCTGTGGCTACAAGACCGGCGACATGGGCGATGTCGGCCATGATCGCTGCCCCGACCATGTCGGCAATCTCCCTGAATTTTTTAAAATCGATGGTCCGCGGGTAGGCGCTGGCTCCCACGACGATCAGCTTGGGTTTATGTTTTTTAGCCTGGGATTCGACCTCGTTGAAGTCGATGGTTTCGCTTTCCCGGGAGACGCCGTAGGCGACGACGTTGTAGAGCCGCCCGGAAAAATTGGCCGGACTGCCATGGGATAGATGCCCGCCGTGGGAGAGGTTCATGCCGAGGATAGTGTCTCCCGGCTGGAGAACGGCAAAATATACCGCCATGTTGGCCTGGGTTCCCGAATGGGGCTGGACGTTTACATGGTCGGCACCGAAGAGCTTTTTACAGCGTTCGATGGCCAGGGTTTCCACGATATCGACATACTCACATCCCCCGTAATAGCGTTTGCCCGGGTAGCCCTCGGCATACTTATTGGTCATGATGCATCCCTGGGCCTCGAGGACCGCTTCGCTGACGAAGTTTTCCGAAGCGATCATTTCCAGTTTACCGGCCTGCCTGGCCGTTTCTTCCCAGATGGCCTTTGCAACCTGCGGATCGGTCTTAAATAATGATGTCATGAATCCTCCTGTGTATCGGGGTCAGACTTACTTATTGATATTTAAGCTTAAATGTCAATAAGTAAGTCTGACCCCGTTTTCGTCAGTTTTTGTTCAATTGCCCTTATCTTATCAATGCGGCGCTGATGACGCCCTCCTTCAAAGGGGGTTTGCAACCATGTCGTAACGATCCTCAAGGCTTGGTCACTGTTCGTCATTCTACCGGCAAGAACGAGAATATTGCTGTCGTTATGGCAGCGGCTCAAGGCGGCCATCTCTTCGTTCAAGCTGAGGGCTGCCCGGACCCCGGGGAATTTGTTGGCGACAATTGACATCCCGGCGCCGGAGCCGCAGACAAGGATACCCCGTTCATATTGGCCGGAAGAGATCCCTCCTGCCACGGCGGCGGCGTAATCGGCATAGTCCACCGGACTTTCATCGCCGGTTCCCTCGTCTACCACGATCCATCCCTGGTGGGAAAGGAAAGATTTAACTTCTTCTTTCAAAAGGAAACCGGCGTGATCGGCGGCAATAATTATTTTTCCCATCATGGCTCAAACTTTTTTAAGATTAAGACGGCATTGGCGCCGCCGAAGCCGAAGGTGTTGGACATAACCGTCCGGACGTCCTTTTTTCTGGCTATATTGGGAACAAAATCAAGCGCCCCCGCTGCCGGGTCGGGGTGATGGAGATTGATCGTCGGCGGGACAATGCCTTCCTCAATCGCCTTTACGGAAAAGACGGCTTCTACACCTCCCGCGCCGCCCAGCATGTGTCCGGTCATGGATTTGGTGGAGCTGACCAGGAGACGGGAAACATGGTCTCCGAAGACGGTCCTGATTGCCTCGGCTTCATAGATGTCATTGAGGGGCGTCGAGGTACCATGGGCATTGACGTAGTCGATTTCCTCAGGTAGCATTGCTGCATCACGCAAGGCAGCGGTCATGCAGCGGACCGCCCCCTCATGACCGGGAGGCGGAGCCGCCATGTGAAATGCGTCGCTGGTGATGCCGTAGCCGGCGATTTCCGCGTAAACTTTTGCCCCCCGGTTCAGGGCATGATGATATTCCTCGAGGATCAAGAGACCACAGCCTTCGGATAAGACAAAGCCGTCTCTGTCAGTGTCAAAGGGGCGGCTGGCCCTTTCCGGGTCGTCATTACGTTTGGACAGTGCCCGCATGGCATTAAAAGCGCCTATAGCCAAGGGACAGACCACGGCCTCAACGCCGCCCGCCACCATGACATCCGCATAGTCCCAGGCAATCATCCGGAAGGCATCCCCAATGGCATAAGTACCGGAGGCGCAGGCAGTGACGGGGCAGTTAATAGGTCCTTTAAGGTGATAACGGATGGACACATGGCCGGCGGCCAGGTTGGCCAAGGCGGCGGGGATCGCAAAAGGAGAGATTTTCCGAGGACCGGCCCGGAGGATGTTTTCCTTCTCCTTTTCAAGCGTGTGAAGGCCTCCGATTGCCGAGCCGATAATGACTCCGGCGCGTTCGGCCTGATCGGTCCCAATGCTCAGGGCAGCGTCCTCCATGGTCATATCGGCGGCAGCCAGGGCATAGACGATGAAATCGTCATATCTGCGCAGCTCTTTCTTGTTTACATGGACAAGAGGGTCGAAATTCTTGATTTCACCGGCTATCTTTGTTTCATGGGCAGAACAGTCAAATCTTGTGATGGGTCCGATGCCGGAACGTCCCGAACAGACGCCCTCCCATGCTTCCCCGACACTATTCCCCACAGGGGTCAGCGCCCCGAGGCCTGTGATCAATACGCGTCTTTTCAATGATTGACTCCCGGTGAATGAACGATCCTACTTTACCCCTTTGGTTTTCAGGAAGTCAATAACGTCCTGTATGGTGCGAATTTTATCCAATTCATCATCGGAGATCTGAATGCCGAAATTCTCTTCCATTTCCATGATGAGTTCGACGATGTCCAGGGAATCCGCCCCGAGATCATCGACAAATGATGCCTCCGGCACACACTCTTCCCGGGTAACTCCCAGTTGTTCCATGATGATTTCAATGACCTTTGTCTCAAGCGCCATATTCTTTTCCTCCTGAATAGTTAATTGATGATGGTTCCGATTACATACACAATCCGCCGTTAACGCGGATGACTTGACCGGTAATATAAGCGGCTTCTCCCGAAGCAAGAAACGAGACCAGCCCTGTAACATCTTCCGGGGTTCCCAGTCTTGCCGGCGGGATTTCTTCTCCCGGATACGTTTTGAGGTCTTTAGGAAAATCAGCCGTCATATCCGTTTCAATTGATCCTGGCACCACGGCCAGATGATCGGCCACATCGAAACGGCAAAGCCCCACATATATCTGAAAGAAAAGAGCACTCCCCCCTGGCCAAGTTGATCTTTTCCTGGGCTTGGCGCTTGACGCCGAGCTTAGGCTGTCTTTACCAGCGAGAGTACTTCTCGGCCTTTGTAAGTGCCACATTTGGCACAGGCACGATGGGGCATTTTATTCTCACCACACTGGGGGCAAAGGGAGATGGCCGGTGAGCTTAGAAAATCATGGGATCTCCTCTTGTTTCTCCTCGTTCGGGAATGTCTTTTTACTGGGTTTGGCATGGTTGTTATCCTCTTAAATAATGTTTATTCACGACGTCAGTTTCAGCTTTTTCAAAACGGCCAATCTCTCGTCGATGCGGTCAGATGGGCAGTCGCACGCCTCGAGGTTAAGATTGGTCCCACAGTCGGGGCACAAACCCCGGCAATCTTCCATACAGAGAACCTTAATGGGTATCTGGAGGACGATTTGCTCATAAATCAGGGGATCGCAATCCACGATTTCCCCTTCATAGTACCCGTATTCCAGGTCTTCTTCACTTAATTCTATCTCTTCCCGGTTCTCCTCAGGCGCAGCCGGCACAAGGGTATAACGAAAAGGAGCACTAATAGGCAGCATGGCCGTCTCCAGACATCTTGAACAGGCCATATGGATGACGGTTTCAATGGCGCCATTAAGAAAAACGGATTGTTGTAATTTTCTTACGTTACATGTTATATGAATTTCGTCCAGTGTAAAATCACTTTCACCCACGCCGCCAAAGATAGACTGCAGCCAATTCCGGTCCTTGGTTGTCCGGATGTCCAGCCCCTCCTCGGGGATGTTGTTTATATTGATTTTCATTACTATTGCTTCATTCCGTTCATGTCAACTTCGAGAACGCCTTTTGGATTTTATAATCGTCAAATAATAAGGTTCAATAAAGTGGGGAATTAGATTATAAAACCATCGCGATGTCAAGAATAATTTCTTGAAATCTGACTTGACAAACATCGACGGCCAAACCTATAAGACATCATCAATTTATTCAGAAGCGGGTGATTATGGATCAACATAAAGAAATCAGGACAAGATTTGCCCCATCGCCAACGGGGTATCTTCATGTAGGGGGGGCAAGGACCGCCCTGTTCAATTGGCTCTATGCCCGTCATCACCAGGGTAAGTTCATCCTCCGCATTGAGGACACGGACCAGATAAGGTCCACAGAGGAATCTACCCAGGCGATTCTTGACGCCATGACCTGGCTCGGTCTGGGATGGGATGAGGGGCCCTTTTATCAGGCCCAGCGTGTCGATATCCACCGTGAGTTGGTTGAGAAGCTTATTGATGAAAAAAAGGCCTACTACTGTACCTGTTCTCCCGAGGAACTCGAAGAAAAGAGAAGAATTGCTCTGCAGACGGGTAGGAAACCCAAGTACGATGGCGCTTGCCGCGAAAAGGGAAGGACAAGATCGGCCGATTCGGTTGTCCGCTTCCGTTGCCCCGATTACGGGGTGACCATTGTCAATGACGTGATTAAAGGGGCGATTAACTTCAGTAATGAAGAACTTGATGATCTTGTGATCGAAAGGGCTGACGGCTACCCCACTTACAATTTTGCCGTGGTTGTGGATGACGCCCAGATGGGAATAACTCATGTCCTCCGCGGGGATGATCATGTCAACAATACGCCCCGTCAGATCCTCCTCTATGAGGCCCTCGGTTACGAGGTGCCCCATTTCGGTCATGTACCGATGATCCTGGGGTCAGACAAGGCAAGATTGAGTAAACGCCATGGGGCCACGTCGGTGATGGCTTACAAGGACATGGGATACCTGCCCGAAGCCCTGGTTAATTATCTGGTCCGGTTGGGGTGGTCCCACGGGGATCAGGAAATATTTTCCATGACCGAGCTGGTTGATCTCTTCGATCTGAATACCGTTGGTAAATCGGCGGCGATATTTAATCCCGAAAAGCTCCTCTGGTTGAATGCCCACTATATAAAAGAATATTCCCTGGAGCGGCTTGTGGAGTGTGTAAAGCCTTTCTGGACTGCCAAAGAACTGGACGTTTCGGATCAGGACTTCCTGAACCATGCCGTAGATGACTTGCGGAGCAGATCCAAGACCCTGGTCGAGATGGCCGATAGCGGGCAGTTTTACTTTGCCGACGAGGTGACATACGATCCCGAAGCGGCCGGAAAATTTCTTACGCCCGAGGTCGTGGAGCATTTGCAGGCAATCATCCGGGAACTGCCTCAGTGCGCGGATTACTCAAAGACGGGGATAGAGCAATTTCTACGTCGCTTCACCGAAGAGAGGGGTGTGAAGCTAAAGATCATTGCCCAGCCCCTGCGCGTGGCCCTGACGGGCAAGACTGTCAGTCCCGGAATCGATGATGTCATGATCACCCTCGGTAAGGAGCGGGTGGTCAGAAGACTTGAAAAGGCGGCGGAGTTTATCGCCAACGGCGGTGCACCCTGATTTTCACCTTGACAATTGCAAGATTATTGAATAGATACTCCTCCTCTCGCAACCATGGTCCCATCGTCTAGTGGTTAGGACGCTGGCCTCTCACGCCGGAAGCCGGGGTTCAACTCCCC
>Ga0172379_10005548_pt1 | contig 17574 bp, 16 predicted proteins | sample GrowelOW334metaG_FD_119756 | JGI IMG/M metagenome (GOLD analysis project Ga0172379, IMG submission 119756) | Groundwater microbial communities from an aquifer near a municipal landfill in Southern Ontario, Canada - Groundwater well OW334 metaG | ecosystem: Environmental > Aquatic > Deep... | reverse complement strand
TAAAGAAATAGAATTCAAATCCATATTAGAATTATTAATCAAAATTTCAATCTGCTCTTCTGGAGTTGTAATATTTAATGGTTTTGAAACACTTGAACCTCCTCCACCTCCTCCGCTTGCTTTTGGGGGAGTGCCTACTGAACCGCAATCTCTTGTCGTTCCATCATCAGAAGGTTTTAATAAATAAGTTTGACATAAATTAGCATCAACACAAGTATAAGTTTCTAAATTGTTTATGCAATTTCCCCAAGCACAACTCCAGACTTCTAAACATCCCCCAAGGGGAAGATAATCATAATTTATTCCATCTAAACTATAAGAGGTATCACAGATTCCATCATCATCTGCATCAGGACATGTTTGTGAAAACCCACTTCCATTTGGAGCTGCCCAATAATTCCCTGCTAAGTAACTTCCTCCAATAATATTTGTTCCAGCTGTTTTTGTTATGTTAAAATAATTTAAAGAACTTGTAGAAATATTGGAGAAGGCTATTGAATTATTAAAGTAGTTATTATAAAAAAGATTGTTTGAAGGAGGATTTACTTGATTGTTAAATGAAAATGCAGAATTGTTGCTTATCTGAATAAATGAATTTTTTATTGTGTTATTTTGAGATATTCCTTCCAAAAAAATTCCATATATAGAACTATTTGTTGTTGTTAAATTAGAAATTGTATTATTATTTGAATCGGTAATATAAATACCATATCCTTTGTTCTCTGAAACTATATTTGTTAAAATGTTATTGTTTGAATTTAAATTTATAAAAATAACTGCTCCGGATGTTGGTGGAGGGGAAGCAGTTCCATAATATTTTAATGCAAATTTGAAATTTCTTTTTGAAATTTCGGTTTTGGGAATTTTAAATTCGCAAATAGTATGATTATAATCCACTTTGCTTGTTCTTCCAAAACCACATTTCCCCCATCGATTATCAGAGTCATTTATTCTGAAAATTTTCTCTCCAGAAGATTCGTCTAGGACAATTTCTGCCCAGTCTTTGTCATCTTCAGAATTATCTATTGTCAAATCAACAGAAAAGTATATATTTTCCTTGTCTTCCTCAATGTAAATATAAGTAAAATTCTCAGGGTGCCCTGTTCCGGGTTTCCAAAAAACTTTATAATCCGGAAATTGTATTTTATCTACTTCATTTATAATTCCATCAATTATTTTATTTTGTGGGGTTAAAAACAAAGGAAAAATTAAATTTAAAGGATTTATTAGACTATAAAATATTTTTTTATTTAAATTATGAGAAATAAAATCTATTCGGGGGTATCTGAAAAAAAGAGAAGATGAGCTATATTCATTTGCAACCATGCTTAATGTATATCCTTCATCACAATTGGGAAGAGCGTCCCATAAAATTTCTAGAGTTTTGTTGGACATGCTGATAACATTGTTATCCAAACTAAGAACATCTCCAAGAATATCTCTCTTCTCAATAATAGCATATTTTGGAAAGATTATTTTTCCACATCCTTCTAATTTTAATTCATCAATATCTGCAAAATCAACATTTCTCTGCGAAATTCTCAAAAGAATCCCATTGTTTGATTTATTAAGTTTAAATTTATGGGTTTCATATTTTATAGGAAAATGAGAAGAATAAATTTCTTTCCAATTGTCTTCTATTAACTGATTTATATAAAATGTGCTTAAAGGAGCAGAATCATAAACGGTGATATTGCTAACTAAATTATTTTTAGCACGATATAAATAAATTCCTGTATTTGTAGTATTAATTATTTCATTAGTAATATTTCCATAAAAAAAATCAATAGCAAAAATCCCAAATTCTTTTGCTGTTATCAAATTAGAATTTAAGGTGTTATAATTCCCATTTATAATAAATCCTGCATAAGAATAGCTTATCATTGTATTTGAAGTGAAATTGTTATAATTTCCTCCACTACAACTAATACCATTATTGGAAGAAACTCCAGTATTATTATTTATCCCAGTATTAGAAACTATAAGATTATTATTTGAACTGGAAAAAATTATTCCATCTGCAAAATTGCTTATTCCAATATTTGAGGTGAATATACTATTGTTTAAACTATGAATCCCAAACGCATGATAACTATTACTTGTAGCATTGTTTGAAGTAATGGTAAGGTTATTTGAAGAAAGGAGATAAATTCCATAGTTTGAATTGCTTGCCCCAGTATTGCCTGTCAAAATACTATCATTTAACCCGTCAATGTAAATCCCAAAACCAGAAATGCTTATTGCAGTATTTGAAGTTAGATTAGCTGTTAAAGAAGTCTCCACATGAATCCCAGAATTGCTATCTCCAAAGATGGAGTTATTAGTTATAGTACTATAATTAGAACTGTTAAGATAAATACCAAAAGCGTTTACATCCCCTCCACTCCCCATAGTAATATTGCAGTTTTTTATTGTTGTATTTGTTGAATTAGAATAAACTCCCGAATAATTTTGTATTGAATAAATATAATACCCTTGACAATCTAAAGTGATATTTGAAGCAGAAATATTTATACAATTGTCTGTTATTTGATTATTTAAAATATCGTTGCTTAATAAATAAGTTTCTCCTGCTACATTTAAATCTGAACAATTAGTAACTCCTGTATCTGGATTACTTTTAATATTAGGGATAAAGAAAATAAAATACATAATAAAAAAAACTGCAATTGTGCTTAATCCTATAGAAATTACTCTTTTTCTTCCTCTTTTATTCATAAATAAATAATAGATTATGTATTTTAAATAGATTACCCTATTTCTTCACAATTTTCATCATATCAAAAAAAGATTTCTTTTCAAATTCAGTTATCTTTTTTTCAGAAATATCAAAAGTCATTTTTATCAAACCCAATCCAGAAAGCAAAATTGTTCCAAATAAAACTTCTTTATTTTCAAAATTCTGAAGAGAAAAAATCATTTTCAAAATTTTATTATTTAGTTTTTTCTCAGCCATTTCATTAAAAATCATTTGCTGAATCTCATCGATATCAAAATTATCTTCCATTGAAACTTTTTCCATAACTTTCTCATCAAATCTTTCCAATTCAACTAATTTTATCCCCTCTTCTAATTCAAAGCTAAAAGTTTTCTTGCTTGAAGGAATGTAAAAATCAAAATGATATTTGTTGTCAGGAGTTTTTTCTTCAGAATCAATAATAAAAAAACCAGAGCAAAGATAAGCATCTTTATTTTCTTCCTTAAATTTCTTTAATTCTTCAGAGCTTTCAAGTTTTTCCAGAAGGAAGTGGGAATTCATCTTTTTTGATTACTACATAGATTTAATAATTCTTCGGAAAGCACATGAGATTCATCAACTTCGTCAAGTAATTCGTTATGAATAGAAGAAGGATGATAAAAAAGGTGAACAATTATCCCGCAGTCTTTTGCTTTTTTTATTGCTGGAACAAAATCAGAATCTCCTGCAAGAATAATTATTTGTTGAACTTTACCATTAGCACATATATCAACAATATCCAAAGACATCAACACATCCACCATCTTTTGTCTAAATTGTCCACCAATTAATTGTAATTTTCCTAATTTTATTTCAAAACGAGGCAATCGTTTAATATTTGAAATAAATCTCTGCATATTTGAATGCCTATACTCATCTTCCTTATTACCTCCTCGAACAAGAGGAAGACAATGATAAAAATAAGTTCTTATGCGAGTTAGCTCTAATTTTTCAGAAATAAAATCACAAAGCTTAAGGTAATCTATCTCTCTTTTATTAAAACAATTCTTTAAAATTTTATTTAAATAAGCCCCATCAATAAAAACTGCAGATTTTTCCATGTTAAAGATTAATCCCATTCCTCAACAAATAGCTGAAGAATGGGGAAGATTATAAGGGAAATGGTAGTTTAATCTATTTAAAGTTTATCTTTTCATTTCTTAGCCAAGATTTTTCTTTTAACTTCATCATTAGAAAGATATTCTTTTTCAGAAGTCTCTCTTGCCTCTTTCAATTCTCTTTTCGCCCATTCGCTTAGTTTACTATTTAAAAAATACTTCACATAAAAGAAGATATATCAAAATTTATAAGATTTTCCATGTTAAAGATTAATCCCACTACTCGGCAAAAACCGACCAGCAGGGAAGATTATAATTTAATGAGCACTAAAGAATATCTAAATAGCTCACTTTCTTTCTTTGATTAATTCTTTTATCTGTTTAACAAAATCTTCAATTTTAATCTTATATTCAACTTTTCCATTATGTCTAACTGCCAAGGTTTTTTCTTTTTCTTCCTTGTCTCCTATTACAATTATGTAAGGGATTCTCATTATCTCAGCATCTTTTACTTTTCCTTGAACGGTTGTTTGCCTGAAATCAGCATCAATTCTTAGATTAGGAATTTCCTCTCCGATTTGCTTTATTATTTCTTTTGCATATTCTGTATTCCTATCTGTAAAGTTTAGAACTCTTACTTGATAAGGAGCAAGCCATAAAGGCAATCTTCCGTTAGTGCTTTCTAAAATAATTCCCATAAATCTTTCCAAACTTCCATAACTAACAGTATGCAACATTACAGGGCGTTTTCTTGTGTTATCTTTATCGGTATATTCTAATTCAAATCTTTCTGGCATTGAAAAATCCAATTGTATTGTTGATAATTGCCAAGTTCTTCCCAGAGAATCTTTTACATGGAAATCAATCTTAGGTCCGTAAAATGCTCCGTCTCCTTTATTGATTTTATATTTCATTTTCTTTTTCTTTAAAGCATCTTCTAAAAGTTTTTCTGCTTTGTCCCACATTGCATCACTTCCAATTCTTTTTTCAGGGCGTGTGGAAAGTTCAATGTGGTCAAACTCCAAATTAAGTTTTTGATAAAGAATATTAATTACATCCATTATTGCAAATATTTCCTCTTCAAGTTGGGTTTCAGTGCAAAAAATATGAGCATCATCTTGTGTGAATTGCACAACTCTGAATAAACCTGCAAGAACTCCAGAAAGTTCTAATCTATGAACAACTCCAAGTTCTCCAACCCTTAAAGGCAATTCCTTATAACTTTTAGGAGAATTCTTGTAAACAAGCATTCCTCCAGGGCAATTCATCGGCTTAACTGCAAATGCTCTCTTCTCATATTCTGTTAAGAAAATATTTTCTTTGTATTTTTCCCAGTGCCCAGAGATTTTCCATAATCTATTATCCATAACTTGAGGAGTTGAAATTTCTTGATATCCTGCTTTCCTATGAATTTCTCTCCAAAGATTAACCAGCTCATTTTTTATGATAAGTCCGTTATTATGCCAAAATACCATTCCGGGTGCAACTTCTGAAAACGAAAATAAATCCATTTGCTGTCCGATAATTCTATGGTCATTATCTTTTAATTTAGAACTATCAAGTTTTGACTTGGAAATCTCATTAAGCAAATGTTTTGCATCAAAAGTTTCTTCTTTTTCCTCTTCTCTTTTGTCTTCTTTGCTTTCTTCAAAAACAATATTCCTGCTTAATTCTGAAAGAGGATGTCCCTTAACTTTCATTTCAAATTCTTTGTAATATCCAAAAGGAGCTCTCACAACATTAAAAAATTTCTTTAATTCTTTTTCAGATTCTTGAAGAATTTCCATTGCTTTTTCTGGAGAAGCCAACTCGCTAGAAAGGTGTGCATAAGGATAAAGGACAATATTTTTTGCATTAACCTGCCCTGCAACATCTTTGACATTCTCAACAAGTTTCTCCACTACTTTTTTAATATTAATATCAGCTTTTTCAACAGCAGTCATAACAACCAGAGCTTCCTTAACAGATTTCTCTTCTTTCTCATCCTTAAGGAGTTCACCAATGGATTTCAAAGCTTTTTTCAAAGGTTTAAACTTGATGTAATCTGTATGCAACAGCAAAATTTTCATAAAAAATGTAATTATAAGAACTTTATAAAATATTCTATCAAAAGTTTTAAAAAAGAATTTTTTATTCCTTAATTATGAAAAAAAGGTTATTAATTTCAATGCTGATTTTAGGAAATACCTTCCTAAATGAACCAAATGTTTCACCTAGCACAGCTCAAATTTCACATTTTAAAAATAAAGCAATTGAATATCAAAATTATTTTGATGAGCCAGAAAAAACAAAAGAATTAAAGAAAAAAATCGAAGATATCTATAATTACAGAACTTCTAATTTTAACGAAGATTCAGATTCGCTTCTTTTAGCGAGAATGCTTTTAGGGGAAGCAGCAGGATGTTCAAAAATTGAAAAAATAGCAATTGCTTATACTGCAATTAGAAGAGCAGACGACAACAAAAAATGGAATGGTAAAACCTTAAAAGAAGCAATTTTAGTAAAAGAACAATATTCCTGCTTTAACAAAGGAACAGATAGCAGCATATTTCTAAAAAACCCATTAAGATACGACGCTAAAGAATTTCGAGAATGTTTGAACCTTTCTAGAGAAATTTTAGAAGGAAAATATGAAGAGCCAATAAAAGCAACTCATTACTATAATCCTAATTTAGTCAAAAGGCCTAATTCATGGAAAGATTTAAAAAAAATCGGCAGAATAAAAGTTGGACAAACGAAAAATGGGAAACCTATTTGGAGTAAGCATATTTTTTATGAAGAGTTATAATCATAATTACTTAACTAAAAATTTATCAATTTGCTTTTTTGCTTTTTCCCTGTTTTTTTGATGCTCTTTAAGGAAAGAATTTATCTTTTCAATTAAAATCATTTTAAGTTCAGATGTAAGCATTTTTCCAGATTTGTAATCATCATAAATTTTTTGTAATTTCTTATCATCAGGTTCAAAAAAGAATTTCAAATACTGGAAAGAAACATCAACATCTGGATTTCCTCCTTTTTTCCTATGCTCTTCGAGCGTATCTCTTCCGCCAGAGAAAGCATATTTTTTAATTTTCATTTCAACTTCTTTTGGGGAATCTGTAGTTAAAATAGCAACATTGGAATCGCTACTGCTCATTTTTCCTGAAACTCCTGTTAATGGAGGAAGAAACATTCCATGAATAATTGAAGGTTTGTAATACCCTAATTTAGGATAAACATCTCTTGCAATTCTAAAATGTGGGTCTTGGTCTATTGCCAAGGGAATAAGGCAAGGAATATTTTTTCCTTTCATAACACTTGGGAGAATTGCAGGGACAGCTTGCATACTAGTATAAAAAATCTGCCCAATATTACTTTCATTTGTCATTCCAAATGCGGCTTTAATAGTAGAGAAATTTATTTTTCTTGCTATTTTTATTGCTTCAGGATACATCAAACCAATATTTTTTGTATCAACAAGGAAATGCGTTTTTTTTGGATTAAATCCGAGTGCAATGACATCGAGCATATTTTCATAAGTCCATTTTTGAACTTCTTCTAAAGTCATATTTTGATTAAACAAAAACTTCTCATCATCTGTAAATTGGAACCATAATTCTGCATTAAATTTATCTTGAAGCCATTTTGTGAAAATCCAAGTTCCCAAATGTCCCAAATGCACTGGTCCAGATGGTCCTCTTCCAGTATACATAAAAAATTTATTTCCCTTTTCATATTCATTTAAAATCCAATTTAAGTCTCTATGGCTAAAGAAAATTTTTCTTCTCAGCATAAAATGTAACTCTTTGGTGTGTTTCTTAATTCTTTCCAGCAATTCGTTATTAAGCTTTTCAACTCCAAATTCTTTAATCAATTTCTCATAATCAATATTTCCCTCAACTTTCCACGGATTCACTGTCCCTTTTTTTTCCATCTAAAATTAAAGGAAGATTTATTTTTAAACATTGTCTAATTTGAACAAATATTTATAAACAAGTTTTTACTCTTTTATAGAGGAGAGAAAATGAAAAGAGGAATGAGAAATGGAATTGTTGCATTAACTTTTATAATTCTATTAAGTTCTTTTATTTCTGCAGAAATACTTTTCACACAACCTTTGGAACCGATTTATAATTTAGGAGACACAGTAGTTACTCCAGTAATTATTAAAGCAGTTAATGAAATTTCAGGAGCATTCAAAATAAATTTATTATGCAATGGAACAGAGATAAACTTGCTAACTTGGAGTGGAATGAATTTAAAATCAGGTTATGAACAATCAATCCCTTATTCATTTGGATTAGTAACAAATACAATTGGTTCAAGCAAAGGAAGATGCGTAATCAAGGCAATTCTTAATTCAGAAAATGCATTAACAGAAGAATTTGAAATTTCAGATATTCTATCAATCAGTGCAATTTTGCAAAAATCAGTAGTAGATTCAGGAGAAGTTATTCCATTAAAGGGAAAGGTAACAAAAAAAACAGGAGAGAATGCAAATGGATTTGTCGACACTGTAATTGTAACAAATGATGTCAATCAGCAAATAACCCAATCAGGAACAATAGACAAAGGAGATTTCGCAATGAACATTTCTATTCCTTCAACATTAAAGGCTGGAGAGTATTATTTAACTCTTAATGTTTATGAAAAAGACAGCAATGGATTAATAACAAATTCTGGAACTTCGCAATATAATATTTCAGTAAATCAAGTCCCAACGAATTTGGAATTAGTAATTATAAAAGAAGAATTAAATCCAAGTGAAACATTAGCCATCAATGCGATTCTCCATGACCAAACAGGAGAACAAATAAATTCTAGCACTTTCATTACAATCAAAGATTCCACAGATAAAATTATCGAACAAAGAGAAATAGAAGCAGGGACTTTTTTTGAATATCTCATTGCACATAATGAGCCTCCAGCAGAATGGAAAATTTTCGCAACTTCAGATAAAATAACTTCAGAAGAAACTTTTATAATCAAAGCAAAAGAATCAGTAGAAATCCAGATAATTAACAAAACAATTTTAGTAACCAACAATGGAAATGTTGCGTATAATAAAACTCTTCTTGTAAAGATTGGAGAATCTCCTCTTAATGTAAAAGTTTCTTTGGATATTGGAGAGAGCAAAAAATATTCTTTAACTGCCCCAGATGGAGAATACACCGTAAAGATAATTGGTGACGATGACAATGAGGTTACAGGAACAATGAGTTTAACAGGGAATGCTGTCGGGATAAAAGAATCCTCTTGGAGCTCTTTCGGAGTGGTTGTATTATGGATATTACTGATATCTGCATTATCAATGGGAACTTTTTTTGCATTCAAAAAAGTAAGACAAAAACCATTCTTCGCACATTGGAGTTTTGGAAAAAAAGATAATAAAAAAGAAGTTCCAATTTTAAAAAATAATTCAATTGAAAAAACAAGCAACAAAGCAGAAATGTCCCTTTCAATAAAGGGGGAAAAGCAAGATGCAAATATTATCTGTTTGAAAATAAAAAATCTTCAAAACACAGCAAAAAAAAGCAGTGTCTCAGATACAGTAAAAAAAATTACAGAAATGGCTGAAGAAAAAAATGCAGTAATTTATGAAAATCAGGATTACCTTTTCTTCATACTTGCTCCAACGAAAACAAGAACATTCAAAAATGAAAAATTAGCTTTGGAGTTAACTGGAGAAATGCAAAGAATGATAGTAGAGCATAATAGGATGTTCAATCAAAAAATAGAATATGGAATTTCATTGAATTATGGAACAATTATTGCAAAAATGGAAAATGGAACATTCAAATTTATGAGTTTGGATTCTTTGATGACTGTTGCAAAAAAGATTGCTTCTCTTTCTAACGAAGAAATTCTATTAAGCAGTAAAATGAATGATTTGGTAAGAGTAAATACCAGGGCAGAAAAAGATATTCGTGATGGAACAGCAGTTTTCATTTTAACAAATGTAAAAAAAGAAGATGATGAAGCAAAAAGATTCATTAATAAATTCTTAAACAGGCAAGACAAAGAATAATTATATTTCTTTTCGGAATAATTCCAATAGGCTATTCACAACCGCTCTTCCAGAAAAAATTACTTGTTATTTTGATGTAGAGCTAATATGCTATTAATAATAGCTCTTTTAACTTCAGGATGTTTCTTTTCAAATTCCTCTATGAACTCATTAATTTTTTCTTTTTTCTTTTTTTCTGATTTGAATTTTAAGTTTCTAAGATTAGCATAGAGCAAAATCTCTTCATCAAGAAATAAGTAAAGTGGTTTTAGGATATTTTTCTCTATGGGCAAATTTTTTTTCAAATCAAAAGCATTTCCTTTAATGATTAGACTTATAATTTCATTTGCTTCTGAATCCAGCGAAGAATTAATTGCAATCTTATTTGATTTTTTCGGAAACTTAACTATTTTAGTGCCGTATTTTTTATTCAAAAAAGATAGAAGTTCTTCCAGAACAACTCCTTTTAAGGAATCATCTTTCTTGTATCCAACAATATCCCCTGTTTTAACCATCTTGTATTTCCTAATTGTAAATAAAAATTTCTTAAGGAAGTAATTAATAAAACAATTTTTGCAAAGTTTCCTCTTATTTGTAAATTCATAAACCGGATTTAATTCACATTGTTTGCACATTCCTTCTCAAGAGAAAGAGCATATAAAAATTATTTGGATTTTGCTTTTTCTGAGGATTTAGTAGGTTTATTTCCTCCAAGCAAGGTTTTTGATTTTTCTTCAACAGATTTCTTTGTAATTTTTGAGATTAAATCAGAGATAAACAATCCTACTTTAAACATCTTAAAGACAATTCCAAGGATAATAAGAATGATTCCAAAAATTAATAGTTTAATTGCAACAGGGAAAGATTGTGAAAAAAATATCTTCAAGAATTTAGAAGCCATTTCATTAGAGAGAGAAGAAAATAAAATATCCAATTTAATAAAAGGCAAAGAAGAAAGTGCTAAAAATATTCCTGCAAGAATAGGCATATTCGCTTTCTTTTCCACTAAGAAAAATAAAATTGCTGATAAAGCTAAAGAAATTAATAAAAAAATATAAAATTTGCCATCAAAGAAATCGTGAGATTTTTTCGATATCAAAAAAGTTGGGACTTCTGTGCTTTTTATGCAATCCAAAAATCCACAATCATATTCCTTATAATAAATCTGGTTAATTACATTTTTAATCCCCTCTTCCAAAATTGCATCATTTCCCTTTATAACAACACTGCAGGGAATATTTATTGTATAAGCATCGACGGTAAAAACATATTCAGTATTATTTTGACAATATAGTTGAATCATAGGATAAAATTTCTCTATTTGAGATGTAAAATTTGAACTTTCAAAAACATTTTTAAGAATTGCAGATGATTCTGTTTCAACGAATTGGTAATCCAATGAAGAGCTTAAAACCAAAAGGAGAATCATACAGAAAAAAGATAAAAGCAAAAAAACAGACGCAAAAACTATTAAAATCCCTCTTATTGCTCCCATAAATAAAAAAAAGAAAAGAAGTTTATAAAATGTGAGTTCTTTTAAAAATGGGTTTTTTAGAATTTTGCGAAGCATAATTTATTTTCCTCGTGGGAGGGCGGGAGGGAAGAACTGAGCAAAATTCTAAAATTTTAACCAATAAGCACAAACAAAGTAAACCTAATTTAATTTATTAGAACCAATTCTACATCTTTTCCAGAACAGAAATTCGTTTGTTAATATTAGGATGTGTGCTTCCTATGTCTTCAAAAGGATTTGCAAAGAATAGTTGTGCAACTGCTTTGTTAATCTTTCTTTCTGGTTCATTATCTGATTTTATTTTTTTTAACGCATTAATTAATCCTTGAGGATATCGTGTAAATTTTACTGCATTTGCATCTGCAGTGAATTCTCTTTTTCTTGAAATTGCCATTTGAACAAAAAAAACAAAAATAGGTGCAAGAATTGCTAAAATAACTCCAATAACCATAAAAATTGCATTTCCTTTATTATCATCATTATTTCCTTTAAACCACAAGCTTCTTAAAAAAATTTCAGAAATAATTGAAATAATTCCTACCATCACAGCAACCAAAGTCATATAACGAATATCGTAACTTTCAATGTGCCCGAGTTCGTGAGCAAGAACTCCCTCTAATTCTTTTTTATCTAATTTTTGCAAAGCACCATCTGTAACACAAATAACAGAATGTTTAGGGTCTCTGCCAGAAGCGAATGCATTTATTTGTTTTGAATTCATAATATAAAGTTTCGGCATCGGAAGTCCTGAAGCAATTGTTAATCCTTCAACAATATCATAAAATTGCTTGTAATCTCCACGCTTTGCTTCTCTTGCCCCTACACTGAGAAGAGCAATTTTATCTGAATTGTAAAAACTAAAAACAGTATAGAAAATTGAAAAGATAATTGAAAAAATCATTATAACAAAAAATAAACCAGGTTCAAAGGCGTAAGAAATTACATAACCCAAGATAATAATCACTGCTAAAACCAAAAGCATCAAAATAAAAGATTTCAATTTGTTTCGTGAAATTTGGTCACGAAAATCAGTTCGGGAATATTTCTCTGGCATAAAAGAGAAAAGAAGAAGGAGTTTTTAAAATTTGGGATTAATCTTTTACATAATCTCTGTTTTTTTCAAAATAACTTTTGGAAGGGCTGTTCATTTCCATATAAAATAAGGCAGTTTGAACAGGATTATTGAATAATTTTTTCTCTTGAAAAATTTTGAATAATTCTTCTTCCGAAGATAATCCTTCATAACCAGTTGAACTTTTCTTAAGATTTGGAAAACTTATCATAACAAAGAAATTAATAAGGGGTATTTAAATTTTATTCCTTAAAAACATTTAGAATTCTACTTTCACATTTTTTCGTTCAGCTTCGGTTATATGAAAAAACTCTCTTGGTTTTTTCTTGTATAAATCAGCAAAAAACTTTCCTGGGAATGTTTTGCACAAATCATTGTAAGAAAGTATGCTATCATTATAATATTGTCTTGAATATGCAACTTTGTCCTCAGTAGTTGCAAGTTCTTTCTGCAATTCCAAAAAGTTTTCGTTTGCTTTAAGATTTGGATAATTCTCAGCAATAGCAAAAACAGATTTTAATGCAGATTCTAACTTATCATTTGCTTTCATTTTTCCTTCAATATTTCCTGCACCAACCAAAGCTTTTCTCGCACTTGTAACTTCGTCAATAATTTTCTTCTCGTGTTTCGCAAAACCTTTAACTGTCTCAATCAAATTAGGAATCAAATCTGCTCTTCTTTTCAACTGAACATCAATCTGACTCAAAGAATTATCAATTCTATTTCCCAAGACAGCGAATCTATTAAAGAAGTAAAGGAAAATTATTACAACTAATGTAACAATGCCTAAAATTATCCACCCAATCATAAAAAAAATATGAAAAGCAAATTTATAAAACTATTGTTTAAACTTTTCCAAGAAATTTCCCCAGATTTTTCTGTTCTCTTCCATATATTTAACTAAAAGATTATATGATTCTTCTTTCAAAGGTCCTTCTCTAAAAATAGGCCAATGTTTTTTATACCATTCTCCAAGATGTTCTGGATTTATACGAGATATTCCTCCAACGCAATCAGGAGAAGCATAAATAATTTCATCGACGCGGGAAAGAACCGCTACACCCACACACATTAAACAAGGCTCCCAAGTTGTGTAAAGTCTCGCAGTTCCTGATTTATTATCTTTTAATTTCCAAGAAACATTATGTAATAAAGAACTTTCTGCATGAGAAGTCCAATCCCTGTTGGTCTTCGCTGAATTTCCCGCGATTCCTTCAAGATTATTATCAATTGTTAAAACCGCACCGACAGGAAGGTCCCCTCGAGAATAACAATTCTTCGCTTCATTCAAAGCAAGATTCATAAAATTTATATCAATTTGACTAAACATAAAAATGCAATAAAGATGAGGTATAAAAAGATTATTAAACTAAAAGGGTTATATTAAAAAATGGTTGTTGTAAACAAAGACAAATGCATTGGATGCGGTTTGTGTGCTTCTATTTGCAGTGAAGTTTTCGCAATGGGAAAAGATGGGAAGGCAATGGTGAAAGCCCAGAAAAAAATCCCTTGCGTTAAAGATGCAATGGAATCCTGCCCTGTGAATGCAATTGGAGAATAGAGCAAACGAAAATATTTATTAACTATCTTTGATTTTATTTTTTATGGTGGAAAAAAAAGAGGAAAGAGCAGATTTTGTAAAATGGTTTTCTGAATTAAATAAAACTTCTGGTAACGTCGCTGGTGGAAAGGGGGCAAATCTTGCAGAAATTTATAATTTAAAAATAAATGTCCCTCCTGGATTTGTTATCACAGCACAAGCCTACGATTACTTCATAGAGAAAGCAGGGTTAAAAGAACAAATAAAGGCAATTCTTGAAAAAATAAATTATGAAGACACTCAACAGCTTGAGGATAGTGCAAAAAAAATAAGAGGATTAATTGTCAAATCAAATTTCCCAAAAGAAATGGAAGAAGAAGTTTTGGAATCTTACGGACTTCTTGATGATAACAATGTAAAAAATGTAAAAGGAACTATTCTTGAAATTTTAAAAACTTCAGAGCCAATTTTCGTCGCAGTTAGAAGCTCTGCAACAACTGAAGATTTAGCCGATGCAAGTTTTGCAGGACAGCAGGAAACATTCTTGAACGTAAAAGGAAATTCAGAATTAATAACAAGTGTGAAAAAATGTTTCGCATCACTGTTTACTGCACGAGCAACTTATTACAGGAATAAAAAAGGATTTGACCACTTAAAAGCAAGCTTGGCTGTTGTAGTTCAAAAAATGGTTGACTCAGATAAATCAGGAGTTATATTTTCAAAAGACCCAACGAATCAAACCAATGGAATAATTCTCGAAGCTGTTTTCGGGTTGGGAGAAGGAATCGTCTCAGGGGCAATCACTCCAGACAAATATATTATTTCTCAAGATTTGGAAATTTTAGATAAAAAAATATCTGATAAGAAAATTGCAGTTACAAGAGATTCCGGAGGAGGACAGCAGACAATAAAATTAAACGAAGAAAAATCCAATCAGCCAGTTTTGAAAGACCACGAAGCAAAAAGATTAGCAGAAATTTCTTTGAGATTAGAAGAGCATTATAAAAAACCACAAGATATCGAATGGGCAATTGAAGGAGAAGAGATTTATGTTGTTCAAACTCGTCCTATAACAACAATTGGGAAAAAAATTGAAGAGCAAAAAATTGAAGGAGAAATAATTCTGCAAGGATTAGGAGCATCTCCAGGAGTAGCATCTGGAACAGTAAAGATAATTATGGACTTAAATGATTTAGAAAAAATTTCAACAGGAGATGTTCTGGTTACAAAGATGACAAATCCTGATATGGTTGTAAGCATGCAAAAATCGACAGCAATAATTACAGACGAAGGAGGAATGACTGCTCATGCTGCAATTGTCTCAAGAGAAATGGGAATCCCTGCAGTGGTTGGAACAAGAGAAGCAACTGCAAAATTAAAAGATGGGCAAATTGTAACTGTTGATGGGAGCTCTGGTAAAATTTATTTGGGTAAGACTGCAGAAACAAAAACAAAAGATATTCTTCCAGTAACTGCAAGGACAAAAACAAAAGTAAAAGTTATGGTTGACTTGCCGACTTTCGCTGAGAGAGCATCAAGAACAGAAATAAAAGAAGTTGGCTTAACAAGAATTGAAGGAATAATTGCTGAAGGAGGAAAACATCCAAATTATTTTTTGGAAAATAAAAGAATAGAGGATTATGAGGAAATAATTTTTAAAGGAGTTTCAGGAATTGCTAAATTCTTCGATGAACTATGGATTAGAACTTCAGACATAAGAAGCGATGAATTCAAAAATCTTGATGGTGCTCCAAAAAATGTGGAACTTAATCCTATGTTGGGGATGCACGGAATCCGTTATGGAATAAAAAATCCTGAAATATTAAAAGCAGAGCTAAAAGCATTAAAAAGAGTTTCTGAAAACGGGAAAAAAATAGGAGTGATGATGCCTCAAATAATTTCTGTTGAAGAAGTTCAAAAAGTAAAGGAAATATTAAATGAAATTAATTTTTCAGAAGTTAAATTGGGAATTATGGTTGAAACTCCTGCGGCAGTTCAGTTGATAAAAGAACTTTGCACAGAAGGGATAAAATTCATTTCTTTCGGAACAAACGATTTAACTCAATATATGCTGGCTGTCGATAGAGGAAACGAACAAGTTCAGCATCTTTATGATGAAATGCACCCTGCAGTGTTGTATCAATTGGAATATGTGATAAGAGTTTGCAAGAGGAATAATGTCGAAACAAGCATTTGCGGACAAGCAGGCAGCAAAAAAGAAATGGTGAAATTTTTAGTTGAAAAAGGAATTGACAGCATCAGCGTTAATGCAGATATGGCAAAAGAAATTTCTGATTATATCTCAGAGATTGAAAAACAAAGAGGAGAAGAACCTAGGCAATATAAACCAACAAAAGAAAAAGAAGAAACTGAAATTCCTGAAGAAGTCCCTGTAATAAATGGGGTGCAAGAGAAAAAAGATGAGGGGGAAGCATATTATGAACCGCAAGTCAAACCTTATGATTCCGAAGAAACTCTTTCAGAAGATAAGAAGGAAACTCTTGATATTTTCTGATTAAAATAACAAAATTTTATAAACAAAAAAATCTTATATAAGATATGGCAAAAAAGAGTGGGGAAGTTGCAAAAAAAGAAAAAGATGATTCTGAAAGAAAAGTTGAACAAATCTTAGTGGAAAATTTTGTTTCTTTGCAAAAAGTTATGACAAACCTCGCAGTCAAATTTGACAATCTCTCAGGACAGATTTCAAAGCTTCTTGAGTTATTTGAAATCTCTGCAAAAACCCTTGCTGAAAAAGGATATCAATATAGTGAAGAGAAAGTTGATAAAAAAGTTATTGAAAAATTAGACAATGTCTTAGAGCAAAATAAAATAATCGCAAAAGGAATCGCTCTTCTTCATGAGAACAATATGGGAGAAACAAATCAACCGCAAATGAGGAATATGAACGAACCAAGAGCATATCCAGGAATTCCTCAAAGAAAATTCCCTGAAGAAAAAAGAATTCAAACAATGGATGTTTAGAATGGAAAATGAATTTTCAAAAGATTTTCAAAAATACTTCTTGTTAAAATTTACAAAAGAATTAATTTGGTATTCTGGGAAAAAGGATATTGTTAATCTTCAGAAAATAATTCAAATAAAAGAAGAATCAATTGCTCCGATTAAAAAAATTTCATCCCTGTTTGCACTTTCTCCAGAAATCCCTCCTCAAAGAAAAATAATTTCACATGGATTTCCTCAAGCAAATAGAATGAAAATGCCAATTAGAAGAATGTCGATTTCTATTCCAGAATCAAAATTGCCAGAACATTTAGAGTATCTAAAGCCAGTTCCAAAAACAAATATGGAAATAGATTTATTTAAATTAACTCCCTTAATTAACGACGCAGGAGTAAGAATTATTGAAGTAAATCCTGAAGAAAAAGTTATTGTAAACGGGACAATGGGAACAAAACCAACAAGCATTATCCTAAATAAAGAAGAAATTAATAAGATAATAAATAAATTTTCAGAGATTTCAAAGATTCCAGCAAACGAAGGGATTTACAAAGTAGTGGTGGGAAATTTAATCCTCTCTGCGATAATTTCAGATATGATTGGCTCAAGATTTGTTATAAAAAAGATGATGGCTCCTCAAGAACCTCCTTATCCGAATAGAAGATTTACTTAATTTCATTAATTATATCTTTAAACCATTTAAC
>Ga0172379_10005547_pt1 | contig 17579 bp, 23 predicted proteins | sample GrowelOW334metaG_FD_119756 | JGI IMG/M metagenome (GOLD analysis project Ga0172379, IMG submission 119756) | Groundwater microbial communities from an aquifer near a municipal landfill in Southern Ontario, Canada - Groundwater well OW334 metaG | ecosystem: Environmental > Aquatic > Deep... | reverse complement strand
TGCCTCTCCCCCTTCAGCTGGAATCGCTTCTTCTTCCTCATTGTTCCGCCGGGAATCCAGAATCATCATTTCATCAATCACTACTTCCGTTACTTGGTGTTCCGTACTGTCTTGCGCCGTCCACCGACGCGTCTGTAACCGTCCTTCCACAAAAACTTTCCTGCCCTTAAATAAAAGTTGTGAACAAAGTTCGGCTAATTTATTCCAAGCGACAATCCGGTGAAACTCCGTCTCTTCTTTCTTTTCGCCGCTTTCGGTCACCCAAGACCGATTGGTCGCCAAACCAAAAGTACAAACCGCTGTCCCTTGAGGGGTGTATCTTAATTCCACATCTCGGGTTAAGTTCCCGATTAACATGACCTTATTTAGTGATCGCTGCGCCATTTTGTTTGCTCTCCTTGCCTACTACCTTTTTAACAACTAACAAATACCGCATAATTCCATCCAAATTTTTCAGTTTCCTGTCAAAACCACCCACTTGAGCTGGTTCCATTTCCAGGGGATACAAAAAGTAATATCCCAGCGACTTTTTGTTGATCGGATACGCCAATTCCTTTTTGCCCCACTCATCCGGTTTGCCCAATTTTCCTTTGGCCACAGCCACTAACTTCTCAGTCTGATCAATTAGCTTTTTCCGGCCATCAGCATCCAAATCCGGATCCATGACCAACACAAGTTCGTAATTATTCATAATCCTAAGTATACCAATTTACCCATCAATATTCAATCTGTAAATTATTAAGAGTTAACCATAAACTCCACGACATCTCCCTCTTTCATCACATAGTCCTTCCCCTCTAGTCTTACTTTTCCCGCCTCGGCCGCCGCTTTCCACCCACCCAACTTCACAAAATCCTCATAATCTGCGACCTTGGCTTTGATGAAGCCTTTTTCAAAATCCGTATGGATTACCCCCGCCGCTTGCGGTGCTTTCATTCCTTTATTAATCGTCCAGGCCCGCACTTCTTTCTCTCCTGCCGTTAAATATGTTTGCAAGCCCAAAATCTCAAAAGCGATTTTGATCAGTCTTTCCAAGCCGCTTTGTTGCAACCCCAATTCTTTCAAATAATCTTTCCGTTCCTCACCCGTCAAATCCGCCAGCTCCATTTCGACCTTAGCGCAAATCGGAATAAAGTCTGGTATCTTCAATCCATATTTGACTATTAGCTGTTCACTCTTAACTTTTAGCTCTTCCTCATCGACATTTAAGACAAACAATACCGGCTTGGCCGTCAGCAAAAACAATTCTCCGATTATTTCTTGTTCATCTTCATCTAGATTTAATTCTCTTACTTCCTTGCCCTCTGCAAGAGTGCTTTTAACCTTATCAATGACGGCCCAGCGCTTTTTGTCTTCGGCTTTGAGAATCACCCGATTAGGTTCCTTCTGTTTCTCGAGCGTCTGTAAATCAGCCAAACACAATTCAGTTTTGATCGTTTCAAAATCATTCTGTGGATCTACCGCATTGTCACGGGTGACGTTCTCATCACCAAAAGCTCTCAAAACGTGCACAATTGCGTTGCACTCCCGGATATTGGCCAAAAACTGATTGCCCAACCCTTCCCCTTTTGACGCCCCCGCCACTAGTCCCGCAATATCGACAAACTCGACGACGGCCGGCAAAATCTTTTGCGTATGCACCACTTCCGCCAACTTGGGCAACCGCTCATCCGGTACTTCCACCACCCCCACATTCGGCTCAATCGTGCAAAACGGATACGGCGCCACATTGGCGATCTGCCTTGAGAGCAGTGCATTAAACAGCGTGCTTTTCCCAGCGTTGGGTAATCCCACAATAGCTACTGAAAGTTTACTCATGAAGCTAATTATACAGTCTCCCAAAACTTGATTCCAGCCCCACACCATGCTATACTAATAACAATCACCAGGGAGAAACGACCACTTGTCTACGTGATAAGTCGCTACGCCTCCCGTTTTTATTTGTACTCAACCTTATCCCTATCCCTCCCCAAAAACACCTTATATTTCTGAAATTGTCTTAATAAGGAAGATTCAGACTTACGGTTCGGAATGATAATAGCTAACAGCTTCCTCTTCTTCTCCAAATACTCATGTAGACAGTAAAAATCACCATCGCCAGAAATAATTATTGCCTTATCGTAATTAGGATACTCAATTACGGCTGAATGAAGCACGATTTCTGCATCTACATTACCCTTTGGCTTGCCACTTCCATCTTTTACGGTTGGCTTATATACTAATTTATATCCGTAAGAACTTAAGGCTCGGTATAATTTCTCGTTCTGTTTTATGTATCCAATAAACAAAAATACTTTATCAACCCTGAATTTGTCAAACAAATATTGTCGGAACTTCTTAAAATCTAATTTCCACCCCTCATAAACAGTTTTACCATTCTTTCTGATATCTTTGCTTGTCCCTAAATTTAAATTTTGACTATCAATAAAGGCATATATTTTCATATAACTTCTCATAAATACTATTTATTGACTAACACTCTCCAAGCCACCAAGATATTTCCATCTCTCAAAAAAGCCCGTCGGCCTATTCCACCCCTTTACCTTGCCCTTGAGAAGAACCCTCGGCAATTCCTACAGCCATATTTTAATATTAGCATAATACAAATTTATCAATATTTTAGAATAGTTTCCTTTATAAAATTATTGGCGTTTTTATTAGAATTCCAAACACTCCTAAGTTTCTCTTGCATACCCAATAAGGCCGGATATTGTAAAGATTTACTTTGGGCAATCTCTAAAAACTCCGGCTCTCGCATAATCAAGTCATTAAAAATTTCCGAAATTTTCCATAAGTATTTATTCTTCAAATCAATATTGGGCATTAGTTTTAAAACCAAGTCATAAAACAAAAAATGGAGCATTTCGTGAACTGATACACCCACAAAACCAGTGCGGTGTCTCCAATAAACCTGAAAAGTTTTGTTTTCCACAAACCTAGGATTACAGTCGATTATCGATAAATACGCTTCATATGATCCTGTTGGCCAAGAGTTATTTTCAAAATACTTATCGCAAGCTCCATAGAACTTCGCCTCTATCCTATCCCAATCCTTTTGGTTTTTGATTGCTACCTCATTAAGCCGTAAAGAATTACTTTTGTAATATTCACTGAAGTACTCTTCAATTCTGTCCTCTTTTAAGTTTGGATGCACCCTTTTTATTCCTTTTCCAAAATCCACCCCACCATTTTTGTAATATAAGAATTTCCTGCACACTTCAACATCTAAATCTTGGTTAAGTAATACTTTTAATTTAGGTTTCATACATAAATTGTATTACAACGGGAGCACTAACCTAAAATGGAATCTTAGCATTTATCTACCAGAAATATCCACAATTGAACAAGTTGAACCTAAATATGCTCCATCTTTATCATAAATAGGCGCATATTGGGTAAATAATTTACACGGCAAACTATCCAGCGCCTCAAACCATTTATCATAATCTACTTTTTTCATATAAACCCACACAACTTAAATTCTTAATTTTGGCTTTCTTGGTCCAGAACAATCGCTGGTTAAAATTTGGATTGGAAAGTCTTTGTCCAACCTATCCATATCTTCAGGCGCCAACGAAAAATCAAATACCTCAACATTTTCTTTAATATGCTTCGTGTCAAAGGCTTTGACCACCGCCATAACCCCTTCTTTCTGCACTAGCCATCTTAAGGCAACTTGCGACTGGCTTCTTCCGTATTTCTTCGCCACCTCATCAACCAATGAAATCCCTGGTTTTGACAACTGTCCCAACTGTAACGGTCGATATGCCGACAACAAAATACCGTTTTGTTTACAGTAATCATAAACACCCACAACGACAGGCTCCCTGATTACCAGATTAAAATGCATTTCATCACAAACAATCTTTCCGCCAGTATATCCATTTATAAATTTAAGCTCTTCCAGACGATAATTTGAGACGCCGATATATTTCGTAATCTTATTTTCCAATAAATACATTAGTCCATCAGCGATCTCCGAAACCGGCACCTCTGGGTTTATGGCACCAATCATATACAAATCAAAATAATCAGTTCCCAGTCTCTCCAATGACTTTTTGGCTTCATCGATCATTTGTTGTTTAGTCAATGCAAAATTTTGGTTTATAGCTTCCGAAAGAAATAATGATTTTCGATTAAAACTTTTGATTGCCTTACCCACCAATAAATGACAATAACCCTCAGCGTAGTTTTGAGCCGTTCTAATCCACCTAAATCCTGCGTTTATGGCATCTTCCATCGCCTTAATCTGTCCTGCATCATCATTTTTCGGATCATGCTTCATCCCGCCACCTACCATATAAGTTCCTAATCCCAGCTTAGGTATTGTTCCCCCCGTTTTAATTGATACTTCAGGTATTTTACTCATATTCATCATTTATCAATCACCAAAAGCTCTTCGTCACCAAGTAGTCTTAAATCCCCCAAATATTTTGCTTTATATTCCTTAACCTCTTGAGCTTGACTTGCTTCATAATGCGGCCAGACTTCAAAATCAACCACATTTAAACCCTTAAGATCGCTTAGTCCCAACTCATTCACATCCGCACACCCGGTTTTTGCAATCTCTATTGACGGGGTTAAGACAATCGCCCCCGCACTAAAACCCGCCAAAACAACTCCTTCTTTGTTCCAAAAATCAATCACGGCACGATCAAGTCCTGATTTTCGCAAGTGATTTAGCAATCTAAACGTATTGCCACCGGTAATCATTAAGACATTCGCTGACAACACCTTTTCTCTTTCTCCAATCGCCTCTTCCCCTCTTTTTGAATTATCGACAAAGACAAATTCAGCCCCATTATCCTTAGTGAAATTTTTCCAAATCGGTTCAAACTGATCGTTTATGACTTTGTCACTCCCATCAGACGGCATATAGGCAAAAACTTTCTCATTTAAGAAGTCGGGAAACAATAACTTATTTAGTTTTTCAAAAACCGTATCAGATGGTTGAGAAAATAGAACTAATCTTTTGGCCATAATTGTCGTTTAAATTTCTTCAATAATCACTTCCCCGTCAGACAAAGTTTTATGTTCAATTCCGTTTTTTCGATAATAATCAACCAAATTATTCACCACTGCGCTCTCCGGGTGGATGGACATGTAATGCGGGGCAAAAGCATAAGAAATTAAGCCTACCCCATTCCATTCCACTTCAGCTTTATATCCTTCGGGAATATTATTGGGGTTATCCACCAATTCCAGCCCTTTTAAGTTTGGTGACAAGACACACACTCCCGCGCTATAGCCCCCATAAACCAGTTCTTTATTCTCTTTTTGGCTTCTTAACCATTTATCCATCCCGCTTTCTTTATACGCCCGGCGCAGAATAAAAACATTTCCGCCTCTTACCCACAAACCGCCAAATTCCTGTAATTTTATTTTCAATTCGTCCGCTTTCCCAAAATATTCTCTTAAATCCACTTCTTCTGCCTGTAATCCCAGTTGTTTTAAATCGTCAATTTCTCTTTGAGCCGCTTTGATTCGTTCTTCTTTGTCCACCAAAAAATCCATCGCATTGGCAATTACGGCAACACGTTTGTTTCCCCCCACCAACCCCGCCAGTCGATCCGGATTCTTCCCCAAATGATAAGAAGATAGATATAGTTTCATGAGTCAATTTTAGCACAATCCGCTTTGCTAATTTAGGTTCTCTATGCTATACTACCCCTAATTGAGATAAGAATTTGAGCTATTGAGGCGATTATTAACCCCCTTTTATGGCTCCCTGAAGCTTTTGGAGCACTCCTTTAAAATCTTTCAGTCTTTCCTGTTTCAAGCACAAATATGTACCAACGATCTTTTCAGCGAAGTAATGGTTATGGCCGTCGGCCATACAGTCCCGGAGGCTCTAGCCGTTTCAATCCTGGCCGTTCCCGCCGGATGTTCCGCTCATTGCCCAATGACCCCCAGCTTTTTACCAAAAAAGCCACCGAATGTCCTGTCGACGAGGAATACGTCTGCCTGCATACTTTTGAGAGTTTTAATCTCGCCCCGGTCCTAAAAGCCAACATTGATTACAAAGGCTACACCACCCCCACTCCCATCCAAGACCAGGCGATTTCGCCCATTCTTGAAGGCCGGGATCTGATTGGCTCTGCCTCTACCGGCACCGGCAAAACCGCCGCTTTCTTAATTCCGATAATCCAAAAAATGTATTTTCACCGCGACAAAAAGACCCTAGTTATTACACCAACCCGCGAATTGGCCGTGCAAATCCAACAGGAATTTAAAGACTTTGCTTTCAACATGAAGCTCTATTCCAGTTTGATTATCGGCGGCACTAATATGTACCGCCAAATCAGCGACTTACGCCGCAATCCCAATATTGTCATTGCCACTCCCGGCCGGCTCAAAGATCTGATCAAGCAAAAAGCAATTTATCTTGAAGATTATAGCTGTGTGGTGCTGGATGAAGTTGATCTGATGGTCGATATCGGTTTTATTACCGATGTGAAATACTTTATTTCCCTACTACCGCAAAACCGCCAGTCCTTATTTTTCTCCGCAACCATCTCCCTTAAAATTCAAGGAATTTTACAAGCCTTCGTCAACAATCCGGTCACCGTTTCCGTCAAAAAACAGGAAGCGGCCGAAAATATTGATCAGGATGTCGTCAAAATCAATAATCCCGCCGAAAAATTAGAAAAGCTCCACGAGTTACTGATTCAGGAAAGTTTTTCCAAAGTTTTGATTTTTGGCCGCACCAAACACGGAGTCGAAAAGCTCTACCAGGAGCTCAATACCCGCGGTTTTAAGGTCGGAGCGATTCATGGCAACAAAAACCAAAGTCAGCGCCAACGGACTTTGCAAAGTTTCAAAGCCAGCGAGATCCAAATCTTACTCGCCACTGACGTTGCCTCCCGGGGTTTGGATATTCCTAACGTTACCCACGTCATCAATTATGAGCTTCCCGAAACTTACGACGATTATATCCACCGCATCGGCCGCACCGGCCGCGCCCACAAAAAAGGGATTGCCCTCACCTTCATCTAAACAACCAAGCTTTCCAATTGATTATTGATAACCAGAGGCCGTTTTGCCTCCACAACACCGTTCCAGACACCAACCACATAAGCAATTTGGTAATCAAGTAAATATCTACAAATACCTACAACATCCGGAATTCTTGCCTCAACGGCTTTTAAATGCTTTAAAAACAGCTCTCTTTGCCCAAAAGTATAAGCCAAAGCGGTTCTACTGGGAATTTCCCGCTCCCCGACTCCTGCTGACACCCATCGGGCTAAGGCAAAATGAAAATACATATTTCCATCAATTTTATCCATAACATTAGCAACCAGTCCTTCTGGTGATACCCCCTCAGAAGGACAATCATCTTCCTTGAGGAATCTACCCGCCTGATTAAAATCGTCAAACAAGGCCAAATCGTCAGGCTTCAATAGTCTTACCGCCGACCGTCTTTCCTGCTCTGCCACAGCGCTACTATTTTGTGCCTTCACCGGGGCAATAATATCACCGGCTTCCAATTCGGGAATATCATGTATCCACAACATTCTGGTTAAGCGTTCCAAGCTAACTCCTTTTATTCCCATCGTCCCTTCTGCCATAGCCACAAGCCGTTTGGTGTGTAAAGCATCATTATCGTCAAATATTCCCGGAGGGTACTTTGCATCCACAAACCTAAAGATTCCCCTCATCTGACGTACCAGACCTGCAATATCAGCCGGAGAATCGGGCAGCTGTCGCTCAAAAATACCAAAAGGAGAATATCTTTCCTGACCCATTTGGCGCCATTATATCAAAGAATTAAGACCACAATTGTGCTATCATCGGTCCATGGCGGTCAAAGATATTCTACAGCTGGGAAACCCCAAACTTAAAGCCAAAAATAAAGTAATCTCCGACTTCTCCGGTCCTCAACTTCAGCAAGTTGTTCAGGATTTAATTGACACCATGCACAAAAATGATTTAGTCGGCATTGCCGCTCCCCAAATTGGTCAAAATTACCAAATTATCGTCACCGAACCCCGCCAAACCAAAACCCGTACTGCCGATCAATCAGACGAACTCCGGGTCTATCTAAACCCCAAAATAATTAATTACTCTCGCCAAACCAGTATTATCTATGAAGGCTGTGGTAGCGTCGTCCATGGCGAATTATTCGGCCCGGTCAGTAGACCCCAACAAATTACCATTGAAGCCTTTGATTTGCGCCAACACAAATTTCAACTTAAGTGCAACGGCTTATTAGCCCGCGTCATTCAGCACGAATATGATCACCTATCAGGCATTGAGTTTACCGAAAAAATTACCGATTATTCCAAACTTCTAAACCGCGAGTTTTACTTAAAAAAAATCAAATTCTCCCCCGCCCAAATCCGCTTCTCCCGAATCACCCTCAAACAGCACTCAACCGCTTAATTTCTTTGCTTATTGGCTCAACTCGTGCTATAGTGTAGTCACCGCTATGATTACCCCTGTTGTTAACCCTTGTCCACGTTGTGGTAAGGCACGAATCGACGCTAAGACCTGGACCGAAAAAGTTGGTAAGTCAACCCTGACCATGACCCAAACTATCTGCCCTGATCCGGCTTGTCAAAAAATTGTCGAAGCCGAAAATCAAAAAATGACCGACAAACACGAAGCTTTCCGCCAGAAAGATATTGAAAGAAGACTAGCCAGAGAAAGGGCAAAAGATGAGCAAAAAACGACTTCTAAAAAAGAAAATGCAAGGCAGTATCCGGCATAAACTCGCTTTAAAACGCGCAAATCACCGCTAGTATTTTTTATTTCCTTAAATCAAAGTAATACAAAAACTTGTTCAAAATGAGTTTGGGGTCACGCATGGCATAGAGCATTACATATCTGATTTTATTTATCAGTGGCTCACGGTTCACCACCAATTTTTTTAAATATTCCCTCGTTTCATAGACGTCTTTCTTACTTGCCTCTTTAGTAAACACTCTAAATGTTTGGTAATCCATTGTCAGCATATTCCAGACCAAATCCGAAAAAGTCAGCCCTTTTAGCAGCCCTTCTTTCAAACACCGCTCCCAAAGCACCGTTCCCGGCAGGGGCGTAAAAATAAAAATTTCGTAATAATCAATTTTGTCCAGATTATCTTCAATAAACCTTTTGGTTAGATTTAAGTCTTTTTTTGTTTCCCCTGGTACCCCAACCATAAAAAAGCCAAAAATCCCCAAACCTGCTTCATGTACCACATCAATTGCCTGTTTATTTTTGGCTACCGTACTCGTCGGCCCTTTCAAATATTTCAAAACCTTATCCGATCCGCTCTCAAAACCAAAATTCACTTCCTTGCAACCGGCTTTTTTTACTAACTGCAACAATTCCAAATCCCCCTCCCGTAGCACATCTGCTCGGCCGGTACAAACCCAGGTTATTCCCAGTTTCGCCTTAATTAATTTTTCGCAAAACTCCCTCGTCCGAACCCGGTCAGACAAAAACAAATCATCATTAAGCCGCACCAGATTTATCCCGTATTTTTTTTGAAAATAACGGATCGCTTTGATCAAATAATCACTCGAATGATATCGAATCGGCCGGTTGCAAAAACTATTAAAACAAAACTTGCATTTAAACGGACAGCCTCTGGAGAAAAAGATGGTTAAAATCCGGCCGTAAGTCCGCGGACATAGCTCATATTTTGTTTGGAAATAAAACTTGTGATCACAATACTTTTCGATATCTTTATAATCCAAAAAATCTAACGAGGTGACCAATTTGCCCGGCGGGTTAAACTGATAATCGCTATTTTTATCCTTACGATAGGCAATCCCCGCAATCCGGCTTAACGATTTATCTAAGAGTTTACCCTTATTTTTGAAATAAATATCAAGTAACTGCTGAAATGGTATTTCCCCTTCGCCAGTAAAAAGAACGTCTAAATCCAGGCTTTTGGTTTTCCCCTCCGGATCAACCTGAAAATGAATCCCCCCGCCCAAAACCAAGATTGTTTCGTCATAATCACGCACCATTTTAATCAGCTCTTCCGCATGATCCACTGTCAACGAGGTACTGCTCAACCCAACAATCTGCGGCTTAAACTTCTGCAATAACTTTTTTAAATCAGTAACATTCTGCCAGTTCTCATCATAAATTTTAAATTGAACCTCTTTGGGGTATTTACCGTATTTCTTATAGTAAGAAATCAAGTATATCAAGCCAAGGTTTGGAATACTGTAGCTTCTGCCCTTAAACGGAATAGGGTTCAACAACAACACTCTTAAACTCATATGCCAGATTATATCAAATACACTTCTGGACCATCTTCTCCAAATCCTCAATCTCAAAAGGTTTGGACAAAAAGCCTGCCGCCCCGCAACGCAGTGCCGATTTTTCAATATCCTTATTAGCCGACAAAATCATCACCGGGATTTTTTGGGTCTGCCAACTCTTTTTCAAAACGCAGGCAACCTCTTCGCCTCCCAGCCGCGGCATCCATAAATCCAGAATTATCAAATCCGGTTGGTATCTAGCGACTTCCTCAAAAACCCGCTGTGGCTGGCTAATCGTTTTCACCTCATAGCCTTTTTCCTGTAGTATAATTTGACACACATCCAACACCCCATCATCATCATCACAAATTAAAATTCTTAAGCTCCCCACGAAACCCCCCTTTATTTTGTGCATACCAGATCAGTATATAGCCCGAAGGCTAAGATCCAATAAGAATACGTAAGAATCTGATAAGTAACCGCCTATTTAATCACCAATCTCGGTGATGAAATATAACAAGTTGAGCCATCCAAAGACTTAATTTCCAAATAGTACTGGTTCTTACCTGCCCAAATCGCAACATTTTGACTGGCTAAATATTCAAAAACTGTACTCGTGGTTGATAGTTCCGAATAATCAACTGCCCTTAAGTTAGTTTGGTCATAAATCCGGGCACTACACCGGCTGTTGGGATTTTGCACTTTTAAATTAACCTCCCAGCTAACTTTTGATTTGCTTGGGTAATCCTTGGCATCGAAAACAAATTGTGAGCCGTCCACTTTTGTCCAATTCATCATAATTGTGTTACCACTGCTGGCAACCGGAATATAACTGATTGCTGTATTTGTCGTAACATTATTGATTACTTTTGTTATCGGCGTAGGCGAAATCACCGGCATACCCAAATGACTATTAATTTTTTCCTCAAGCGGAGCAATTAGCGAAGCACACTCATCCCTACAACCCATCGGCACAATCGTTACCCCCGGGGTTGGGCTTACCAACGCCGCCGTTTCTTTCACAACAGTAGGAGCCGCTACCTGTCTACTTTCTCTCAAAATCTTCCAGTCAAGATAACCCAAGTTTACAACTAAGCCCACAAACACCAACAACATTGCGATCAACCAATATTTAGGTATTCCTATCACCATTTCATTGTACCACCCGAAGGTCCTTTAGGGTACAATATTTTTAATGTCTATCACAGCCTTCGACCACGCCGTTGCCCTTTTAATTATCCCCCTCAGAACCCCTCTTCTTACCAAAATTGCCTTATATATTTCTTTTTTAGGTGATGAGTACATTGTCATGGCCATTTCGATAATTCTAATTGTCGTCTTGGTTATTAAGAAATATCCCCACCGCGCCCTCAAAACAACCTTGATTATTCTTGGTAGCGAAGTCTTTAACCTTATTCTTAAAAGTTTAATCAAACGTGCTCGCCCCAGTATCATTCCCCTTATCCCCGAACCCCGCCTTTACAGTTTCCCCTCCGGTCACGCCCAAGCCTCAATCACTTTCTACCTAACACTTCTTTCCTTGATTTATAGCTTCACCGACAACCCGCATACTCGCCGATGGACCGCTCTTTTTTGTATCCTTATGATTCTATTGACCGGCCTAAGCAGGATTTATCTTGGTGTACACTGGGCTACTGATGTTCTTGGCGGCTATCTTGCCGGTCTTGTCTGGCTGGGAATTATTTATTGGCTAAACCGCGCCAAGACCACCATCACCTGACCACCCGTCAACGTACCCTGGATCTGCACTCTTGTTCCGTTTTGTAAATTTCCAACCTGACATGGCCCAACCCCATCTCCTTTATCACATTTGCTCTTGGCATTAAAAATTAAGTTCTTTTTTAATGCAGGCGCTCCCGGCGTTTCGTATAAAATTGACCATAAATTAGACTGCTTATCGGTTTGTAATAAAGTTCCGGTTTCCCAAAAACTCGTCACCAACCCAGTATCATCTGTCGCATTTGTCTGCGTTGGGACAATTATGATCTCAGTCTCCGGACGGCTGTTTTTTGCTTTTGTTGATACATCCAACATTATAAAAGGGACCACCAACACAAAAACCAGAAGGATCAAAGCTGCGATATATGATAATTTCACATTTTTATCATATCTTGTTTATATTTTTCTGGCAAGGCCAAACTCAAAACTTCAAACGCTTTTGGGGTTAACATTCTTCCCCGCGCAGTTCGCTTAAGCAGTCCGATTTGCATTAAATATGGTTCGTAAACCTCCTCAATTGTGCCCAAATCTTCACTTATTGAGGCCGCCAACGTTTCAATTCCCACCGGCCCACCCTGGTGTTTTTTGGCCAACACCTCCAATAGTTGTCGATCAGCCTGTGTAAGCCCCCAATTATCAACTTCCAACAATGCTAGGGCGTCTTTGGCTGTCAACACATCGATTCTGCCTTTACCCCGCACTTGCGCAAAATCCCGCACTCTTCGTAGTAAGCGGTTGGCGATTCTAGGAGTTCCTCGAGAGCGCCGGGCGATCTCCTGCGCCCCTTCTGATTCAATCTCAATCTCCAATAGTTGCGCTGACCGGTTTATAATTTCCTGCAAATCTACCTGGTCATAAAAATTCAGTTTCTGGACAAAGCCAAAGCGGTCCCTCATCGGTGAAGATAATAAACCAATCCGGGTCGTAGCCGCCACCACCGTGAAATGATTCAAATCCAAGCGTAAGGTCCGTGCCGCCGGACCTCGTCCTAAAACCATATCTAAACGAAAATCTTCCATCGCCGGATACAAGGTTTCTTCCACAACTTTATTCAAACGGTGAACCTCGTCAATAAAAAAAATGTCGCCCTCCTCTAATGAGGTCAAAATTGAAGCCAAATCACCCGCTCTCTCCAGGGCCGGACCGGATGTAATTTTGATATTCACTCCCATCTCTTTTGCCAACAAATTTGACAAGGTCGTTTTCCCCAGCCCCGGCGGTCCATAAAAAAGAATATGTTCCAGTGGTTGCTCTCTTTTTTTGGCTGCTTCCATAAAAATCTGCATCTGTTTTTTTAGTTCCGGCTGGCCAATAAATTCGTTTAATTTTTGCGGCCGTAAACTCAACTCAACCTTTTCTTCTTCAACAATCACCGTCGGATTTGTAGCATTGTCCATTTTATTTTCCTAAATTTTTTAAAGCCCATTTCAAGCGTTCAGTCTCGTTTTGTAATTCTATCGGTATTTTGGGCACCACTTTTTTAATTTCTTCTTTTCTAAAACCTAGCCCCATCAACGCCTGATAAATCGACTCATTAGATTCTGTCTCCGCTGACAAATCCAAATCTTTCAACCCTCCCACCTTGCCTTTAAGGTCAACAATTATTCGCTGTGCCCCTTTTCCCCCTAGGCCCTTCACTTGTCTAAAAAACTCCACCTCGGCTTCGGCGACTGCCTTGACAATGCGTTCCCCGTTTCCGACCGTAAAAATCCCCAACGCCGTTTTTGGCCCGACCCCCGAAACACCCAACAACATTTCAAAAACTTGCTTATCCTCTCTTCTCATAAAACCGTACAAATCATTCTTCTCTTCTGCTATGTGCTGATAAATAAATATTTCAATCGCACATCCCACCTCCAGTTTCAAAATTTCAGTTTGGGGCAAATACACATCCCAACCTACCCCCCCCACGTCAATCTCAATTTTATTCTGATATTTAAAGATAATTTTACCGCGCACACTTGATATCATTTAAGATTTAAGTTTTAAGTTGGTATAAAGGTGAGTCAACGCCACCGCCACCGCATCGGCCGCGTGGTCAGGCTTTACTTTAGTTTTTAATTTCAATATTCTAGAAACCATCAGTTCTACCTGCTCTTTATCCGCCCGGCCATACCCGGCAATCGTCATTTTAATATTCAAAGGGGTGTACTCATAAACCGGAAACCCTGACTTTTTGACCGTATATTTAATCACCCCTAAACACTCTGCCACCTTAATTGCTGTTTTGACGTTTTTGGCAAAAAACAATTCTTCAATTGCCAAAACATCCGGTTTATATTTTTCAACCAACAATGACACCTGATCTGCTAATTCCACCAAACGTTCGCTGAAATCCGTCTCCTTTTTGGTTTTAAGGCAACCATAATCAATCAAGGTCAATGTTTTTTGGCTTTCCAAAACCGACCACCCGGTTTCAGCCAACCCCGGATCAATCCCCAATACAATCATGTTTTGATTATACTACTTTCGGGTTACCTTAGGTGATAGAAATATATCAAAGCCAAAAGCCAGCTCCCGCCCAACAAATACCCTCCCAACACATCAGTAAACCAATGCGCACCTAAATAAATTCTCGAAAAGCCAACTACCGCTATTAAAAAAATACAGAAAATTCCAACAACCCGGGCTAACAGTGTATTTTTAAAAATCTTGTTTTTTAGGTAATAGACCATTCCCCAAATGCTGACATAATTAAAGACATGCCCTGAAGGATACGAAAACTGAGTATCAAAAATCTTTAAACCCCCACCTACCCCATAAACAATGTTCGCCAAGCTTGGTAAGCTGCTTATTTGCGCTACTTCATCGCCGGTCGGACTGGTGACAGCAAAAAGAGATTTTAGAATCCGGCTTACAAACCAGGATAAGCCGCTGATCAACACAAAAACCGCTTCCCGCTTCTTGTTTTGAAAATATAGCCAAACCGATAAAGCCACCGAAACGAACACCACTGCATATTCAAATATCGACACCGATTGGTTAAACAAGACAAAAAGATCCGAACCATAAGACTGTAACCACTTACTCACTGTAAGATCTGCTAAATAGAGAGAGCCATTACCACTATACACTCCCAAGCCAATCCCCAAAATCAGAAAAACCAGTGACCAGACAATAAAACGCCGGCAACGGTTAACTATTTGCATTATTACAGAATAACGTATTCTCCTGAAGTTCGCCAGCCCTGAACCGCCTGTACAACCCCCATCACCGCCTCATTAATCACCTGAACCATCCCAAAACCGCCCACCAATGTTTTATTGGTAACTCTAAAACTATAGTTACTCAAAAACTTAATGCCGACAGTGTTGCCCGATTGATCCCCAAAAACTCCTTGGATATCATAAACTTTTCCGATTTGCCAATCCCCTTCGCACCGATAATCACACGAGTCAGCCTTTTTGACACACAGGGTGCTCCCCTGACCGTTCGTCAATCGAATTTGGGTAATCCCTTTCTCGCTGCCATTGGGGCGGGGATCATCCACCAGCAGCTCACGCGTTTCCGGACAACCACAACATTGGCTCCCTGGATCACAAGCCATTTTTGTACAAACGACTGCTTCCTGATATACTTTACCCCGGACTTTAATCCCCATTCCTCCGCTCAATCCACTTTTATTCAACAACTGGCTTGGAATTACATAATCTGAAGGAAGACTCTCGTCAGTCACCTTGGGTAAATATTTTTGATTCGTCCAATTGAAATAGACAACACTTGCCACCAAAAACACCACCAACGCACACCAAATCACCAGCGACACCACAACCCTTTTATTTTTCTGCAACGCTTTCATTTAATTTTCTCAGTTTATACCCCTCTTGGGTATCCTCCACACTATAACCCAATATTTCAATTTCCTTACGGACCTGGTCAGACTTCACCCAGTCTTTTTGTGCCCGCGCTTCTTTTCTTTGTTCGGCTAGCTTTATAACCGCTTCCGGCGCTTGCTCGCAAAACTGATACCTTAAGTTTAAACCAAAAACATCATCAAAGTCCAGTAATAAATCATATTTATCGATTGAGGGTATCGATGAACGCAGCATCTCCCACATCACCCCCAAGGCCATAGGAAAATTTAAATCATCTTCAAGTGCACCGATAAACCTAGTCCGGTATTTCTCTATCGCTTCCAACTTGTCCTGAGACAATTCGGTACGCTGACTTCCCGGTGCGTTCAAACCACTTACAATACTCCGCAAATTTTGCAACGCGGCCACCGCTCCCTTCAAAGCCTCCCAACTAAAGTTCAAGCCCTTCCGGTAATGTGAATTCAAAATTAAATAACGCATCGCCAACGGGTCATAGCCCTTGGTCACCAATTCCTGGGCAGTCACATAATTTCCCAAGCTCTTACTCATTTTTTCGCCACCCGAACCCATTAACCAGCCATTATGTAGCCAGTAATTTGCTGTCTGTCGGCCAAAAGCCCCAAAACCTTGCGCCACTTCGTTGGTGTGATGCACTGCAATATGTTCAATCCCGCCGGTATGAATATCAAAAACTTCTCCAAGATATTTAGTAGACATTGCGGTACACTCCAAATGCCATCCTGGATACCCCACCCCCCACGGACTTTCCCATTTCATCGTGTGAGCTGGATCTTTTACCCACAAGAAAAAATCCCAGGGTACTTTTTTTTCCGGATCAACTTCTACTTCGTCCCGCGCCGCCGTTTTTTGTTTTTCCAGATCCAAACGCGCAAATTTTGCATAATCAGCAAACTTTTGTGTATCAAAGACCAAACCTCTTTTTGTCTCATACGTAAAACCATTTTTTTCAATTTTTTGCGCCAACGCAATTTGTTCTCGAATGTGTTTGGTTGCTCGTGCCAAAACATCCGGCCCATCGATATTTAGAAGTTTCAAACTCTCCACAAACTGGGCAATATATTTATCGGCAATTTCCCAGACCGAAACCCCTTCTCTTTTGGCCCCTTTTTCCATCTTATCTTCGCCTGTGTCCTCATCCGAAGTCATATGCCCGACATCTGTCACGTTCATCACCCACTTAACCTGATAGCCCAAATAGCGCAACAGGCGGACCATTGCATCCCACTGCACATACGCATACATATGACCAATGTGTTGATTCCAATAAACCGTCGGCCCGCACGAATATACCCCCACTTCTTTAGGTTTAACCGGATTAAATTCTTGTAACGACTTGGTTGCCGTGTTATATAATTTCAGCATCTTCCTCTATCTTACTCCAAAACCAGCCTTGAATCAAAAACCCCCGCAGAGGCGGGATTAATTTGAATTATTTCTTTTTTGCACCCGAAGGGCGATCATGCGCCAGTAAATTTTCTTTCTGTAAATAATTTGCCACAGGATCTCTCGACGGATAAACTCCATAAACTTCAAAATATTGTTCGTCGGTTATTTGCGCATATTCTGAGTCGTCACCACTTCCGTATTTACTATTACCCGTACAAGTATAGTGATCCCCATTGGTTAAACCTTTATCTGGACTACGTAAAGCCATTAAACCTCCTATATTATTTTTTTTAACTACTAACCTCCTGCCCCACGTTTGCCGGCTTGTTCAGGCGCAAATTGCTCCCAGGCCGACTGCACCCGCCGTTTGGCTCCCTGCATCCAGCTGCCTTTGGCCTTGCGCGGCTCCGGCGACTTG
>Ga0172379_10005546_pt1 | contig 17579 bp, 13 predicted proteins | sample GrowelOW334metaG_FD_119756 | JGI IMG/M metagenome (GOLD analysis project Ga0172379, IMG submission 119756) | Groundwater microbial communities from an aquifer near a municipal landfill in Southern Ontario, Canada - Groundwater well OW334 metaG | ecosystem: Environmental > Aquatic > Deep... | reverse complement strand
TCTGCCGAAATACAAGAATCCATAGTTGATCTGTTGAAAAAAAAGATGCAACTTGACGTTGAATTAGCACGTTTGAAGGGTGAAGTCGATGAGTGATACAGAACTCGACCCCGCCATCGCGAAACTGCTCGAATACGCGAAAGAGAAAAAATCGATCAGTTTCGACGAGCTCTCGGATTTCCTTCCAGAATCTGTTCTCAATTCCGAGAAGATAGATTCCATCCTCGCGCTTTTGGAAAGCAATAACATCCAGCTGGAAGAAGAGGATATCCAGATTGAGGACGAGCAGACGCTCAAGAAGGAACTGGAGAACAAGCGCCTCGTCAACAACTCCAAGGAATCCGGCAGCGATGATCCGATACGTCTCTATCTTTACGAGATTGGAAAGGAGCACCTGCTCACCGCCGAGCAGGAAGTAGAACTTTCCAAGATGATGGAAGATGGCGAAGAGATCATCAAAGCCATTCTTCGAAGATCCGGCATGCTCATCCCGGAATTTTATCAGCTCACCGCCAAGGCGCTGCGCAAGGAAGCGAAAGACTCCTCGGGACAGCGCAAGGAAAATACGGAAAAGATCGCCGAGCGGCGGCGATTGAATCAGTTCTACCGTGATGTCATTCGAGATAGCTTGATCGACTTGCGGGAATATGTCGAGCTGAAGAAAAGAATTCTCGCCAAGGGCGGCGATATATTCACCGACGAGGAGCTCGTGCTTAAGCGGGTAGCCCTCCTGGAAAAGATAAAAGACACGGAGATCCACCCGGAAGAGATAGGCTCATTCTCCGAGAAGTTTATAAACGCAGCCAAGAAGATCACAAAATATAGGAGAGAGCAGGATAGGATTCAACGCATCCTCCAGATCTCTTCCATGAGGGACATCCGCATTCTTGGACGGAACCTCACGATAAAGGAAAAGCGCGAAGCCATCGAGGAGATGCTCGGCCTGCCTTCGGAGGACATCAAGGAAAAGATCCGCCAGCTTCAGGTAACGGAAAAAAAGCTGAAGGAACTCGAATCGGCGTTCGAAGCTGATTGCGACCAGATCATCTCCATGGCGCGGGATATAAACCGTGGCCGAAAAATGATGAAAAGCGCGAAGGATCGGCTAATCAAGGCCAACCTCCGTCTCGTCGTTTCCATCGCCAAAAAGTATACGAATAGAGGACTACATTTCTTCGATCTCGTTCAGGAAGGCAATATCGGCCTCATCAAAGCCGTGGAGAAGTTCGAATACCGCAAAGGGTATAAATTCTCCACTTACGCTACATGGTGGATACGGCAGGCGATCACTCGCTCCATTTCGGATCAGGCTCGCACGATACGTGTTCCCGTGCACATGATCGAGCAGATCAATAAAGTGGTCAGGGAATCGCGCCAGCTCATGCAGAAATTAGGTCGTGAACCAACCGATGATGAAATCGCGGAACAGCTTGGATGGCCTGTTTCGCGCGTGAAGAGTGTAAAGAATGTGGCGCGCGAACCTATTTCTCTCGAAACGCCTATTGGGGAGGACGAGGATTCGCTTCTTGGCGATTTTATCGAGGACAAGGAAATTGAGAATCCATCCATACAGACTGACTACAAGCTCTTGCAGGAACAGATTAAGATGGTTCTGTCCACGCTCCCTCCAAGGGAGCAGGAAGTCCTTAGGATGCGATTCGGACTGGATGATGGATATTCGCTCACACTTGAGGAAGTAGGGCTATATTTTAATGTGACGAGGGAGCGCATCCGCCAAATTGAGGCGAAAGCGCTCAAGAAACTACGCCATTTCAAGCGGAGCCAAAAACTTCGCGATTATATGGATCATTGATAGGGGTGCCTGAATGACGACAACGGAAATGTTGGAGAAGCTGAAAACATACCAGGAAATTCTCAGCGAACGAGTTGCCCTAGAAGAAGAGATAGATCTTCTTCCCAGGACGATCGAAGCGCAAAACGAAATGCTGTCACGGCTTAAAAAATCCTTCGGCGACAAGGATGAGGCCTTCAAAAAATCCGAGGAAAAGGTTCGAGAACTTCGCCAAGCCCTTCAGGAAGCGGAAATGACGCGCGAAAAGTCGGAGCAGCAAATGGATGGAATCACCACCCAGCGCGAGTACGAAGCGATCAACAAAGAAATTCGCGATGCCACCGAAAAGGAACAAGCCCTGCGAAAGGATATCCAGCAGGAAGAGCGCGCCTTTGCTGAAATCGAGGAAGAGCTTCAGAAAACCGAGGGCGGCATTGTCATGCTCGAGCAGGAAATCGCCGAAAAAGGCGCCGCCATCGAAAGCGAGAAAGAGAGTAAATTGCGATCAGTGCGGGAGCTAAAGGAAAAGGAAGCATCCATTTCCGAAGGCATCAGCACCGATATTCTGTTCAAGCTCGAACGGATCATCCGCAACAAGAAAGGCGTTGGCGTCGTTCCCGTCCATGGTGTCGTTTGCACTGGTTGCCACATGATTCTGCCAGCCAATTTCGTGAACGAAATAAGGGATGAGGAAAATACTCGCGTAAACTTTTGCCCCTATTGCTCGCGCATCCTTTTCTATGAAGAAACCGATGAAGTACCTGAGTTCATTGGTGATATCGAATCTGGATCTCTGGCCGACCTTGCCGATTACTCCGAAGAAGGCGAGGAAGAAGCAGATGATGGTGACGACGACGATCAGCAGGACAAAGATGATCAGGAAAAAGAATTCGCATCGCCAAGGAAGGCTTCGGGCAGAAAGGGAGCATTCCCTAGAGATGATTACGTGGAAGAAGCCGACGAGTAAACGATTTTCAGTATCTTCCGTTCGGCTAAAAAGTTTTGTGAATTAGGAGCGAGCCGTGCTGCCGCGAAATATCGAAAGATTTTTCGAGGAAAGTCCGGGCTCATGCGGGCGCGATGCCGGATAACGTCCGGGACGGCCGCGGACCGGTTCTGCGCGTCATTGGTGTCAGCTTAGGCAGACACTGGTGATTCGCGGCGTCAAGGCCGCTGTCGGACAGAAAGTGCCACAGAAAATATACCGCCAGCGATGGCAAGGGTGAAAAGGCGGGGTAAGAGCCCACCGCATGTCCGGCAACGGACATGGCATGGCAAACCTCATCGTGAGCAAGATCGAACAGCGGTGGATGGCCCATCCTGTCGCGTGAAAACGCGACGAAACCGCGGGTAGATCGCTTGACATCAGGCGGCGACGTCGGATGCAGAGGGATGGCAGCGACACGGGATTACCGTGGACAGAACCCGGCTTATTGGCTCGCTCTTTTTTTAATTTGAACATTTTGCTTCGCGGTCGGCTTCCGACCTTTCATCGTGCCGGAGTAATGGACTATAATAGGTCTCTGGCTAGAACCGAACATAAAAGAGATAGTTCGCGAACCCGGGGTTTGCATTGTATGAAAAATAGCACACGTACTTTTTGGAACAGGGGAAGATCAAGAACAGGGCATGGAAGCCGGCTCATTCCGATAGCGATTGTGGTAGCAACTGTGGCGATTCTAGCTCTTGTCGTTGTTTTCGTAATCCCTTCCAGTGCTGCGGAAATGGGCAAGAATCGAGCAAAGGCATATTCCAAATCTAAAATTCTCGATGCGTGGAAGCAAGGCGACAAGGCTTCGACTCTGGATATGACTCGCGCTTCCCTGGAAACGCTCCCCCTGGATCCTTTCTATTTAAGTTTTGACGGAATAGCCGCGTATTATGCTTCTTCGGAAAAGCCGGAAAGCGACGAAAAGCAAAGCTTGCTCGATGAAGCTGTATTCAGCCTGAGAAAAGCCATCGTATCCGGCGGCAAGTTGCCGGTGAAAGCTCAAATTGAATACGTGCTAGGGAAAGCTTATTTTCAGAAAGGGTTGCCATGGTACGATCTTGCCGCGAAATACCTCGAAAAAGCAAAGACAGACGGATATGAGGGGAAGGATTCTGAACAATATCTCGGATTGAGTTTCGCGGGCATGCAAAATCATGAGGAAGCCGTGAAGCATTTCGAAAGCGCCTTAAAACAGGATTCAACAGACATCTTGATACTTTCGGCTGCTATAAGCTATAAGGAATTAGGCAATCTGGAGAAAGCCGAGGAAATGCTCGCGAAAGCCATTACCTCAGCCACTGATGCGGTTGTAGTTCAAAAGGCCCGCTTCATGCTCGGCGATATGGCGATGCAGCGCGGAGAATCAGCAAAGGCACAATCATTGTATCAGTCTATAATCGATACGGATCCCCGGTCTGCCGAAGCGTGGTATAGGCTTGGGTTGGCTTCGGAAGCTCTAAAGGATCCCATTAAGGCGAGGGCTGAATGGCGAAAAGCTACCTCAATCGATCCTAATCACATTGAAGCGCGCAAAAAACTTGCCGAGCGACTATAGGGAGGAACGATGGCTCTGAAACATTTTTTTGAATCCTTTTCCCAGGATATAGGTATCGATTTAGGTACATGCAATACGCTCATACATATCCGAGGGAAGGGGATCGTCCTGAATGAGCCTTCGGTCGTTGCCGTTGAGAAGGGGACAAATCGCCTGGTAGCGGTCGGTACTGACGCGAAAGGCATGCTTTCCCGTACGCCCAGGGATATCATAGCCAAACGGCCATTGCGGGATGGCGTAATCGCCGATCCCGATCTCACGGAAAAAATGATAAAATACTTCATTCAGAAAGTTGTGCCCAAGAACTGGTTTTTCAAACCGCGAATTGTTATCGGCGTGCCATCTTGCATAACCAAAGTTGAGGAAAACGCCGTCATCGATTCAGCCTATAAGGCTGGAGCGAGATCGGTTAAAGTGATAGCCGAATCCCTTGCGGCTGCCATTGGCGCGGGCATCCCCATTATCGAGCCAGCAGGTCACATGATCTGCGATATTGGCGGAGGCACGACAGAAATTTCGGTGATTTCCCTGAAAGGTATGGTCGTAACGAGAGCGATCCGCGTGGGGGGAGATGAATTTGACGAAGCGATAATGCGCCATATCAGGAATGTGCACAATCTCATCATCGGGGACCAGACCGCTGAGCGGCTGAAGATTGAAATTGGAAATGCCAGTCCCGAACGCACTATCGAAAAAGTTGAGATAAAAGGAAACGATGCCATTACCGGATTACCCCGCCGATTCGAAGTTGATTCTGTCGAAATTCGAGAAGCGCTTATGCCCTCAATCTCCCAAATCGTGGAGGAGGTTAAGAAGACCCTAAGCGAGACCCCCCCCGAACTGGCGGCGGATATCGTCGAACGAGGAATCGTGATGTCAGGCGGCGGTGCCCTGCTAAAGGGATTGCCCAAGCTTATTGCCAAAGAAACGGGCGTGCCGGTTATCCTCGCTGAAAAGCCGCTTGAATGTGTCGCGATTGGAGCGGGGAAGTATTTCGAAACGATGAATAGCCGGGAGGGTTCCGACAGCGTCTATGAAAGCCTCAATCTTTAGGAGACGGGCTGATGCCGCAGAAGAAACGTAGCCGCGGCATTTCGGCGACGCATAGCATACCGATCATACTCCTTGCGGCTTCACTTCTTTTGATTTCTATCTCGACCAAAAGCATCCTGCGGTTTCCTGGAAATATTGTTTCCACGATTACCGGTGGAACACAATATCTTTTTTCCTCCGTGGGAGGCTTCGTCAAGCGGACTATTTTTTCGATTCGCGAGCTTGCCGATTTGCGAAACCAATATGATGCGCTAGCGGAAAAGCTTAAGGGCTATGAGACTCTTGAAAGGGACTATGCTGACATGATGTCTGAGAATGAGAGGCTCCAGGAGCAACTTGGCTTCGCGCAAAATATGACGACTATTAAAGCCTCCTCAAGGATAATCGCGAAAGATCCAGGCAATATTTTTTCGAGCTATGTTATTGACAAAGGGCTTTCTTCCGGCTTGGGGAAGAATATGGCGGTGGCGGCTTTTCAAAATGGAATGGAAGGTCTCGCCGGGAAAATTCTTGATGTGAGGCAGAGCTCAAGCATTGTCCTTCCTGTTTTCGATCAACGTTTTTTCGTCTCCGCCAGGCTTTCGCGCACTAGAGCGGAGGGGCTTGTGAATGGACAAGGCAATCCTGATGAGGCCCTTGTGATGCGCTATATATCAAAGTTGACTGCCTCAGAAATCCAAATCGGCGATATGGTAGTTACCAGCGGCCTCGATTCGATCTATCCGGCGGATCTCGCTATCGGAAGAGTCAAGGAAATTCAGTTGCCTGAATACAGCAGTTCCGCGATCATATTACTCGAACCGTCGCTTAATTTCTCGAAACTGGAATATCTCTTTGTTTTGCAGAAAGATGATGGACAAATTGCTCCCGCTCAAACCGTTCCCGATGCCAAGGCGAAGGAGCGATAGTGATCAAAACCATATTCGCCTCCACCTTCCTTTCATCGCTCTTCCTGATTATCCAGACAACATGGCTGAAAAATGGGCTCTTCTGGGGCGTGATACCGGATTTCGCCCTGCTTGTCATCCTATGGGTAGCCTATAACAACAAAGAGAGCCAGGGCGCGATATCCGGTTTTCTCGCTGGCCTGGTTTGTGACACTCTTTCCTCATCACCGCTCGGTTATTTTTCCTTTCTCTATGTCGTACCGGCGTATGTGGCATCCCTATTGAAGCATGTGGTTTCAATGGACGCTTTTTTCATACCAGTGATCCTTGGGTTTGTGGGCACGGTGCTAAAAGGGTTCGCGAGTATTCTCCTCCTCCTGCTTTTCGGTCCCAAAGATATAAGCGCCTATTCGCTTGGGGACATTCATTTCTGGATCGAGGCAACCTTGAATGGGGCTTTTGCGCCATTGTTGTTTTTTGCGCTGGGGAAAACGCGTGAGCTGTTCGTAACGAGAAAGGTCACTGAATGATGTGCAGAGCGAGAAGGCCTGCGAACATTGGGCGTAATGCATGATTGGCGGTACGCAGCAGCCATGGACCGATAGGACGCGGCTTTTAAAATTGTTTGTCATCGTTCTGTCTTCGGTCTATATCGTTTATCTTTTTTCGCTGCAAGTCGTTCGGCGCGAGGAATTCAGCGCCCAAGCGCAAAAATACGCTATTCAGGCAGTGACTATCCCCGCGGCGAGAGGCGAAATCTATGACAGAAACAATACCGCGCCTTTTGTCACGAATGACGAGGCATTTTCAATCGAAATAGTGCCTGCTGAAATATCCAGCGCTTCAAGAGAGCTCGTGTTTGCCCGAGTTGCGGCTCTTTTGGACATCAACGTCATCGATATACAAAAAAAGATTCCGGAGAAATACAATCATCTTTATCAGCCAATTTCGATTACCTCATCGGCAGGTTATTCCGCCGTTACGAAGCTGGCTGAACATAAGGAAGATTTTCCTGGAGTATATTGGAGCTCCCGGCCAATACGACGCTATCTCGATGTAGGTTCCCTGGCTCATGTCCTTGGCTATGTAGGAGAAATTGGGCGCGATGAATATAAGATCCTTTTCAACAAAGGCTATTCCGCGAACGATATGATAGGCAAGGCGGGTATCGAAAAAGTATACGATTCCATATTGAAAGGAACGGACGGGCATGTCCTCAAAGCGGTCGATGTCAAAGGGAAGGACCTTGCGGTAGATCAGGCCCGCGTGGAAACTCCAAAGCCAGGCAAGCGACTTGTGCTTACAATCGATAAGTCCATTCAGCAGATCGCGGAAAAGGCTCTAGGAAATAGGATGGGATCCGCGATCGTTCTCAAGCCCGCGACGGGCGAGATTTTGGCGATGGTATCCTATCCTTGGTATAATCCCAACATTTTTTCCTCCAGCAAAGCTGGCGATGAATACGCAAAGCTCCTCGCTGATCCGAATAAGCCTCTCATCAACAGGGCGGTTCAATCATCATACCCTCCAGCATCGACATTCAAAACTGTTTTGACAGCGGCGATCCTTGAAGAAAAAGCCTTTTCGCCCGACGCCAAAGTAGTCTGTCGAGGTGTCCTGGATTATGGCGGGAGAGATTGGAATTGCTGGGTTCATAGTCCTGGTCATGGGCCTCTTGATCTCCAGGGAGCTCTTGCCCAGTCCTGCGATATCTATTACTGGACAGTTGGGCGTGACAATCTTGGCGTGGACAATATAGTCAGCTACGCAGGGGATTTTGGATATGGGAAGTTGACAGGTGTCGACTTGCCAGGGGAAACGCAAGGTATGGTTCCTACGCCAAAATGGAAGGAACAGACCTACAACGAAAAATGGACCCTTGGCGATACCATGAATATTTCCATAGGGCAGGGCTACCTACTGGCCACGCCACTGCAAGTCGCCGATATGATCGCGATGATCGTTAATGATGGCATAATTTATAAGCCTCATATTCTTAAGGAAATCCGCGATCCTGAAACTGGGGCACTCATACAGTCGGTTGAGCGGGAACAACTTTCGGTTTCCTCAATCAGCAAGGCTACGTTCGCAAAAGTGCGCGCTGATCTTCGAGGGGTGATCACGGTAGGCTCGGCTCATGTCCCTGTTTCCACGAAAGTCGTTGAAGTGGCCGGCAAGACGGGTACAGCGGAAATTGGGCTCAAGGACCGTTGGCATTCGTGGTTCGCGGCCTATGGTCCTTATGATGCGGCTCCCGAAGACCAAGTCGTCGTAGTCACCATGATAGAAGCCAGCAACCCCTGGGAATGGTGGGCACCCTATGCGGCCAATGTCATTTTTCAAGCGATTTTTGGCGGCCAGGATGCGGAGTCGGCGGCTAAGACCGTCGGCGTCAACCTCAAGGGCGCGGTTGTAAGGGGCAAGGCGGAATGAAGCAACTTCAACTTCCGAAATTTATATCCGATATCGATTATTCGCTTCTCGCGATTTCCACGGCGCTGATAGCAATTGGAATACTTTCCATTGCTTCGGCAGGAATTGACGCCGAAGGTTTTAGATTTTCTACAGAGTATATAAAGCAGATGATATGGGCGACTACTGGCGCTCTCCTGGCGCTCGCGGCGATGACGATCGATATATCCCGGCTGAAAGATTATACATTCCTTGCTTACATCGCCATCACCCTCATCTTGATTTATACGCGCTTCGCGGGAAGGCTTGTAAATGGCGCTCGATCCTGGATCGGGATAGGGGAGTACGGAATCCAGCCTTCGGAGTTCGCCAAAATAAGCACGATTCTCTTCCTGGCGCGTTATCTGGACGCATCAGAGCAAATGAGCAGTTTCAGGCGGCTCATCGTAAGCGGCTGTATAATCGGAATCCCTGTGCTTCTTATCCTATCGCAACCCGATTTTGGATCGGCGCTCGTATTCTTCCCGATACTCGTTGCCATGCTTTTCATGGGAAAAATCGACAGTAGGTACACGCTCTTCATTCTCCTCACGGTGGCGATGACCTTTGTTCTTCTCATTCTGCCGCTGGCGGGCAAATATTTTTTTGCCGGCGGAAACTTGATTGATCTGTTCTTTCAAAGAAAGACGCTCGTGAATCTCATCGTCGCGTTCTTCCTCGTTGTCCTGGGGCTTTCCGCATGGGGATGGGTGTCATTCAAAAAAAAGTATTATTTCTGGCTCTCATACATCTTTTCGATACTCGATCTCTCCATCGCGATTTCTTTTGTCGCGCATAAAGTGCTTAAAGAATACCAGATAATGCGATTAATGGTTTTTCTCAATCCGAATGTCGATCCCCAAGGCGCGGGATGGAACATCATTCAAGCGGTCACGGCGATCGGTTCGGGGGGAATAGCGGGAAAGGGCTACATGCAGGGCACACAGAGCCATGCGCGCTTTATCCCCCAGCAAAGCACCGATTTTATTTTCTCGATCATCGCCGAAGAATGGGGTTTTATAGGCGGCATCATTCTCATTTGCTTGTTTGGCGCTTTTTTATATAGGATCGTCTCGCTTATCGAGACGACGAAAGATAGATACTCGATGCTCGTTTGCAGTGGTTTCTTCGGTATGTTCTTCTTTCACTTCATGATCAATATAGGCATGGCCATCGGCATTATGCCCATAACGGGCATACCGCTTTATTTCATCTCCTATGGCGGATCATCCCTATGGGCGGCGATGACCGCCGTTGGTTTTCTTTTGGGGATTTCGGCCCGAAGGTACAGAATGTGACAACAAGGCAAAATTTCATCAATCCCATTGAGGATTTCGGATCAGAGCTCTATTCGATTCAAAAACCAGCGCGGTACCTTGGCGGCGAAGTGGGATCCCATCCTCGCATTGTCGTATCCGATCAACGCTTGAGGTTTGCTCTCTGCTTCCCTGATCTCTATGAGATAGGCATGTCGAATAATGCGATTCGCATAATCTACAATGATCTTGGTAGGTTCTCCGATGATATCGTCTGCGAACGTGTTTTCGCGCCCGCTCCCGATTTTGAGGCACTGCTCAAGCGTAGAGGATTGCCTCTTTATACGATCGAAAGCGGCATTCCTCTGGTCCAATGCGATATTGTAGGCTTTTCGATAGGTTATGAGCTTCTCGCGACCAATATCCTTACGGTGCTCGAGACAGGCCAAATTCCTCTTCTCGTGAAGGAGCGAACGGAAAATGATCCCCTCGTCATCGCGGGGGGACCTGCCTCGACGAACCCGCATCCCTTTGGCGCCTTCCTCGATGCGGTTTATATCGGGGAAGCAGAGGCGGAATTCTACACAATTCTTTGCGAATTGGCTGCGATGAAAAAGTCAGGCGCGAAAAGGATCGATTTTCTTGATCGCTTGCGCGCTTCAGATGCTTTTTGGATGCCTCGGACCACGTTTCTTGCTGGAGGGAAACGCGCAAACCGAGCGGTTTTTTCTGGCTTTTCAGATTCCACGGCATCAACGGCATATCCAATCCCAATCATCCAGACGATTCAAAGCCATGGTACCGTTGAAATCATGCGTGGATGCCCCAATGGATGCAGGTTTTGCCATGCAGGGTATTATTATCGCCCACAAAGGGTAAAATCGATTGAGCATATTGAATCGGAAGTAAAAGCTCTCGTTGATAAGGGCGGCTATCGGGAAATTACGTTGGCATCACTTTCGAGCGGTGATTATCCTGATATCGTAGGCCTTTTCCGCCATCTCAACGACCTATGGAAAGAACAGTTTGTCTCTTTTCAGCTTCCTAGCCTGAAGGTTGATTCATTCACATTGCCCCTGATCGCCGAGCTTTCCGAAGTGAGAAAATCAGGTTTGACCTTTGCCGTTGAAACCCCAATTGAATCATGGCAAGGCGCCATCAACAAAAAGGTAAGCTTCGAAAAAATCGTGGAAATCCTTAAAGAAGCTAAGCAATTCGGTTTCAAGTCAGCAAAATTTTATTTTATGATCGGCTTGCCGGTCTCAGGGAAAGGGCGTGGGGAAGGGGAGGCAATCGTAGAGTTTTTAACAAAAATAGCTAAAACAGAAAGAATAGCGCTCAACGTGAATATTGGCACTTTTGTCCCAAAACCGCACACACCATATGCTCGAGAATCGCAAATAAGCGAAAAAGATGCCCTGGAAACAATATATTTCATAAAGGACGCTTTACGGCCATTAAAATTCATATCGATATCATATCATTCACCTTTCACGTCCATTCTTGAAGGAATTCTATCGAGAGGCGATGACAGGGTAGGGGATATTATCCTTTCCGCCTATAAGAAAGGAGCCAGGCTCGATGCATGGGAGGAGCATTTCAACAAGGAAATCTGGAAGTCAGTATTTGCTGAAACGCTTCAAGCTACCGGAAGCGATCCGTCAGTCGAATATTTGTCTTCAAAGGATGATACTGCTCTCCTTCCGTGGGATGACGTAAATCTTTTTATCAGCAAATCTTATTACGCCAGTGAAGCAGATAAATCGATTCGTGGAGAGATGACTGACGCATGCTCCGATGAATGTGATCATCCTTGCGGCTCCTGCAACGACAATTTTCGCATAGTATCTAATACTATATATAGAGAGGTTAAAAAGAAGATAGAATCTACCTCCTTGGAAAAATCAACTGAGCTAAGCGAAACTTACTTCGAACAAGGGAAAGCATCCGAATCGTCAAGCGATGATAACCGTTTGGCCATTTCCTTTAAGAAAGAGAAAAACGCGTCATTTTATCCTTTACATTCAATTTCTGGAATATTCTCCAGGGCCTTTTTCATGCTAAAGATTCCTGTACGTTATACTGAGGGATTTAATCCGCTTCCAAGAATGGAATTCAGTCAACCATTGGCTCTTGGAATAGAATCAAGCGACGATATCATGGCTGTTTGGCTTAATCGCGAAATTACTATCAGCGACGAGGCTGTTTTTATTGCCGCTTTCAATCAAGCTTTACCTAATGGAATCAGCATTAACGCCATAAAACTTGGGAAAAAGCGAAGTGAAGGCAAAAATTCAATTGGATCTCTTTATTGGGGATCACAGTATGTCGTGCGTGTTTTCCGAGATGAATATTATCAGATGCTTTCCAAATCGCTGCATGCTGCAGATGATGGTCTTGAAGAACTCATCGTAGATGATAATAGCAATACGCTACATATTACACTCAATGATGCGCATGGCGGCGATAGAAATGTAATGAAACTTATTTCAAGCGCGCTTTCCACCGAAAAGACTCTGGAGCTATGCAGCATAAGCAGAGCGAGAAGTTTCTCTTTGATAGAAAAGAAAAAGGTGCCACTTATAAATGTTCTATGAGATGCGCGCTATATAGAGAAGGGCTGTTTTTTCGATCTAGAGCGCACAAGAAATAATAAGAGAATAAATATGTAATCCACTGGTAGACAGAATATACATTATACGAAGTTGCTAATATGCAACATAACTCACAATTTCTGGTAAGCTGTACACGGGCAACCCTATTGTAGTTGAGTCCTTTCCATACGAAATCGCAAAGAAGGCAATAAAATAAGTATCAGAAGGACTTCCCGCGGTTCCAGCATAATCTTCATCACCTGGCATAAAAATCTTATTATAAAAGCTAGTGTTAGAACTTGAAGTCACTAAAGATCTGATAATAGTAGATTTATCTGTTGTTCCTAAAGGATTTCCTGCTGCATCGGTTAATTGCCAATTCACTGATTGACTTGGAAACAATTGAATATAGTATCCATTTGCGTCGTTAGCGCTTAGCGGAATAAGAGGCGTGCCGCTATAACTTTGGGCATAACGGAGCCTAACAAATTTATACGAATTGCCAGCTGCTAGACTAAGAAAACCTTCTGGATCAGTCGAATAGTAGTCAATTTCGTTTGTAAGCGCACTTGTAGCGTTATCTGCACTCAAAGAATCCTGATAGATTCGGTAATAGATTTCTATACCCCGATAAGTCTGAGTACTTCCTTCGGATGATTCATAATTTAATGGATTGTTTTCAACGCGGAGAACAGTATTATTCAAATCCATCGCTGGCGGATACAAATATGTAACTGTTGGCATTCCACAACTTGCAGCAAATAAAAATGAGAGAATAGTTATTGAGAAGAGAATTCGGCTTTTATTCCGAGAAACCATTCCGCTTCCCCTATTGTACGGGTTTACCATATCAATATCTTAATTAAAAAGCAGGATCGAAGCCCCGCAACAACGCGACAACGAACCTGCTTTTAATAGTAAACCTTGATATGGACAGAAGTTACTTGTCGTAACCCTGCGATTTCAAGTAAATGACCCTATCCTTGGCAAGTTTCGCCCAATCCGAATCGGCGAAATTTGAAAGCAGCTTGCCATAATTATCGAGGGCCGCCTTCCAGTCGGATTTTGCCTCGCTCAAGCGGGCCACGGAGAAATACGCATGCGCGAGGTTGGGCGTATCGTCTTTATACTGCGCGATGATCTTATTGTAGTATTCCATGGCGACGTCCGCTTTTCCCTGTTCTTCAGCCGCCATCGCCGCGCTTTCAAGCGCTATGGGCGCGAGATAGGTCTTGGGAAGCTTCTTGGCCGCGTCGAGGCTCGTCGTCTCCGCATTGGCCCAGTCTTTCTTCAAAGCGTAAAACCCGCTTTTCGTGAAAAGGGCTTGCTGCGCCGCGAAGGAGTTCGGCCATTTTTTCACGACTGAATCGAGATCGGAGAGGATCGCGGTTTCAGCGTCATCCTTTTTGGTTGTATCGGATTCAGTGTTCCATGAAGCGATCTTCGTGCGAACTTCCTCCATCGCCCGCGAGGAATTGTTGGCAATGGAATTGGAGACAAGCGAATACGCGCCAACGATCAAAACCACACCGATGATTACGCCAACAATGGACAGGAAAACGACACGATTTTTGCTGATGAAATCGGATATTTTCTGGACGAAATTCTTTTCTTCTTGCTTATCGGGCCTTATGACTTTTGCCTTAGTCTCCACAAATCACTCCTTGGGTTGTGCAATAGTAAGCTCTTTTATCAATCTTGATAAGTAGGTGCGTTGAATATTCAAGGCTCTCGAAGTTTCCGTTTGATTCCATCCATGCAATTCCAGAGCCTTGCGAATGAAATGCGATTTGAAGACATTGATTGCATCCCTGAGGCTTTTCCCCCGGAATTCGTCGACATCCTCCGATTTTCCGCCAATCATCAAATCGCCCGCGGTTATCACATGGTGCTGCGACATGACTACAGCGCGTTCCACCGCATTCTCTAATTCGCGCACATTTCCCGGCCAAGCATAGGAGAGCATGCATTCCATGGCGCTATCCGAAAAGCCGCTAATCTGCTTATTTGTCTCCCGCGCGACTTGTTTGAGAAAATGCGAAGCGAGGACCGATATGTCTTCTTTTCTCTCGCGAAGAGGAGGAATGTACAAAGGAAGCACGTTGAGGCGATAGAAGAGATCGGATCGGAATTCCTGGCGAGCCACCATTTCCTCGAGATCTCTATTCGTAGCGGTAATGATTCGCACGTCGACGGCTTTTGTTTCCGACGATCCTACTTTTTCAAAAGTTTTCTGCTGTAATACGCGCAAAAGTTTCGATTGGAGCCTGATGGGCATTTCGGCAATTTCATCAAGGAAGATGGTTCCCCCATCGGCCAACTCGAATCTCCCCTTCCTGTCCTGGTACGCATCGGTGAACGCGCCTTTAACATGTCCGAAAAGCTCGCTTTCAAGAAGAGTCTCCGGCAACGCTGCGCAATTGACGCGCACAAATGGCTTTTCCGCCCTCTTGGAGGCTCTATGGAGCCTTTCAGCGAAAAGCTCCTTCCCTACCCCGCTTTCGCCCAGGATAAGGACCGACGCATCGCTTGGAGCTATCCTGTCTATGAGTTCTATTTTCTCCGCGATGGCTGTCGATGCATAGACAAGATGGTGCCAACCTGAATTCTGCAAGGTTTTTTCGCTAAGATAGGTGAGTTCTATCGATGTTTTTTCCAGGAACCTCGCGTTTTCAACCGCTATGGCCGCCTGGAGCGCAAAGAGTTCGAGCCAATAAAGATCCTCTTCCTGGAAATATCTACCCTTGGTTTTGTTGATTACTTCAATGACGCCAACGAGCGATCCCTTTATTTTCATGGGAACAGCGAGGATGGATTTTGCTGGAAAATCAATTTCTTCTGAAATGGATGGGGAGAAGCGGGAATCGCTGGCTGGGTCATTGACGATGAGCGATTGACCGTGCTGCACTACCCAGCCGACGATCCCCTCATTGGGATCGAGAATCTTGCCAGTGACTTCATCTTTCCTGGGGCCAATCGCAATTTCAAATCTCAGTTTATTAGCGACAGGATCATGCAAAACAAGGCTCGCCGCTTCAGCGCTGACGAGCCTTGCCGATGATTCAATTATTTGCGAGATGAGGACTTTTGCATCGGCGTAGTTCGAATTTATCAACGCGCTGACTTCAATGAGCAGCTCGAACTTCGCCTGGTCGATTGTCCCCACCATCGCCTTTGTCTTTTCTTAATCTACCGCGGAACGGTTGATCAAGAGCTTTTCTTTGTCGTATCGCGCTCTTTGAGCAAATCCCCGATCGTATAGCCGCCATCGACCTCTTCGTTCTGCATGAACTTCGAGATCTCCTCGCGCTGCTGGCGCTGGACGAGATCGCGAATGGAGAGCCCAAGCTTCTGCCTATCGGCGCTAAGGTCGACGACAACAGCCTTGACCGCCATTCCCGCTGAGAACTTCTTGAGGGCATCATCCCAAGACTCATCCCTATCGGAGGAGAGATCCTGTTTCTTTACGAGGCCGTCGATGTCTCCCTGGACTTTGACGAAGACGCCAAAATCGGTGACATTGGAAACAACGCCTTCAACGATGGAACCAACCCTGAAGGCTTTCGCGAAAGATCTCCATGGATCTTCGGAAAGCTGCTTTACGCCAAGTCGGATATTTCGCTCTTCGGGGCTGCTTTCGATGACCACGACTTCGATCTCTTCGCCTTCATGGAGAACGGAAGAAGGATTCTTGACTCGCGAAGTCCAAGAAAGATCGTCGACGTGAAGGAATCCATCGATGCCTTCCTCCAGCTCGACAAAGGCACCAGCATTGGTAACCTTGACGATCTTGCGAGTCAGTCGCATCCCGACAGGATAATTCTCGTTGATGCTGTCCCAGGGATTTACCTGCACCTGCTTGAGGCCAAGCGAAACTTTCCCCGCCTGGATATCATAGCCGAGCACCATGCAATCGACTAAGTCTCCTGGCTTGAGCATATCTTCAGGCTTGTGTACTTTCTTGACCCAAGAGAATTCGGAAATGTGGGCGAGACCTTCAATGCCTTCCTCGAGTTCGATGAATGCACCGTAGTCCGTCAGCTTGGTGACCTTGCCCTTCACGACATCATTGACGTGATACTTTTCCTCAAAAGTGAACCAGGGATCCTGGCTGAAGTGCTTGAGAGAGAGATTGATTCGCTTCTCTTCCGGTTCGAGCCTGATGACCTTGAGTTCGATATCCTGACCTTTGCGGACGTAGTCCTTTGGCCTGGTAACATGGCCCCAGCTCATGTCGTTGATGTGAAGAAGTCCATCAAAACCGCCCAGATCGATGAAGGCTCCAAAGCTCGTGAAACTTTTCACGACACCTTTGACCGTGTCGCCGATCTGCACTGACTGGAAGAAAGCCTCCCGGCGCTTATCGATGTCTTCCTCAAGCCATTTTCTGCGGTTGAGGATAATATTGATCTTTTTCTCGGAATAGAGGCGCTCGAGGTAGAACTTGCTCTTGAGACCAACGAATTGATCCCCAGTTTCGACTCTCTGAATATCGGCTTTGGAAGAAGGCAGAAATCCTTTGAGTCCGTGGCCAAGATCGACTTCAAAGCCGCCCTTCACTTCCTTCTCGATGGCCCCATCAACGGGCTGATGTTCTTTGAACGCGTTGGCGACAGCCTTCCAGAAGACTTTCTCTTCAGCGCGCTTCTTGGATACGATCACTTCACCGGAATGGGTTTCCTTCTTTACAAGGATCACCTTGACATCGTCGCCAACTTTGGGCGGCGTGTCACCGAATTCAAGCATAGGAATCTTGCCTTCGGATTTGTAGCCAACGTCGACGAACACGAAATCTCCAGCGATCTGGACGACTTTGCCGTCGATTAGATCTCCCTCCTCCAGGCCCTCAAAACTCTTGAGGTACTGCTCCTGCAATTGTGTCTGGAATTCGTCGCGGGCGGGAGCGGCGGCGTCCATTTCCACTTCCTTATTCTCCATGTGCTTCCCTTAAGTGTAGAATTTTACTGTATACTTTCTCATAAACTTGCTCTATGGTCAAG
>Ga0172379_10005545_pt1 | contig 17579 bp, 16 predicted proteins | sample GrowelOW334metaG_FD_119756 | JGI IMG/M metagenome (GOLD analysis project Ga0172379, IMG submission 119756) | Groundwater microbial communities from an aquifer near a municipal landfill in Southern Ontario, Canada - Groundwater well OW334 metaG | ecosystem: Environmental > Aquatic > Deep... | reverse complement strand
CTTAAGCAGAATGGCGATCTCCAGCCGTTCGGCCTTTTTGAGGTGTTGGTAACTCTTCTTGGTATTTGGCATAGGTTCTTATTCTACCTTGCCAAGTGTTGCACTTCAAAGGTTAATTTCGGCAAAAACAAAAAACAACGGAGGAAGTCATGGACAAGAAAGTTTTGGTGTTTTTACTGGTGCTTTTGGCGGTCGGCTCGTATCTGGTGGTGGAATACGGCGACAACTTCGCCAACACCGATCCGCTGTTCGTTTCAAGCTCGCCGCCGCTCGTGGCGCCGGCGATGGCGACGACATCGCCTATCCGGATACGGCTCGAGGAAGCCTACAAGACCGCGGCCGCGGAATTGGACGGCAAATACAAAAAAGAGATTGCCAAAACGGCCGAAGAAAAAAAAGCAAAAGAACAAGCGGCGATGGAGGCGGCGACCGTGGAGGCATATCAAATCTACGGCGACCCTTATAAGGAGGTCAACGACGCGTTGGAAAACACGCCGACCAGCAAAGCCTTCTGGCATCCCGAGGCGTTTATGTCCAACTCCGACCCGACTTGGGAGGAGATGATGGCCCAGTCGGACCAGGACGAAGCGAATCGGAAAAGGGCCACCGAGGAGGCATATAGGCTCTATTCCACTTCGTACTCTTCGTACGAAGCAAAAAAGTGAAACTGAGTAGTTTTAACACAATCAATTTTCGACTCCACCCCGGCGGACAACACGCCGGGCGTTTTTTTAATTAGTGCAGAGTGAGGAGTACGGAGGGCAGAGTTTAGAAATATCAAATTAATCCCATTTATCATTATGCCCAACCATTTACACGCCATAATCGAGATCGTGGGTTCAGACAACGCCGTATTAAAGCAGAACATTCCTGTAGGGGCGGACCCGCGTGTCCGCCCTGGGATTTGTTCAAACCTGTCCGTTTATTCAGAACCTGTATCCGTGGACGGTAATAAATTTGTTATGGCCGGAAACACCCTTGTTCGGGGCGGACACACGGGTCCGCCCCTACGAGGTGTGCCTCAATTTATCCAATGGTTTAAAACTATGACCACCAATGAATATATAATTACATTAAATAAAATAGCCTTGTAAATTTTAGCAGATAAATAATCAAGATAAAAAAAACGCCGCGGGCTGGTGAGCCGCGCGGCGGAGGGGTCGGAGTTGTGTTTCTGATGTCAGACCGGGAAGAGTTCCCGGTAGGTGACGGGTTTGCCGTTCAGCAGGTCGAGACCTTTGGCTAATTGGCTGGCGGTGACATCCAGAAGGGGCGTAAGCGGACGACCGTCGGTTTTTCGTGGTCCGCCAATGACTTGGTCAGGAGGTAAAGGCGGCTCCAGCAGGGTTTGGAGATGTTTGGCGGCGCGCAACAAGGTGAGCGGGTCGGTGATTTGTTCGATCACGGCGCGGATATGCTTCATGGCCGAGAGGCGGACGCCTTCATAGACCAGGAAATTGCGGAGCGCCGGCTGGAACTGCTGATAGTTTTTTGCCGGTTGGCCGCTGATTTCAATGACGCCGTCGTCAATCAACAGGCTGAAGAGTCTGACCGAGCAGAGATCTCGACGACCCGGCATAAACTTGTAGTTGCCGTTATCCCAGCATTGCATCACCGCTTTTTTGCTGGAAAATGGCGATTCGCCAGGTTCGTCGGAGTAGGAGTCAAATTCGACCTCCAGCATTAGCAGTTGTCCCTCCGGGTGGACAGTGATGTTGTAGCCAGTAACCACTTTAGAATCAGACATTGCCGTTCTCCTTCTTGTTGGCGCTTTGCCAGTAAGAGGTTTGGGGTTAGAAACCCAGCCGCGCAGTAACGAGAGTTGTTGTTTGGCTGGTAGTATTCTTATACACCAAAACGCTGGTTCTGTCAATTATGTTGAAAAGGGGTAACATGTGAGGGGGTGATACAGATTTAAGATTTAGGATTTAAGATTTAAGAATGGCCGGTAATCAGAGTTTAGACTAATAAGCCCTAGTTAAGAGTTCAAAATCTAAAGATTTAAGTAAATTCAACACGGAGTTTATTCTTAAATCTTAAATCCTAAATCTTAAATCTCCCCTTTGAGCTTTGACTTTATCTATTGTATAATACAACCGTTTTCATATCCTCCTATGTACTTACAGAAACTAGAAATCCAAGGCTTCAAATCGTTCGCTAACCGGACGATTTTGGAATTCCCGTCGGCCAATGGCAATGGCAAGGGCATCACCGCCGTGGTGGGGCCGAACGGCTCGGGCAAGTCTAATATCGCCGACGCTATCCGCTGGGTTTTGGGCGAGCAGTCCATGAAGACGCTCCGCGGCAAAAAATCCGAAGATGTCATCTTTTTTGGCTCGGACAAAAAAGCGCGCGTCGGCATGGCCGAAGTCTCGCTTTACCTCAACAACGAAGACGGCGCGGCGGCGATTGACTACTCGGAATTGGTTATCACCCGCCGGCTTTACCGCGATGGCGAATCGGAATACCTTTTGAATAAAGCCAAAGTCCGCCTGTCCGACATTCAGATTCTTCTTGCCAAAGCTAATTTTGGCCAGCGGACTTACAGCGTGATTGGCCAAGGCATGGTTGACCACTTCTTGGTCGCTTCGCAGGCCGAACGGAAAGAGTTTTTTGACGAGGCCGCCGGGGTCAAAGAGTACCAGATGAAAAAAAACCAGACCATTAACCAGCTGGAGCGGACGCGGGAGAACCTTAAACAAACAGAAATCACGCTCGGCGAGCTCGGTCCCCGCTACCGCTCGCTCTCTCGGATGATCAAGCGGCTGGAACAGCGCGAAGTGGTAGAGAAAGAACTGCGGGAATTGCAAGCCAAATATTATGGTTCGCTTTACAGCAGTTTGAACGGACAATGGGAGAAGCACCGCGAGGAGTTTAGCGGGTTAGAATCAAGAATCAAGAATCAAGAAGTTAGCTTAAAAGACATTCAGAAACAGTTGGACTCACTAGAACAAGAAGAATCCGGGCAAGAAGTTTTTGCCAAACTCCAGCAGGAGTTTAACCAGTTTTTAGATAAAAAGAACAACCTCCGCGAGAAACAGCTCCAGCTCCAGCACCGGATTGACCGCGCCAAAGAAGAGGCGCGGCAGGATTTTGTGCCGCTCTCGGTTGACGAAATGGTTAAAGAATTGGAAGACTTGCTCGGCCTGCACGACGAGCTGTCCGGCCACCTCGCTGAAGTCAAAGAAGTCAGCCATTTAGACAAAGTCAAAGAAAAAGTAAACAAAGTCGTTCTGCTTCTCCGGGCGCTCCTGAAAAAGGTGAAAAAGCCGGAAAAAACCGAAGTTAAGGTTGACGAAAGTTTAACCGCGGAACTGAAACAGCAGGAGCAGGAGCTCGCCGGCGTGGAGAAAAGTTTGGCGGCGGCGCAAGAAAAGATTGCCGAGTTTAACCGGAGCCAACAAGAGAAGAAGGGGGCGTTTTTTGACCTGCAACGGCAGTTTTCCGGCAAGCAAAACGAGCTCAACCAGCTGTCTATTACTATTAATGATGTGAAGATTGAGCTCGCCAAGGTGGAGACGAAGAAGGAAGATTTGATGGCCGAGATTCGGCGGGAGATGGGAGAGAATAAAGAAATCGGCCTGCCTGCGCAGGCAGGTAAACAGGAAATGAGCCAGCCGGAGTTGAGCGAGGCGTATAGCCAGATTCAACGGCTGAAACACCAGTTAGAACTGATCGGCGGGCTGGACGAAGAGTCACTGAAAGAATTTGCCGAGATCAAAGAGCGGTTTGAATTCCTCCAGGCGCAGTACGATGATTTAACCAAAGCCATGGCTTCCCTGGAAGAAGTGCTGAAGAAACTGGATGGCGAAATCCATGAGCGGTTTGACCAGACTTTCCAAAATATCAATGTGAAATTCGGCGAATATTTCAAAAAGCTGTTTGGCGGCGGCAAGGCGGATTTGGAAAAGATAATGTTTGAGGTGAAGGAGGACGAGGAGTCCGAAGTCCAGAGTCCAGAGTCCAGAGAAGAAAAACCGAACCTTCGGACTTCGGACTTCGGACTTCGGACTAATAAAAAGGAGTACGAGTACGGCGGGGTGGAGATCAGAGCGTGTCCGCCGGGCAAGAAGATTTCCAATCTCAACACTCTCTCCGGCGGCGAACGGGCGATGACGGCGATCGGCCTGATTTGCGCGATTATCGCCTGCAACCCGTCCCCTTTTGTGGTCCTTGACGAGGTGGACGCCGCGCTGGACGAAGCCAACTCCGACCGGTTTTCGGCGATTTTGGACGAACTCTCGCATCATACGCAGTTTATCGTGGTGACGCATAACCGCGCCAGTATGCGGCGGTCCAATGTCCTTTACGGCGTGACCATGGGTGATGACGGCATGTCCAAACTGCTGTCGGTGAAGCTGGAGCAGGGGGAGAGGTGGGCGAAATAACACAGATTAAGGCACAGATACTCACAGATAGGCACAGATAGGCACAGATTTAGACGGATAAGTGACGCTTGCGGTCGTTGGTTAGGATAAAGCGGCGGGGTTGAAAATGCTCCTCACCGAAATTAACTAAGTAGATAATTTCATAGGTTGAAGTTTGCAAGTATTCACGGATTTGCCTTTCATCAGCTTGATTGGTAAATGGCTTAGCTTTAATCTCCACGATAATTTTATTAGCCACCAGCTTATCTGGCACGGCTAAACCGATTTTTTGGCCAGTATCCATCGAATAGATGGATATTTTTGGTTTATCAATAAACTCCAGGCGATTGATTGCCAGTTGTTCGTCTAAAGCCCGATCATAGACTTTTTCTTGGCGGAAACGCCCGTATTTATTGCGTAAATCATAAAAAATCCCCATCAATTTATAGCTTAGCTCAGGTTCTAAAAAAGGTTTTGCCATAGAACTATAGCCTAGCAAAATGAACCTAAAATAATTCTAAACTCCCAAGGTCAAGATTTTAGAATTATTTTAGATTTAATTCGTGTCTATCTGTGCCTATCTGTGTAAATCTGTGTCTTAATCTGTGCCTTAATTTGTGTTTAAAAAAAGCCCGCCGCGGCGCGAGGGCAACGGCGGGTAGAGTGGCGGGTTACTGAAGCAGGCCAGCCAGTTGGGTCATTTTTTTCCAAATGGCGGCAATCTCTTCTTCTGGATGACGGCGCACAATCAGGCCGAAAAGGAAAAATATAGACTGAATGGCTTCCGTTACATCTTTGCCGGAGAATATCTCGGCTATGAGTTTGTCGGTCAAGTCATTCAGGAGCCGTTTGACTTGCGGCAGTACGATGATTTGCACTAACGATTCCAACTGTTCGCGGAAGGCGAATAATCTTTGCAGATTCGTGTCCGTTTGCGGTTGATTCAAGTCTAGCACGCCGCTTTCCTTGATAAATTTAGCCAGTTCCGCTTGGATGTCGGTGGAGTCGCTGAGTTTGGTCGCCGGCTTTATTCCAAACAATAACCATCGTTCTTCCACCGGATTGGTCAGAGACCAAACTGCCCTTACAGAGAGATCTTGGAGATGTTTGACGGTTGAGCGAAAGGTCAGCTCAACGCGTTGCGGTATGGCGGTTGGCGGCTGATCAGGTAATTTCATTTCACAGGCGCCGCCTGGGCCGGTAATAGCCAGAACAAAATGCCGGCCCTCGCTTTCTAACTGGCCGACCAAGCACTCTGACATATTGCCTTGGGTAGCTGGCCCGCTAGTGACATTGAAATTTGTTTGTAACATTGTCGGATCCTTTCTTGTCCAATGCCCCTCTGGGCGGCGGACGGAAACGGGTGGTAAGAACCTTGGCTCGCGATGCCCTTCTGGGCGGTGCGAATTTTGCCAATATCCAGATATTATTCTAGAAAATTTAATTTGTCAACAATAAAAATATCTGTGTCTATCTGTGAGCATCTGTGCTAATCTGTGCCTTAATCTGTGTTCTTAATCTGTGCCTTAAAAAAAATCCCCGCCGTTCCGATGAGCCGGAAGGCGGGGTTAGGTGGCAGTTTCAGCTTCGTAGACCAGGCCGTGATGGTGCGAGTAGATGGTCCCGACAATGCTTTCTGCCGGAACGGAGTTTTTGGCGAACCAGCGGATGACGACGAAAGGCTGGTCGGCGGTGGGGGCGAGATTAAGCTCTTTTCTGACGATTGCTTCCAAGAGTTTAAGATTGATGCCACTTTGACCGGCGCCTTTGATAACGCCGCGGGCGTATCGTTGGACAGCTTCGTCGGTGGCGGCGACTACTGCCCAGGGCTGGTTAATTTTGGCTTTGGCCATGGTTTCCCTCCGGTTTTGGTGTTTATTGATTTTAGCGGATTGGCGGGGAGAGTCAAGGGAAGAATTAAGAATTAAAAATTAAGAATTAAGAATTTTGGTAACCAATGTTTAAGTCTAAAAGTCACAGGATTGATAAATAAAAATAGCTCCGCCCGAAGGCGGAGCTGGTGAATGAGTTGAACGGATGTTGAGGGCGGCGGCGTTTAATTTGGCATGAGCGGGTCGCCGAACACCGGCCAGTAGCCGTCGGCCGCGTTGGTCAGTGGTGTGCTCGAACTCGTATTGTCCGAGCGTGACTAACCAACCGGTTTCGCCAGCGTCTTCTGCCGGCAAGAAAGGCTGTTTGAACCCGGGGCGGAAACGCCGCAACCGTTCGCGGCGGGCATCGCGGCCGAAATTGCTTTCGGTTCGTGTTTGAGGCATGCTTTTTCTCCTTGATTATTCCAGAGGCAACGACTCCCCCGGTTTGAACATTTTGGCGATGATGGCGGTCGGCACGGTCCGCAGGAGACCGCGGCCGCCCGCGTTACATGATTCGCCGAGGATCTGTAGAGCCGGCGTGATGGCTATCGCCAAATACGGCCGTGATTTGGTCATCAGTTTAACAAGCTCGCCGAGATTTTCGGCGGCGAAGAGCGCCGCGATTTTTTTCTGGCCGGCGAGGATGGCCGCGCCGTACTTCTTCCGCAGTTTCGGCGCCAGCCGTTCCGGCAGGCGCTGCAGTAACAGGTGCTGTTTTTCCAACTTGGTCATGGCCTTGTTGGCGTCGTCTTCAATCTCGACGAAGAAGCTGCCGTCCGGTGAAAATGTCATGTAGATTTCTTCCTGATACGGCCAGAAAGTTTCCACCGCGAGAATGATGGTGGGATCATCAGCGACCGTACGGGGTCTTTCTTTCGCCACCACCTTGATTCTTCGGCAGTTCAGACACATGCCGAATTTCCATTCGCTTTTTTCCATGGTTGATCTCCATCCGTTGGTTGTTGTGAACTTGAAGCCGGCTAACGGTCAGCCCAGAATTGGGTCGATCGCCTCATTGACTGTATGCAATACAGAGCGCGAATAGGGCAAATAAATAAAACCACGATTCCGCCGGCAAGGCGTCAACGGTTCCACTCAAAAGTCTCGCCAGTTTTTTTAACATTGTCTTTTTTCCTTCGTTGTTGGTTGTTGTAGGATTGCAGGGTTGGTTGAGAAATCTGTTTAAAACACTAGAAATTTTCAAAAAACTCGGATTGGCCGTATCTTTTATAGACACGGTATACCGACATATTAATCTAGCAATTTCGTGGTATTTTGTCAATAACGATTGATTTTACTCACCAGAAATCTTCATTTCACCCAATAATTACTTAGCTAAAAACCTTAAAACCTGTTCCAATTGGTTAGGGCTACCCCGGCGCGCGTTCTTGACTGTTGCCATTTAATTTGATATCCTGTGAGCACCGTTAATCGTGCTCAAATTAATGGACTGAGTCTAGACGAATTTCTAACACCTATTTTCTAACTCTCTAACTCTCTAACTCTCTACTTTATGCTAATGATCCGTTTTTCCCGCTTTGGCAGTAACCACAAACCAACCTGGCGTTTGATCGTTTCCGAGAAATCTAAAGACACCCATGGCAAAGTCATGGAATATCTTGGTTCTTATAACGCCCGCTCGAACCCCAAGACGGCGGTGCTCAAAGCCGACCGGATTAAATTCTGGATGGCTCGCGGCGCCCAACCGTCAGCTTCGGTTAATAATCTCTTGGTGAAAGAAGGCATTCTGACCAAAAAAGTTCGCGCTTGGCGGCCGAAGAAAAAAGAGCAGAAGCCGGGTGATAATAAACCAGCTGTGCCGGCGGCGGAAGTTAAACCCGCCACGGCGGACGCTGTCGCGCCAGCAGAAGCCAAATAAGACAAAATTATCTTAATATCTAAAATAACGGGGCGAAAGGCTCCGTTATTTTTTCTTTTTAAAAAAGACGCACGCAGTGCGTCTCTACAATTATAAATTCCTAAAACTCAAAAGGGCGACCGCAAGAGTACACCCCTACAAAATTTCAACACTGTTTTTCAATTCTTAATTATTAATTTTTAATTATTAATTCTTTCTCCTCTTCCCCCGCCATTCGCTGATTTTCCGGTGGTTGCCGCTTAGCAGTACCGGCGGCACGCGCCAAATCGCTTTGCCGGCTTTGAAGGCTTCCGGCCGGGTGTATTGCGGATATTCGGCGAAATATTGAAGTTCTTTAGAAAAACTTTCTTCTTTGAGCGACTCGGCTTTACCGAGGACGCCGGGAATCAGCCGCGCCGTCGCCTCTACTATCACCATTGCCGGCAGTTCGCCGCCGGAGAGGACGAAGTCGCCGATAGACACCCGCTCATCAACTAGCTTCTTAATCCGCTCATCAAAGCCTTCATACCGCCCGCAAAGCATTATTACTTGGTCGAGTCCGGCGAATTTATGCGCCATCTTCTGGTCAAACTTTTTGCCCGCCGGATCGAGCATGATCACCCGGCTTTTTTTTGCGCGCTTGATTTTCTTCAAAGCCTTATAAAATGGCTCCACCATCAAAAGCATGCCCGGTCCGCCGCCGTAAGGCTTGTCGTCCACGGTGTGGTGCCGGTCAAAAGTATAATCCCGCAGATTGTGGACTCGGATCTCGATTTTCTTCTTTTTCTGGGCAATTTTAAGGATGGACTCGTTAATGTAGGAGTTGAAGATTTCGGGGAAAATAGTGATGAGGTCAAAACGCATAATTAGGAGGATAGGAGGTTAGGAGGATAGGAAAAAAAAGTAGCTAATTTTAAATGAGTTTAACAAAATTTAATAATTATTTTAGATTTCGTTAATCTCTTATTAGCTATATTCTAGGTGTTTTAATCAATAACTGCAACTTTTATGGCATCAAAATCGTTTCGTGACTTAATCGTCTGGAAAAAAAGCTTTGAGTTAACTAAGGAAATCTATCGGTTAACTAAGTCTTTTCCTAAAGACGAAATTTTTGGCATAACTTCACAAATCAAACGGGCGGCTGTTTCAATACCTTCAAACATCGCCGAAGGGTGCGAAAGAGGTTATAGGCAGGAATTGCTTAGATTTTTACTGATTGCCCTAGGTTCGGCCGGTGAACTAGCGACCCAATTATTGCTCGCCAAAGATTTAAAAATGGCTGAAGAAAAATCTTTTATAAATTCCGAGCAATTATTATTAGAAACAACCAAACTGTTACATTGTTTCATCCGCAAACTCAAATCCTAACCTCCTACCCTCCTAACCTCCTACCCTCCTATCATCCTATCCTCCTATTCCCAAAACAAAAACCGCCGGATTAACCAGCGGCCCTTGACCCAAAGATTTCCCTTCGGGATTTTATAAAAGAACAAATTTTATATCTTCAGATTGTCAACGGAGTCGGTGTCAACATCAACATTATCAACATTGGTGTTGGCGCTGTATTCCCGACGAGGCGGACGAGTCGAACCTTCCGGTTCATTGATCTTCAGATTGACGCGAGCGTTGGCGCGAGCGCCGACGATCTTGAGGAGGGTGCGAATGGCGCGAGCCGTTTGGCCTTCGCGGCCAATGACATAACCCATGTCTTCCTGGTGGACAAACAGGGTGATCAGAACGCCCCGTTCATCAACCTTACGCTCGGTCTTCACATCGTCTGGATGGTTAACAATCGATTTAACCAAGTCCTCAACGAACTTTTGATCAGCTTCCATAACAGTTTTCTTAGATTTTTAAACAACTGGACTGCCGACCGGCCAAATTGTCCCGAATTGAGAAATTAAGCCGCAGTCCATAGTGAAAACATTATAGCAGATTGGGTAAAAAAGTCAAGGAAAGGGGGAATAATGATATGGTTTTATGGTTTTAGGGCTTTATGGTTATATGGTTTTATGGTTGGCTAGTCTCGAAGTTTGACTCTAGTCCAGCGGACTAAAGAATTAATTAAAAATGGCAGTTTTTGCAGTTCCTGCAGGATTGTTTGATATTGTTTCTCGGTTAATAAGCCGCGAACTTTAGCTTTTAGGTTCCAATCCAGGCTTTCCTGAACGGAAGCCCGGGCATAATAATAAAACTTAATCTTGTCTTTTTTATGATGTCGCCCCAACCCTTCGGCGATATTGGCTGAAATACTATCAACCGCCCGGATAAACTGCTCGCCTACCGTTCTTTGCTCGAGTATTCGCCAAAGACTCGCCGTCTTCCAGACATAATTGGCTAAATTAAAAGCAGTTTTGTAGGCCGCGATGTCATTAAGTTGCAGGTATTTAGTTTCTTTCATGCTTTAAGACTAGCAGTTGGAAATTAAATTAAATCTACTAATCATTAACTATTTCTAAAATTATTTCTAAAAAGTGGAAAACTCCGATTATTCACCTAACCATAAAACCCTAAAACCATAAAACCATAGAGCCGCGTTGTTATTTTCCCTTTTTTCCCCCACAAAAATATGCTATAATCCCACCAGTTGAAATATCCCTCTCGAAGCCATGAAATTTCTCCCAAAATTTATTAAATTTAAATAAAAAAGATTAACAAAATAAAATCTAATTTTTATGTTAAAAAAGACTTCTCGGGTCCAAAAAATCTCGTTTAAAATTTTGACCTTCGCGGTCGTCTTCTCCACCCTGCTTTGGTCTAGCGGGGCGGCGCTCCCTTTGCCGGCGCAGGCGGCGGTAACGGCGACGGCGGCTGGCGATGTGACGGCGGTTTATGGCACGGCCATCGCGCCGACTGATTCGCCAATTCCACTCGCTTTTGCTTTGACCCAGTCTGCCGCTGAAACTTTAAACGCGGTAACTTTTACCGTGACGGGCGTGACTGGCGGCGGTTTTAGCGCGGCGACGGCTAACGATTTTAACTCCGATCCTGATGTCGGCCCTGGTCCGATTGGCGCGGCAATTATTCGCGATGTTGACACTCCGGCTGGCGATGTTATGAGCCTTAAGGATGATGCCGAGTCCGGTTTTTTAGGCGGTATTCCTGGTTCCAGCATTAATATCGGCACGCCGACGACGATTACTTTCGATCCGGTAGCCACTATTCCGGCCAATATGACCGGCCGTGGCACTTATGAATATTATTTGGTTTTTGTCCTTTCCGCGACGGCGGTGAATAATCACGCCTTTACTGTCACTTTCGCTGCCGGCGCCGGCAATGCTTTTACTCTCAGTAGTGGCACGGTTTCCGTTGGAGCCGCCCCGGTAACCTCCGCCGCCATTCATGTTGATGCCGCACCACCCGCCGCTACGGGATCTGGCGGCCCGCTCGAAGGCCAACAATATGTGCCGGTGGACGCGTTGGTCAACCGGGTTTTTACGAAAGCCTTGGCTAGTAGCACTGTTACCACTTCCAATGTTACTCTAAAACTTTGCAATGCCGCTGACCAAACCTCGGCCGCGGCCGCTTGCGCTAGCCTCGCCGCCACCAACCTCTGCGATACAGTTGATCTGCCAAGTACTACCAATGTCCGTTGTTCGCATATTAACCCGTTGACGGTTAATAAGTGGTATCAGTTTACCATTGGCACCGGGGTAACCAGTGATGCCGGCGCTATTGCCTTGGCCTCAGCCGTGGTTTCCAGATTCAAAACCGCCGAGTTTGACGGCGGCGCCGGCGGCAGTAATGGCACACCGCCGCAAGTGGTTAATAGCTACCCGCAAGGCGGCCAAAACAATGTGCCGACTAACGCCAAATTAACCTTTTCTTTTTCCAAGGGCCCGGAGGGCAATATGACTGAAGCCGTGGCGATTAGTCCGGCTAATATCACTCTAATGAAAATCACCAGCGGCGCGCCAGGAGCCGATCTTTGCACCTCAGCCGGCACCTGCACTAATACTTGGGACTCCACCAACCGGATTTTGAAAGTTGTGCCGATCCCGGCCCTGACCGCCAACTCGGAATATGTCATGATGATTCAAAGTATGACCAATGTCGCCGGTGTGGCTTTGCCCGGCGCTTTTATGGCGCGCTTTAACACCGGCGCCGGCGCTGATTCAACCGGGCCAGCGTTGCGAACCACCGGCCCGACTTCGCCGGCGACCGGCGCGACCGGCGTGTCCAAATATCTTTCTGAAGCCGTGGTCTATTTTTCCGAAGATATTGATCCGTCAACTCTGGCGCTGGAAACTTCCATCGGCCTCTATCCCGATGCTAATGATAACGGCGCCCAAGACGGCGGCGAGAATATGCTGAGCGCCACCACCGCGCTTGCCATGAACTATGACCAGACCGCCAAAGCCGCGCGTCTGGGCCTGAAAGCCGCGTTTTCCGCTAGCACCAAATATTGCTTTAAGATCACTAACGCGGTCAAAGATGTCGTGGGCAATGCCGCTACGGCCTCGGCTAACCAATGCTTTACCACCGGCAATGATACTGATATTACCGCCCCGAAATTGATTTTTGCCGAAGCGGATAACTATAAACTGGTAGCCAGATTTTCCGAGCCGGTGGTTTACAGCCTGGCCGTTGATTTATTGGATTACTCTTTGCAATGCCCCGTCGGCGTCAACGCCAATTTGGCCCTCAAGCCGATTTCTTATCGGACCGACACCAAAGAAGTGGAAATCCGCCAGCTCGGCCTCGCGACCGGCCAGCAATGCCGTTTGATTGTTTCCGGAATTACCGATTTAGCTGGAAATGCTTTTGCCACCACTCCTGATGATCGCGCTGACTTTAAAATTTTAAATGCAGAAACTACCGGCGGCAACCTGGGCGGCGGCGGCGCGACGGACTTTAACTCCGGCACCGATTTTGGAGATTTTTGGGAAAACCCGGAACGGTGCCAGCCGAAAGTCAATGTCGCCGGCAAAACCGGCCAGATTGACTGTGAATTTCCGGCTCCGGCGGCGCTCGCTAGCGGTTCCAAATTTATTTTAACTTTCCCTGATGGCTTTAATGTCGCTTCCGTCGCAACTATTGCCGCTACCAGTTCTTGGCTCAATAATGATATTAATGGTTCGGCTGCTAACGGGCCCAAGATTGCTTCAGTGGCAGTAGATAATACGGCTAAAACCGTAACGGTAACCACGGGCACCGCGGCGATTGCTTCAGGCGACCAAATCCATTTTGAATTAAAAGATTTGGTTAATCCGGCTTTGCCCGCGGAGGCTCAGAGGGTTTCCATCGTGGTCAAAGACGCTGACGGCATTAAAGTCGGCCAAACGATTAATGCCGCGCCGTTCAATATTCAGACCGGCGGCGCTTACGCCATCTCCGGCACGGTTTGCAAAGGTTCGACTTCCGGCGGCACCTGCGGCGGCGGCGATACCGGCGTGGAAAATGTCCGGGTCTTCTGCGACTCAATGGGCGGCTTTGGCGCCGGCGCGATTATGGCCGGACATCAAGAAGCGCTGACTGACGCTAGCGGCGATTGGTCAATCACCGGGCTTTCGGCCGGCCAATACGGCTGCGGCCTACCGGGCGGCCAAACCACACTCGCGGACTTGGGCGGTGGCGGTGGTTCCATGAATCTGACGATTGCCGGCGCTTCTAAAACCGATATTGATTTTAAGTATGCCGACCTCTCTTCTACCGGTAAAACCTTAACCATTAATATCACCAGCTCCGCGGCTTTGAGCGGCGAAAAAGTTGATGTTTTCTGCAGCGCCGGCGGTTTTGACGCTAGCTTCTCGGCGCCGGTGATGAAGTTGGTGACGCTGGATGGCAGCGGCGCCGGTTCCACCACCCTAAAGCTTCAGCCCGGCAAAACTTACACCTGCGGCGTTGGCCCGCATATTCCTTTTGATTCCATGGGCGGCGGCGGCCCGACAGTTATGCCGGACTTTAAGTTCATGCCGCCTCGGCCGACCGATGTGGTGGTGCCGACCGGCTCTAATCCGACCGCTCTGACTTATAATTTGATCGTTGCCGGCAACAGTATCACCGGTTTTGTCAAAGACGGCAGTAACACCGGCATTGCCAATGTTTATGTCAACGCCATGCCGCTCGGTTGTTTTGACGCCTCTACCGGCGAAGCCAAAGAATGTTTTGGCGGCTTTAGCCAGACCAAGTCCGATGGCAGTTTTTCGTTGAATGTCGCTCCCGGCACTTATATGCTTGGCGCCAGCGGCCCGGGCTTGCCGACTTCCGGCGAACAAGAAGTGACGGTTTTGACTGACGGCACGCTTAAACAGCGCGGTTCAACCGTGGCTTCCATTACTTTAAAACTCGCTAAAAGTTCCTTAACCATTTCCGGTATGGTGCAGGATGAATCCGGCAATGGCATCAAATACGCCCAGGTGAGCGCCGAGAAAATCAGCTCGGGGCAAACCTGCGCCAATGGCACGCCAGCCGGCTACCATGCTGATTCGCCAACTGACGCTTCCGGCAATTATACCCTGTATGTCGCCGCCGGCACTTATTGCGTGCGCGCCTTTGCTCCGTCTTACGGCGAGGTGGGTAATAAAACCGTGGTGATCAGCGACGCCGCTTCTTCCGGTCAGAATATTCAGGCGACGGCCGCCGACTTTGGCACTATCTCCGGCACCGTCACCAAAAACAGCGTAGCCACCAGCGGCGCTTTCGTGGTTTGTTACGGGCCCAGCGGCGCCAATAACACCCAGTCGAATACCGATGGCAGTTACTCGATAAAAGTTAAAGCCGGCAGTGGTTATACTTGCGAAGGCAATATTGCCGGCGCCGGTCCACTCACGCCGGTTGATGGCATTACCGTCGCCGCTGCCGGCACTTCGGTCGCTAATCTGACGATGGGCAACCCCGGCACGGTTAATATCACCATGACCGGCCTAACCGACGGTTTTGTTGATCTCCGCACCACGGCCGGCCAAGGCAATAGCACCGGCCTAAATAACGCCGGCGTTTATACCATCAAAGTTCCGGCCGGCGTTTATACCGTCCGCGGCGGCGGCCCGAAATATGGCGAACTCTGTGCCGGTCAAACCGTCACGGTCACGGCTGGCGGCACGCACGCAGTCACTTGCACCCCGCCTTCCAACCTCCGGACTGTCGCGGGCCGCGTGACTGACGGCACAGCCAATTTGGCTGGCGTTACTGTGGTTCTAAACAGCAGCTCGACTGGCCGTTCCATCTTTGCCACCACTGACGCGCAAAGCGGCAGTAATAACAACCTTAACCTGACTAATGTTCCAGAAGGAACTTATAATATCTTAGCGAGTAAACAGGGTTTCGAGCCGGCAACAGCCTCGGCCACGATTTCCGGCGGCAACTTAACTATCAGCACGCCGATCGCCCTGACTCAAGCCACCGGCGCCAACGGCACCAGCTCAACCGTCACGGTTCAGCTTAGCGGTTCGGCTTATACCGGCAACGCCAAAGTGGTGGCGACCAAAGACAGTAAAGTAGTGATGGCGCCGACTGACAAAACCAACGGCCAGGCGACGCTCTACTTAACCAATGGCGCTTGGACCGTTGTGGCTTACGGCGATAACGGCAAGAAGTCGGCCGCGGGCACGATTACCGTGACGGCCGGCTCGGCTTCCGGCACAACCACCTATTCTTTGACGACTGATATCACTGGCTACACGCCGGCAACCGATACCGGCACCATGGTGCCTTCCACCGGCGGCCTCCTGAAGTCTGATGAAATTTCCGGTTTGGAATTAAATATCCCTGGTTCCACACTTTCCACTTCTGACGCCAATACCGGTAAAGTGGATATGACGCTTGACCCGACCCTGGCGGTTGATCCGGGCGCGGACATGAACTTCATTGGCACCAGCGGCTTTGACATCACGCCGAAAGACTCCAATGGCAATGAAATCGGCAAATCCTTGGTCGGCGACGCCGCCACTTTGACTCTGCCTTACACTGACGCGGATGTCCTTGCGGCGGGCGTGGACGAGACTAAACTGACTTGCGGTTCGCTCGATGATTCTACTGGCCTTTGGGAAACTTTCCCGACGACGGTTGATACCACCAATAACACCATTACTTGCCAGATTACCCACTTCTCGTCTTTCGGTGTTCTCGGTTCCATCAGCGCCGCTGGCGGTTCTGGTGGTGATCACACCGCGCCGGCAGTAGTCGGCAGCGCGACGGCGACCGCCGGGGTTAGTAAGATTGTCTTGACCTGGACGGACTCACCGGATGGCGACTTAAGTTCAATAGACATTTTGCGGAATAATGGCGGCGCGACGCCGGTTAACGGCGTGGTTTACAGCGCGGTTCAGAAAGGCATTCAAACCTACACCGATACCAATGTCCAAGCAGGCGTCAGCTACACTTATATTATTCGCGCTAAAGACAATGCCGGCAACTATGCCAACTCGGCGGAAATCAGCGCCACGCCGACTGCAGCCGTGAATAACAATAATAACAACAACGGCGGAGGTGGTGGTGGCGCGGCGCCAGCGACCCCAGCTACTCCGGCAACGCCAGCGGTGCCGACTGTCAGCCCGGCTGTGCCGGCGACGCCAGCCACTCCGGCAACGCCAGCTTCAGCTTCAACAACCGCCGATCCAGATAATTTAGAAGAAGTGTTGGCAGCGGTAAATGCGGTCCGCGATGAAACCGCTGAAGCCAAATACACCAAGTTAATCACGGCGGATGTTAAAGAGTTTAAACTGACAGCCACCGCGGAAGGCAAGACGCCTCTCACCACCTTCGTGGTCTATGGCATTTCCGACGCCACCAAGAAACTCGGCGCCGGCGAACGGCGGGCGCTCCTCCGCGATTACTTGGAAACTGTCGGCCGAACCGATGTAGTTTGGTCAGATGTCGAGTTAATGGCTAACGGCCAGAAGCCGGTCAAACGGAACCTGGCTAAAGAGCAAGCTCAAGTGACCAAAGTCCTTGCCACCTTCAAAACTTTGGTCGGCCATAACCCGAACTTCCAAAACCCGGCCGAGGATTTGGCCTGGAACACCTTGATGTACCGCATCCGCTTTAGCCGCGACTTAGTAAAAGAAAAAGCCGGCATCGTGGAGTTTAAAGCGAAGTTCGGTAAAGTGCCGACGACGCCACTAGGTTGGGCAGCGGTCCGGGCGGCGGGGTATGCGTTGGGGCAGTAGTTAGAGAGTTAGACAGCCAGATAGTTAGACAGTTAGAAAAAAAGCCCTTGGGAAACCGGGGGCTTTTTAGTAGCAAGGGTTTGTAGGGGCGGACCCATGTGTCCGCCCTGAATTGGTTAGATAGCGGAGTAATGGGGCATCTGCCCCGTTGTGCTTTTCGGAACGACACAGCCTCTGGTTGTGTCGTTTTATTTAACTAAATAATTTTCTTTTGCCCATCGCCTGCGGCGGGCTTGCTACTTTCTGTGACCAGAAAGTAGCGCAAAGAGTCCCGGGGTGGCAAAAAGCCCGATCTTCGTGGCATCTTCCTACTTCTCGCCCCGCCTCACCTCGCAGTCGCTAACTTTGGTTCTATTACCCCGATATATCG
>Ga0172379_10005544_pt1 | contig 17583 bp, 14 predicted proteins | sample GrowelOW334metaG_FD_119756 | JGI IMG/M metagenome (GOLD analysis project Ga0172379, IMG submission 119756) | Groundwater microbial communities from an aquifer near a municipal landfill in Southern Ontario, Canada - Groundwater well OW334 metaG | ecosystem: Environmental > Aquatic > Deep... | reverse complement strand
CTGCGTTGCGCCAATGTCTTCCATGCCGGCGACGGCAACCTGCACCCCCTCATCATGTTCGATGCCAACGTGCCCGGCGAGACCGAGCGTGCCACCGCCTTCGGTGCCCGGATCCTTGAGCTTTCCGTCGAGATGGGTGGCACCATCACCGGCGAACATGGCGTCGGCATCGAGAAAGTGCAGCAAATGTGCGTGCAGTTTTCCGCGCAAGAGCTGGCCGCCTTCCATGGCCTCAAGGCGGCCTTCGACGCGCAGGCCCTGCTCAATCCCGGCAAGGCGGTGCCCACGCCGCGCCGCTGCTCGGAATACCGCCTGACCGGCACGCCTGGGCAGCATTCATGAGCGCGGCGTTTGAACTCGAAGACTACGCGACACGGGTCCGCGCCGCGACCGAAGCCAAGACGCCGTTGCGCATCCGCGGCGGCGGCAGCAAGGATTTCTACGGCGGACCGCTCAACGGAGAGATACTCGATATGCGGCTTTGCGCCGGCATCGTCGCTTACGAGCCGACTGAACTGGTGATCACCGCCCGCTGCGGCACGCCGCTGGCCGAGATCGAGGCGGCGCTGGCCGAACGCGGCCAGCGGCTGGCCTTCGAGCCGCCGCATTTCACTCTCCCATCCCCGCCGCGGGGAGGGGCCGGGGGCAGGGAGGAGGCGACTCTCGGCGGTTGCGTGGCAGCGGGACTTTCCGGCCCGGGCCGCGCCAGCGCCGGCTCGGTGCGCGATTTCGTCCTCGGCGTGAAGCTCTTGAACGGACGCGGCGAGGTCTTGAACTTCGGTGGACAGGTGATGAAGAACGTCGCCGGCTACGATGTTTCGCGCCTCCTGGCGGGCAGTCTGGGCACTCTCGGGGTGATGCTGGAAATCTCGCTGAAAGTGCTGCCTCGGCCCGTTGCAGAAGTCACGCTGCGCCTGGAAGGACCTCAGTCGAAGGCCATCGAGCTGATGAACCGCCTGGCTGGCAGGCCGCTGCCGATCAGCGCCACCTGCTGGTGCGACGACCTGCTGACGTTGCGGCTGTCGGGTGCCCGCGCCGCGGTTGCGGCAGCATGCCAGCAACTCGGCGGCGAACTCGTCGAAGCGACGGCGGCGGCGAAATTCTGGCGCGACCTGCGCGAGCAGCAGAGCGCCTTCTTCGCCGGCGAGCAGCCGCTGTGGCGCCTCTCGCTGCCGTCGGTGACGCCCGCCCTCGCTCTGCCCGGCGTGCAGTTGCTCGAATGGGGCGGCAGCCTGCGCTGGCTCAAGAGCGGCGCCGATCCGGCCGGCATACGCGATGCGACAGGCAAGGCCGGCGGCCATGCCACGCTGTTCCGCGCCAGCCCCGAGCTGAAGCTCAACGCCGGCGTCTTCCAGCCGCTGCAGCCGGCTCTCCTGGCCCTGCATCGGCGGCTCAAGCAGAGTTTCGATCCGCAGGGCATTTTCAATCCCGGCCGGATGTATTCGGAGTTCTAAGCCGAATGGAAACTCATCTCGCCGATTTCATCCGCGACACGCCGGCCGGGCGCGAGGCCGAGAGCATCCTGCGCAAGTGCGTGCATTGCGGTTTCTGCACCGCCACCTGCCCGACCTATCAATTGTTCGGCGACGAACTCGACGGGCCGCGTGGCCGTATCTACCAGATCAAGCAGATGCTGGAGGGCGCGGCGGTCACGGAAAAGACCCAGTTCCATCTCGACCGCTGCCTGAGCTGCCGCTCCTGCGAGTCGACCTGTCCCTCGGGGGTGCATTACTCGCGCCTGCTCGACATCGGTCGCGCGGTGCTGGAGGAGCGGGTGCAGCGCGGCCCCGTCGACACGCTGACGCGCGCGGCGCTCAAATACGCGTTGCCGCGGCGCTGGCTGTTCGCGCCGGCCTACCGGCTCGGCCAGTATTTCCGTCCACTGCTGCCGGCCGCGCTCAAGGACAAGGTGTTGCGCTATCGCGCGCCCGGTCGGCGGCCGACCGCGGGCCATGCCCGCAGCGTGATCGCGCTCGCCGGCTGCGTGCAGCCGGCGATGGCGCCTGGCATCAATGCGGCGACGGCGCGGGTGCTCGACCGCCTGGGCATCGGCATGATCGAAGCCGAGCGCGCCGGCTGCTGCGGCGCCTTGCGCCTGCATCTGGGTGACGAGGACGCCGCCAGGGACGATGCGCGGCGCAATATCGACGCCTGGTGGCCATTGATCGAAGGCGGCGCCGAGGCCATCCTGTTCACCGCTTCCGGCTGCGGCACCCAGTTGCTGGACTACGCCCATCTGTTGCAGGACGACCCGGCCTACGCCGTCAAGGCGGCGCGCGTGACGCTGTTATCCAAGGATGTCAGCGAAGTGCTTGCGGCGGAGCAGGACCGGCTGCTGGCGCTGATTTCGCAGCGGCGCCCGGAAGGGAAAGCGGCGCAGGTCGCCTTTCACTCGCCATGCTCGCTGCAACACGGTCTGAAGATACGCGGCAGCGTCGAGGCCTTATTGACTGCGGCGGGCTTCACCCTGACTGCGGTGGCGGATTCGCACTTGTGCTGCGGCTCGGCGGGTGCGTATTCGGTATTGCAGCCGGCCATCGGCACACGCTTGCGCGACAACAAAATTTCGGCACTGAGCGCCGGCGACCCGTCGGCGATCGCCACCGCCAATATCGGTTGCCTGGCCCACCTGCAATCCGGCACCCGCCTGCCGGTGCGGCACTGGATTGAATTGCTCGACGAACGGCTGAATTTAGCGGGCTGACAGCTGTCGGCGGGTCGAAGCGGAAGGGGGAATCAAAATGCAACTCGACGACCAGGCGCAGGACCATGCGCAGCTCCACGACAGTTTCCGCTGGCAGGCACCGGCGCAGTACAACATCGCCAACGAATGCTGCGGCCGCTGGGCCGCCGACCGAGCGCGCTTCGCCCTCTACTACGAAGACGAAAGCGGGATCACCCAGGCCTGGAGCTTCTGGGATATCCAGCGCGAAGCCAACCGCCTGTCCAATGCCCTCGGCGCGCTCGGCATGTTGCGCGGCGAGAAGGTCGCAATCATTTTGCCGCAGCGGCCGCACACCGCCATCGCCCATATCGCCTGCTACCAGATGGGCGTGGTGGCGCTGCCGCTGTCGCATTTGTTCGGGCCGGATGCGCTGGAGTACCGGCTCGACCACGCCGAGGCTCGCGTCGCGATTGTCGATGACGCCTCGTTGCCCAAACTGTGGGCGATACGCGAACGCCTGCCGCACTTGAAGCACGTCATCGGCGTCGACGGCGCCATGGAAAGCGGTGTGCATGACTGGGACAAGCTGCTCACGCACGCCTCGACGCGTTACACGCCGCTGGCCACCGCGGCCGACGACCCGGCGCTGATCATCTACACCAGCGGCACCACCGGCAACCCCAAGGGCGCGCTGATGGCCCAGCGCACGCTCTACGGCAACCTGCCCGGCTTCGTCTGCTCGCACGATTTCTTTCCCAAGCCCGGCGACATGTTCTGGTCCCCCGCCGACTGGGCGTGGACCGGCGGCTTGTTCGACGCGCTGCTGCCGACCTGGAACTTCGGCCAACCGATCCTCGCCTATCGCGGCCGTTTCGATCCGGAGAAGGCCTACTGGCTGATCGAGAAGTACGGCGTCCGCAATACCTTCCTGTTTCCCACCGCCCTGAAGATGATGATGAAGGCGGTGCCGCAGCCGAAACAGACCTATGCGCTGAATCTGCGCACCATCATGAGCGGCGGCGAGGCCGTCGGCGATACTGTGATGGCCTGGGCCAGGGAGGAGCTCGGCGTGACCATCAACGAGATCTTCGGCCAGACCGAGATCAACTACATCGTCGGCGGCTGCGCCGCGGTCTGGCCGCCCAAGCCGGGCGCCATGGGGAGACCCTATCCGGGGCATCGCGTGGCGGTGCTCGACGATGCCGGCGAGCCCGTGCCCGCCGGCGAAGTCGGCGAAGTGTGCGTGCAGCGCAGTTGCAACGGCGAGCCCGATCCGGTGTTCCTGCTCGAATACTGGAAGAACCCCGAGGCCACCCGGGACAAGTACTACGGCGCGGGCCAGGGGGACATGGGGGCCTGGGGCCGCACCGGCGACCTGGCGAAGTGCGACGAAGACGGCTATCTGTGGTATCAGGGCCGCGCCGACGACATGTTCAAGAGCGCCGGCTACCGCATCGGTCCCGGCGAGATCGAGAATTGCCTGGTGAGGCATCCGGCCGTCGCCAATGCCGCCGTGATCGGGGCGCCGGACGCCACGCGCGGCACCATCGTCAAGGCTTTCATCGTCCTGCAACCGGGCAACGCGCCTTCAGCCGATCTGGAAGCAGAGCTGCAACAACATGTCCGCAAGTATCTGGCGCCCTACGAATATCCGAAAGCCATCGAGTTCATCGACGCCTTGCCGATGACCACCACCGGCAAGGTGCAGCGGCGGGTGCTGCGCTTGAAGGAGGAAGAGAAGGTCAGGACTGACACTGCTTCCTGATCATGACGGGCGTAGCGCCCGCCGAACGAAGCGAGAACCCGCCATTGCGCGAAGTATTCGATGGTGCCTATGCGCTGGTATAGCGCGCGCTGAGCGGCGCCCTGATGCGCAGCGCCCGGATCGACAGCACATGCAGGACCAATGCCAACGGCACCATGAGACCCGGAATGAACGTGAACGGGAAGGTTCCGATGGCCATGTTCGGCACTTCGGTGGCAATGAAGTTGAGCGGACCCGGCGAGGTCAACACGGCCCTGATCGCGACGTTGGCCAACATTGCGATGCCTGCCGCCTGCCAAGCCAGCGCCCATCGATCCGAGATCCTGCGCGAGGCGATCAGCCACGCCATGATCGGCGCACTGATGCCGATCAGGATGTCGAAATTCGCTCCGTGGTAGGTCAGCATCCGCGGAAGTTGGCCGTCCTGCCAGAGCATGTGCAGGAAGCCTTCCACCACCAGCCTGAAGGATTCCATTCCGGTTAGAAACCAAATCGGGACACTGGTGGCGATTGTCAGCCCGACGCTCGAGCGGGCCATGAACATCACCAGCATGATCGTCGGCGCAAGCAGATAGAAAAGGCCAGGCGGCAGAATCGTCGCGTTGGCGACCACGCCGCTGATTCCCAATGCGCCGCCGTAGGCAAGCCACAGTACCAGACCGATCAGCCCCGGGACTCTGTAGCCCCGCGGCAGGAAGCGAAGGATGCTGAAGGCGATGATCGCCGCGACAGCGGCGACAAACAATAGGAACAGCGCGCTCATGGTTTGACCCTCTTGTCGATCACGCGACGACGGCCTGCATAGGCCGCCGATACTGCCCGGCGCGCCGGTCGAGGAGCAAGGCGGTCGTCGTCAAGGCGACCCCGAAAGCGACCACGCCGAGCACGAGCAGGAATGCCGGGTCGTTCGTCTGGCGATAAAGCACCACGATAACCGCGATGAAAAACGCGCGAACGAACAGGGTGGTCGGGTAAAGCACCTCGACGCGATACCGTACCATCTGGGCGACCAGCATGCCGAGGCCTATCATGAACGTGCCGGTGAATTGCACAAACGTGTTGTCGTAGTGCCCGTTGGACATTAGCAGTCCAAGTGATAGCTGCGGTGCAAAGAGCAGGCCGACACCGGTGACAAACAGATACGTGACGAGATAGTAAAGGCCCAGGCGGGTTTTGGGTTTCATGGCTAATCTCCGGTTCGTAGGTAGCGGAAAATCGTGGGTTGTTGGGTTCTCGATGATTAAGTGGCGAGGATTGTCGTAGGCATCCGACGCGGTCTGGCCGAAGGTGCCGAGTGGGATGCCAGCCAATCGGCCGAATCGGCGGCGAGATGCGCGTCTCGAAGCGTTGGGATGTCGTGACTTCGCGCATAAGCGACGGGGTTGAGCGATGATGTGAGCATGATCCGCAGCATCCCGCTCATGGCGCGCAACATCGATCCGGCGGTCCGGCGTGCGAACGGCGACCCGGAAGCGTAGCGCCTCACGATGGCCTCGAAAGTCGCGGGGCGTTGCCCGGTGATTTCGAACACTGCTTGCGTCGGCGCGCCGAGCGCGAAGGCACCGCGCTTGTAGTCTTCGAAGTAGCAGAGAATCTGCGCGACCGTGAAGTCCGGGAAGCCGAGCGCCCGTGCCACCTTGGTGAACATTCCCGACGGCGCGTCGATATACTTGACCGGCCGGCCGAGCACCTTGGCGAAGGTTGCGGCGATGTCCTGAGGGGACAACAGAGCCGGTCCCGTGGGTCGATAGTTCTTCCCGATGTGGCCGGCCGGATTGCTAAGTGCCGCCACCGCGACTCGGGCGATGTCTTCGTTCGAGGGCGGCGCGTTCAATCCCTCGCCCAGCGGCATCGGCAGCATTCCGAACTGGGCGATCGGCTCCATCGCCGCCATGTAATTGTCGGCGAACCACCCCGGATTGACGGTGACCAGATCGACGTCGGGCATCCACGACAGCGCCTTGTCGGCCAGCCAGGTTTCACGGGTGTGCACGGAGGTGTGGCGCGGGTCCGCCAGCCACTGGCTCATCGCCACGACGACCTCGAGGCGCCGTTCCTGCGCGGCTGCCGCGAAGACCATGCCGGCGGTCAAGGCGTCGCGCAGCAGCGGCGGGCAGTAGTAGGCCCGCTGAATATCCTTGAGCGCCGTGCGCATGTCGTCGATGTCATTCATGTCGCCGACCTGAACCTCGGCGCCGAGCGAGCGCAAGGACTCGCTACGCGCGTCGACCCGATGCGCCAACGCGCGCACCGGGAAGCCTTTTTCCAGCAACTGCTTGACGGCCTGAATGCCGGTCTTGCCGGTCGCGCCAGTGACGAGGATGCGTGGCAATGTCATGTCGATCTCCTTGGTGGTTCATGAAAAAACTGGGGGTGTGACTGATTCCGATGGCGGCGACAGCCACGATCCGATCCTGCGGGCGGCGCGGAAAGCCGCCCAGGCGGCCGCCGCAACCAGGACCTCGTCGTTGGCGCCGTCCGATCGGCAGGCGCGAATAATGCCGTCGTCGATTTGATGCGATGCAAAGGCGGTCAGCAACGCCAATCGTGCAATGGCCCTCTCCGTGGGATGCAAGGCTTGAATCGCCTCTTCCACCCAAGCACGGCTGAGCCCCGCGTGTTCGCCATGCCAGCGCGCCATCCGTTCGAGCAGCAGCTCGCGCGCATTTGCCGGCAATGCCGTATTGCCGGCATGTTCGACGGCTGCCGACATTCGCGACAACCCGCCATCGACGGCCGGATTCGACTTTGCCCAGTGAAACTCGGCGGGCAGGGGGCTCGCGGGAAGGAAGTGCAGCGACTCCCCTGGGGTGCCGACGACCGAAACGATCCTCTTGGTCATCGTTGCCCCGAAGCTGCGCTTGAGGGCTTCGGGTATGCGGAAGGGCATCGGCGACGCCTCAAGAAAGACATTCACCATTCGGTTGATGTAGTGAAACATCACCGCGGTACCGAAGAGCTGCGGCCGATCGGTCTGCGCAATCGGCGGAGCCGAGAGGATCTCCGCACCTGGCAAACACGTCGCGGCTGCCCATTCGACCAGTCGTGCCACTGCCGGATCGTGGTTCCCCGCGTTCGGGCCGGACGAGACGCTCTCGGCAAGGTCGTGGCGACCCGCGCCTTCCAACATCATGCTGTGGACATCGACGCAGTAAGGGCAAACGTTTAGTTGGGATACCGTTGCCGCAACGACCTCTCTCGCAACACGATCCGCCGGCCCGCAGATCAGGGACTCACGGGAAGCGGTCCAGATGCCGGCAAGCAGCTCCGGTATTACGGAATGGATGGTGACCGGTGGCGCCAGTTGAAATTCACGCTCCATCTGGCGATAGACTTCGGCAACGAGTCCCGTGGCCCCGCCGGGGCTGACCGGCGTAATGTGGCGAATCCCGCGCGGCGCCACATGCTTGAACGCGAGCGTCTCAAGGTACTGGGCGATCATCGAGGCACCTGTCCTTGCGAGTCGCGGCGAGTTGTCTCACCGGCGCGGAACCGAACACTCGCGCCGTAATCCAGACGTAATATGATATTCGACATATAAACAACCAAAAAAAATTGACAGGGTTTCCCGATATGGCTTGCCGGCGGCGTCAGGCTCGCGCCACCCCATAAACGGCAAGAAGTTGGGCGCGCACCGATGCGAGCAATCCATCGCTGAGCTTGGGATCGTAGATAGCCCGCGCCAGCAACACCGCGCCCGCCATCGCGGAAATGAACGCCATGGCCTGGGCTTGCCTGGTCTTGTTGTCGCGGGCGGGCATGAAGCGGACGAGTTTGCCCATGTTGAACTTGAGTGAGTCGGTGAACGCGCCGCGCACCATCGGTGCCTGACGCGATAACTCGGCGGCAATCGTCGGCAGCAGACATCCCTGGCCGAGCTCCTCCCTGTGTTCCGGGCTCAAATAGAAATCGAGCATCGCCTCGACTTCGCGGCCGGGAGCCGCTTCGGCGGCCTCGGCCAAGCGACAAAAGCTTTGTTCGGCGGCAAGTTGGACCGCCTCGGCAACGAGCGCGTCACGGTCCTTGAAGTGGGCATAGAAGCCGCCTCGCGTGAGGCCAACCTCGGCCATCAGACCGGCGATTCCGATCCCGTCGAGTCCCCGTGCGCGGAACTCCCGGGCGGCGGCATCGACGATCTGCTTGTGTGTCTCGGCTTTCTGGTTTTGGGGATATCGCATGGTGCCGTCAACCTGTTTCAAGTTGATATGTTGAGCATCATATAATCAATCGCGATCGCCGTCAATAGCCGGTCCTGCCTGTGTCGGGTTTGGAGTGCTGGTACCTTGAAAACTGACGCGTGCACTAGCTAGTTATTGCGCACCAGGATCTTCGCGTCCGCCGCCGCGACCGGGACGCCGTCCTGGTTGGTGCAGGTGCCGCTGAGGGTGACGATGCCGCCGTCATGCCTCGGCTTGGGGGACAGGGCGGCGATAGTCCAGGCGGTGCTCAGGGTGTCGCCGGCGCGCACTGGGGCGGTGAAGCGGCAGGCATGCTCCAGATAGGCGATGGCGGTGCCGTGGAAGATCATGCCGAGCTGAGCCGCCATGACGTTGCTGGTCAGGTAGCCGTGGGCGATACGGCTGCCGTAGCGCGAGTCGGCGGCGAAGGACTGGTTGACGTGCAGCGGGTTGAAGTCGCCGAACAATCCTGCTCCCAGGACGATATGGGTTTCGGTCAAGGTCAGGGCGCTGTCGTAGCGCTCGCCGATGTTGACTTCGTTGTAGCCGCGGCCGGAGAACATGGATCGCCCCTGAAGAAATTACGCAAGGGTGAGTATAGCGCGACGGACTGCTTCGACCCCTCCGGCGCCGCCGCAACGCAGCGCCGGGATCGGGCTTGCTGGCTATTTCTTGAAGTTGATGAACATCGCCGAGGACCACACCTTGGCGTCGTCGCTCTGGCGTCCGTAGAAATACACCGGGCGATGGCCGTGCGGTCCCGGCGTCGGGTCGATATCGATCTCGCCGGCGAGGTCGCGCGGCAGCGGCGCGTCGCTGACGCGTTCGATGGCCAGGAACATTTCCGCGCCGCCGAGCTCGCGGCGCAAGCGGCCGCCGGCCAGTAACTCGGCGCCGCTCACCTCCCAGTCGAAAGTCGGGCAGTGCACGAAGGGATTGCCGGCCGTCGGGTCGCCGACCTTGACGTAGCCGTCGATGCGCCCGGCCAGGCGGATGCGGCAGTTGGCCAGGTTGCTGACGTCGATCTCGACGCAGTCGGAGTCGCCGTAGGTGTCGGTGCGGAAGGCGATGTCGGTCGGCCCGGCGCGCCAGCAGCTTTCCTCGGGATGCTCGAAGCCGCCGCCGGAGAAGCTGTTGATGGTGCCGTTCACGACGCTGATGGTGCCGCGCCACTCGGCCCAGCGGTAGCGGTCGGGAATGCGCGCGCCGCCCCAGCGCACGCGGATGCGCCGCTCGGAAAATCCCGCTTCCTGTTGCAGGTCGCGGCGCCAGATGCGGCCGCTGTGGTCGTAGGCCTCGATCTCGTCCCAGCCGGCGGTGCCGAGGAAACGGTAGGCGATTTTCGCCGCGCCGCGATGCTCGAATTCGTCGCCCTGGATGAATTTGCCGCAGCGCGTCAGCACTGCCGTGCGTTCGCCGCTGGTGGCCCAGGTATGGCGCGCGCGCAGTGCCTTGCCGACGGTGCTGCGGTCGAGCTTATCCGCCAGCACGCCGGTCACGCCGCCCTTGGTGCCGAATACCTGGGTGCCGGGCAGTCCGCCGCCGGGGCGGCCGCGGTGCTCGTCGCCGCTGGCCGAGGCACCCAGCTTGTAGCCGCGCCGGATCACGTCCTGGTAGAGCCAGCCGAAGTGGCCCCAGGCCGAGGTGATCTCGATCAGGCGCTCCAGTTGCGGGTGGTGCCAGTCGGGGATGTAGCGCCGCCCGCCGACGTGCGGCATGATCAGGTGGTTCTCCGGATCGTCGATGTAGGCGGCCCACAATTCCTCGATCGGCCAGCGCCCGAGGTCGACGCCAGTGCCCTTCATATCCTCGTTCCAGGTGAAGGTGCGGTTGTGCTCGCCTTTGTCGTTGTAGGGGAAGTCGGGATGCCGCTTTTCGGCGAGGAACACCACGTTGTGGTCGCCGCCGGCGGTCGAGCTGCCGCACCATTCCTGCACCGGGTAGCAGACGAACTCGCCGCTCTTGTTGAACTCGTCCATGGTCTTGACGCCCAGTTCCCAGTTGGCATCGGTGATCTGGAAGTCGTTGGCGGTATAGGCCATCACGTCGAGCCCGGCGATGTCGCGGCCATAGGCGGTGTTGTAGGCCGGGCTGTTGGTGCCGACGGTGTCGTGCGCATGCACGTGCAGGTCGGCGTAGAAGACGCGCGGTGTCGGCGCGTCCGGTTCGATGTTGACGTAGCAGACGGCGTCGGCCACGCCGCGCGTGTCGAGCAGGCGTGCCCGCAGCGTGAGCTCGCCCGCCTCGCGCGGCAGACTGGTGATGGCGGCGGTGGCCCAACCCGGACTGTCGAGATCGACCACCTTGCGGTACACCTCGCGGCCGTCCAGCGTGCCGCTGACTTCCACCTTGCCGCCGCAATCGACGCAGGCGTTGCCCCAGCGGTCGTGAGCATTGACGCGCAGTTGGTAGGGCTCGCCGGCGCGCACCAGGCGCGGCCCGACCAGGGCCAGGCTGGCGGGCTCGCCGGCGACGATGTCGATCACCACATCGCCCGGAATGGCGACGAAGCGCGAGGTGCCGAGCGGGTCGACGTAGCAGCGGAAGCGGAACTTGTCTTCGACGAAGGTCTGTACGCGGGTGCCGGCGCCGCCGCAGCGCCGGTCGCCGAGGCGGATGATGATGTGGTCGCCGGCGTTCAGGTAGCCGTCTACGGTATCGACGATGACGGCCTTCTGGAACGGCCGCTCGTGGCCTTTCTGATCGAAGCGCACCTTGAGCGATTGCACGCTGGCCGGGCTCTGTCCCGGCGCCAGCGGCCCGGCCTGGTATTCGGCCGAAACGTAGTGGGCGCCCTGCGGGTCGACGGTCTGGAACAGCGCCCAGTCGGAATAGAACTTGAAAGTCACCTTGAACCACGCGCCGTCGGCCACGCCGGAGGCGCCGATCTCGTAGTCCAGGACGATCTCCGTCCAGCTTCCCGCCACCAGCTGATCGACATTGCAGCTCACTTCGCCGACGAAGGGCCGCGCCTTGTTGCGGTCATACAGGCCCTGCGGCGCGACATAGTCGCCCAGGCAGCGGCGCAGTTCCTGTTCGGTGAGTTGGGTCTTTGGCTGCGGCTTGCTCAAATCGTTCGGCTTGTTCACTTGCTTCTCCAGTCAGGTCAAATATCCAGAATTATCGAAACGGCCAGGGCGCGGCCGGGTCCCACACCGGCAGTCCCATGAAGGCATACCACGGCGCCATCACGCAGACGCCATAGGCGATGGCGATCAGCACCGACACCCAGCCGACCTTGGCATAGTCGGACATGCTGAAAGTGCCGCTGGAATAGGCGATCACCGCGGCGGTAATCTGCGTCGGCAGGATGTAGGCGAAAGTGTCGGTATCCGATACCAGCATGGTGAAGGCCACCGTATGCAGGCCCAGCTTGGGCGCGAGGGCGATCAGGATCGGCGCCAGCATGGCGATGGCCGCGACGTTGGAGAGCATGCCGAGGCGGATGACGTGGGTGCCGGCCATCAGGATCAGCAGGATCATCCACCAGGCGTTACCCTGCGCCAGCGGGTGGATGATGTCGGAGAGCCATTGCGCCAGGCCGGATTTTCCCATGGCGTCGGACATCGACAGGGCGCCGGCCAGCAGCAGCATGGTGCCCCAGATGGTGCGGTCCTGGATATCCTTCCACTTGAACTTGAACAGGCCGGGGACGAACAGCAGCGCCATGCCGATCAGCGCGGCGTTGTGGGTGGCGACCTTGTGCCAGCTCTCGGTCATCCAGGCCAGCCCGATCAGGCCGAACACGGTGAGGATCAGCCACTCCGACTGTCCGGTGCGCGGCAGTTCGGCATGCTGCTTTTGCACCGCCTGGTAACCGCCCCGCACGCCGACGGCGTGCGTCCTGAAGTAGTACTGTACCCACCACTGCGTCAGCACGAACATGCCCAGGTAGGGCCATTGCAGCAGGAACCACTCGAAATAGGAAATATGCAGGCCCTGTTTTTCGAACAGGCCGACCAGGATCAGGTTGGGCAGGTGCGCGGTCATGATGCACATGCCGCTGATCATCGAGCCATACACCAGCGTCTGGATGACGATGGCCTTCTTGGCGGCCTGCTCCGCCGGCGTGTCGCCGAAGAAGCGGGTGATGCCGTTGACCACCGGCAACAGGGTGGCGGCACGGGCGTTGGCCGCCGGAATGATGAAGGAGAGCACCAGGTTGATGCCGAACATGGCCCAGATGACACCGTTCACGGTTCTAACCTTCACCGCGTTGAGCAGCGTCAGCGCAATGCGCCGGTCCAGGCCCGCCGCCTGCATCAGGGCAGCGAAGATGAACGCCGCGAGGCACAGGAATACCACCGGCGTGGCGAAGCCGCTGGCCGCGGCCGGGAAAGGCTTGACCGCGTTGGTCATCACCAGCAACATCGGGATCAGCAGGCCGGATACGCCGACCGGGATGGCTTCGCTGATCCACATGATGCAGGCCCAGACCATCACGGCCAGCGCTGCCTTGCCGGCCGGGGGCAGGCCGGCGGGGGTGGGCATCAGGTTGAGGATGAAGAAAAATGCCAGCCAGGCGGCGACGAAGCCTGCCAGCGCTCTTGTCGGCTTGCGGCCGGATGCTTCGATATTGGCCATCCAGCGGGCCAGGAATCCGGCATTCGCCGGTATTTGGGCCGCGGCGCTGTCCAGCGCGGCGTCGATCACTGCACTCATATCGTCCTCCTCAGGCTGGTTGTTGCCGCGGTTGCCGTCGTCCTTTGTTATCCGGACCGTCTGCCATAAATTGCACCGCGGTTCCGCATTAGAATAGCGATTCCATCGTCTCGTATGTCAGCCAGCCGACATTCCCTAATGCCAGCGGGACCCGCCCCCACTCTGCCGGACAATTTTGCCAGCCAGCGCGGCGGTGTTACCCCGTCGAACTTCCTGGGCCAGCTGAGTACCGAGGATTACGCCGACCTGGTGAGCATCTCCCGGCTGAAGCGCTTTGCCAAGGGCGAGTTCGTGTTCTCCGCCGGCAGCCCCGGGGAGACGGTGTATTTCCTGCGCCACGGCAAGATCAAGATCGGCCAACTGTCGCCGCAAGGGCGCGAGGTCATACTGTGGTTCTGCCTGCCCGGCGAGATCTTTGGCCTGGCCGAGGTGGCGCGCGGCGGCGGACGCGTGGTCAACGCCCAGGCCTGCGAGGATTCCGAAGTGCTGGCGGTCTCGCAGAACGAATACAAGGCGTTTCTCGAGGTGCATGCGCGCGTGGCGCTCCTCAGTATGCAAGTGCTGTCTTCGCGCCTGCGGGTACTCGGCGACATGTTTATCAACCTGGTTGCCGACGACGTCGATACGCGCATCGCCAAGCTGATCCTGCGCCTTTGCGCGCGTTACGGGGTGCGCGGCAGCAAGGATATCCTGCTGACCATCCCGCTCACTCACCAGGAGATCGCCGACATGGTGGGCACCACGCGCCAAACCGTTACCAGCGTGCTCGGGCGGCTCAAGCGCCAGGGCGTGCTGTCGATCGAGAACCACCGCATCCAGATCGAAAGTGAGGAGTTCCTCAACGAGATGTCGCTGGGCGGCAGTGCGGCCGTCTGAGGATGTGTCCGGGATTGCCGCGAAGCCAGAAAACCTGGCGGGCGGCGGACCTACTTGTCGTCGTCGCTGAGGAAATCGGCCATCATTCCCGAAGTCCGGCGCAAGCGCCGGGAGATTAACTGCGCGACGCAGAACATGAAGCGGTAAGCCAGCGCCGGGTATTCCGCGGCGAGCTTCCTGAGGCCCTCCTGGTTCAGTGTCACATACTCGCAGTCCTGGTCCACGACGCAAGTGGCCGAGCGGCGCTCGTGGTCCAGCAAGGCCATTTCCCCAACGATACGCCCTTTGCTCTCGCTGGAAAGCAGGCGCTGTCCATGCTCGCCGCCCTTATAGATGGAAATGCTGCCCTTGATCAGGATCAGCATGAAGCTGCCCGGGTCTCCTTCCGCAAAGATGGTTTTCCCCTGCGGGGCGGCCTGGAGCATCAGGTATTTGCCGACCACCGTCAGCTCGGGATAGGAGAACTCCTTGAAAAAAATCAGGCCATCGAGAAGATCGGCAATAGCGTTGGTCATCGTTGATTTCCAGTAAGCGGTCGGAGCGGAATGTTGCCTATATACTGCGATACCCGAATCGCCAAGTAAAGGCCCGAGTATCGACGGCTGGGCATATCTTGCGCATTGAGCGATCCGGGATGCAATACAATTATGCCAACGGCCTTGGCCGTTGCCCTGGTTTGACCCATGTCAATCGGGGCGCGAGTCATTAAAGTATTATTCTGCCCGATGTGCGGGCGTTGTACATTACCCGTTGTTTTTCCCGTTCAACAAGAAAATTTTGGGAGTTATCGAGCATGCCTCTGATGATCGGAGTACCACGAGAGGTTTTTCCCGGCGAAAAGCGCGTCGCCACCGTACCCGAGGTCGTTGAAAAACTCATCAAACTGGGTTTCAGGATCGCCGTGGAATCCGGCGCCGGTGATGCCGCCAATTTCAGCGACGAGGCCTATCGCGCGGTGGGTGCCGAGATCATCGACGGCGCGGCCAAGCTGTGGGCGGCAGCCGATATCGTCTTCAAAGTGCGCGGACCGAGCCCGGACGAGGTCGGCCTGATGCATGAAGGCCAGACGCTGGTGAGCTTCATCTGGCCGGCGCAAAACCCGGATTTGATGCAGCAGCTGGCCGCCAGGAAGGTCACCGTGCTGGCCATCGACTCATTGCCGCGCATGCTCTCCCGCGCACAGAAGATGGACGCGTTGACCTCCCAGGCCGGCGTCGCCGGCTACCGCGCCGTCGTCGAGGCCGCCAACGCCTTCGGCCGCTTCTTCAACGGCCAGATTACGGCTGCGGGCAAGGTGCCTCCGGCCAAGGTCTTCATCGCCGGCGCCGGCGTGGCCGGCCTGGCGGCGATCGGCACGGCAGCCGGCTTGGGCGCCATCGTGCGCGCCAACGACACCCGCGCCGAAGTGGCCGACCAGGTCGTGTCGCTGGGTGGAGAATTCGTCAAGGTCGATTATGAGGAAGAAGGCTCCGGCGGCGGCGGCTACGCCAAGGTCATGAGCGAGGGTTTCCAGCAGGCCCAGCGCGAGATGTACGCCAAGCAGGCCAGAGAGGTGGACATCATCATCACCACCGCGCTGATCCCCGGCAAGCCAGCGCCCAGGTTGATCACCGCCGAGATGGTGAAGAGCATGAAGCCAGGCAGCGTGATCGTCGACATGGCGGCCGAGCAGGGCGGCAACTGCGAGTTGACCGAACCCGGATCGGTGGTGGTGAAGCACGGCGTGACCATCGTCGGCTACACCGATCTGGTCAGCCGCCTGGCCAAGCAGTCGTCGACGCTGTACGGCTCCAACCTGTTTCGCCTGACCGAGGAACTCTGCAAGACCAAGGACGGCGTGATCAACGTCAACATGGAAGACGACGCCATCCGCGGTCTGACCGTCATCAACAACGGCGAGATCACCTGGCCGCCACCGGCGCCCAAGTTGCCGGCCGTGCCCGCCGTTGCCAAGGCGGCCGCTGCGCCGGCCGCCAAGAGCAAGGGCCACGGCCATGGCGGCGGCGGGGCGCCGGCTTCGGCCACGCGCACCACGGTCATGTTCGGTATCGCGGCCCTGGTCTTCTGGTTCGTCGGCGCCAACGCGCCGGCGGCCTTCCTGTCGCACTTCACGGTGTTCGTGCTGGCTTGCTTCGTCGGCTACATGGTGGTGTGGAACGTCACGCCGGCCTTGCATACGCCGCTGATGAGCGTGACCAACGCCATCAGCAGCATCATCGCCATCGGCGCCCTGGTGCAGATCGCCCCGCCCGGCGAGATCCGCGCCGACGACTGGATCAGATGGCTGGCGGTGGTCGGCATCGTGCTCACCTCGATCAACATGTTCGGCGGTTTCGCCGTGACCCAGCGCATGCTGGCGATGTTCCGTAAATAACAGGAAAAAGAGCCATGTCAGAAAGCCTAGCAACCATCTCCTATATCGGCGCGACGATACTTTTCATCCTCAGCCTTGGCGGCCTCTCCAATCCCGAGACCTCTCGGCGCGGCAACCTGTACGGGATGATCGGCATGACCATCGCCGTGCTGGCGACGGTCTTCGGTCCGCACGTGACCATGTTGGGCATCGGCTGGATCGTCGCCGCCATGGTGGTCGGCGGCGCGATTGGCTTGTATGCCGCGCGCACCGTGCAAATGACCCAGATGCCCGAACTGGTGGCGCTGATGCATAGCCTGGTCGGCCTGGCCGCCTGCCTGGTGGGTTTCGCCAACTACATCGACCCGGCCGCTTCGGCGCATCTCACCGGTGCCGAGAAAGTCATACATGAAATCGAGATTTATGTCGGGATACTTATCGGTGCCGTGACTTTCTCCGGTTCGGTGATCGCCTTCGGCAAGCTCTCCGGCAAGATCGGCGGCAAGCCTTTGACCCTGCCGGGACGCCACTGGATGAACCTGGCCGGCCTGCTGGTGGTGATTTATTTCGGCGGCGTGTTCATCAATACGCATAGCGTGACCGACGGGATGACCCCGCTCATCGTGATGACGGTGATCGCGTTGCTGTTCGGCATCCACATGGTGATGGCGATCGGCGGCGCCGACATGCCGGTGGTGGTGTCGATGCTCAACAGCTACTCCGGTTGGGCGGCGGCGGCCACCGGCTTCATGCTCAACAACGACCTGTTGATAGTCACCGGCGCCCTGGTCGGGTCGAGCGGCGCCATCCTTTCCTACATCATGTGCCGGGCGATGAACCGCAGCTTCGTCAGCGTCATCGCCGGTGGCTTCGGTTCCGATGGCGGCATGCCGGCGCCCAAGGGCGAAGGCGCCGAGCCGGTCGGCGAAGTGACGCCGATCAGCGCCACCGAGACCGCGGTGACCACCAAGTGGCTGGTCCACAAGGACGCGGTCGAGGGTGTCGACTACGATCTCGCCGAACTTACCCATGTCTGGACCGAGACCAACGACCAGGACCGGCGGATCGTCGAGGAGAACGCCTT
>Ga0172379_10005542_pt1 | contig 17589 bp, 15 predicted proteins | sample GrowelOW334metaG_FD_119756 | JGI IMG/M metagenome (GOLD analysis project Ga0172379, IMG submission 119756) | Groundwater microbial communities from an aquifer near a municipal landfill in Southern Ontario, Canada - Groundwater well OW334 metaG | ecosystem: Environmental > Aquatic > Deep... | reverse complement strand
TCCAGTTTTGAGCCCTTTTTATTTTTGGTCTCCATATTTACCTTATTTCTGGTTGTAATGTAATTTTGATTTTTACAAACAGAACAGATCATGGCCACAAGTTCTCGCGCTCCTTTTTTTGCCATATGGGTATTATTCTAACATGGATTTACGCACTAGGGAATAACTAAGTGTTGTTGTATAATTTAAGCCGTAAGTTTTAGGCCTGGGTAGCTCAGTGGCAGAGCACGTACTTGGTAAGTACGGGGTCGTGAGTTCAATCCTCACCTCAGGCTCAAGCGTAGCTTGAGGTCGTAAGAATTTACCGCAATTTGTGACAAATTGCCAATCTTCACCTCAGGCTCAAATATTTTATATTTGCCGATGTAGCTCAGTGGTAAGGACACCTTGCTTCTCGTAAACTCGAAGTAAGCGAGCTTGGCCACTGAGAAAACAGTAATTAATATTTGCCGATGTAGCTCAGTGGTAGAGCACCTGTTTTGTAAACAGGGGGTCGATGGTCCGAATCCATTCGTCGGCTCACAATGTGTATGATGATTTTTAAGCTGAGGTGACGGAGTGGTCAAACGTACGAGACTGTAAATCTCGCGTCCGAAAGGGCTACTCAGGTTCGAATCCTGACCTCAGCACTTGTTTGACTCGTGCTTCGTTTTGGGTTCGATAGTGCTCCGTAAGGAATATGCACGGCGAATCCTGACCTCAGCACAAAGACTTCGGTCATGATTTGGTGACAAGTAAGGAATATTCACTACGAATCCTGACCTTGGCACTCCACAAAAAATGACCCCGCCTTTAAAAGTTCGGCTGCATTCCTGGAAAATCCAGGTGGGTGAGCTGCCTCCCTCGGCACAAAGGCCTTGGTTGGACTCCGCTCTCCCATTGCACTTTAATTTGATCAGGAAATTTAAACCGATCCTTTATCGACAGGGTCAATTTAATAATATCACAGTCTTTCAAGAAGATGGTGTGTTCTGGTCTTTTGGATTTACCACGAAAGTATCACTAGATGCCTGAAAAATTTGGTACGAGAAGATTCAAAAAAAATGCAATTATCGGACTTATAACAATTGATGCCAGGGATCTGCCACCAAAAATCGGAAAAATTAGTAAAACAATTAAAATTAGTCCAAATTTATCGAGAAAACTGTTAAAAATCCCCATCTTTTTACCGGGTAGTAATCCGGTTAATATCTTACCTCCGTCAAGGGGATTTATTGGTATTAAATTGAATAAAGCCAGAACAATATTGAACCCGATTAAATAAGAAAAAAGTGCATAAATATTTGGATTGGGAAAAATTGTCAATATAATTTTGAGAAACACAGAAAGAATAATAGCGAAAATTATATTTGAAAGAGGTCCGGCTAAGGAAATTAACGCCATGTCTTTTTTGGGATTTTTAAGATTGTAAGGATCCACAGGAACCGGTTTGGCCCAACCAAACATAAATGGGGCCCGAATAAATAAAAGGGTAAGGGGAAGTAGGATGCTTCCGATAACATCAATGTGTCGAATTGGATTGAGAGTAAGGCGTCCCATAAGTTTGGCAGTAGGATCACCTAGACGTTCTGCCATAAGACCATGAGAAACCTCGTGAATAATGATCGAAAAAGCAAAACCCGATAAACCAATTACAATTATAAGGATATCCATTGCGGTTAAAGGTAATTATATACTTTGATTTAGGATGGCGATATAGTATAATCCTCTCCATGGCATACATTTGCGACAACTGCGAAAAGGGAATAGTTCACGGCCGTCAAAGCACTCATGGTAGGGGTGTTGCCGGTAAACGCTGGAAAAAAAGGGCACAAAAAACTCCGAGACTTTTTAAACCGAATCTTCAAAAAATTGCGGTAATGGTTGAAAACAAAAAAGTCCAAATGAAACTTTGCGCAAGCTGTATTTCTAAATTCAGGAAATTGGGGAAAATCAAAAAACCTCAAATTACAAAGGAGACGTCTAAGTAAGTTTTAGAACTACTTCACAAACTGCATAGTATTGTAACCTTCTTTAAATTGCTTCCATGAAACAGGATCTCTTCCTTCGAGTTGAACCTCGTCCAATACAAGTTTCTCTTCTTCTAAATGGGATTTAAGTAGTTTTAGTCTTTTTGTAAACTTTTCATTATTCATTGTAAATTGTATATTTGTCCATGCTCCCGGCCATGGTTTCATGGCTCGGACGAACCTCTCTATTTCTTCGGGGGATTTTTGATTCATATCAATATAGCCATCTTCTTTTTTCATTAGTTTTGTAAAGGTGGCTTTTTTATCATCTTGTTTTTTAAGTGCAATTTTCCCCTGAATGTAAGGTGTTAGCATTTCAACCAAGACCTCAGCCGATTTCTCAAAAAGTCTATTTCTTAAACTTTCAGCATCATCATCAGGTCGAACCTCTTCTTTAAATTGAGAAATAATTGACCCATGATCCATTTTTTCATCCATTTGAATAATTGAGCAACCGGTTATTTTATCTCCATTAATTATTGTGGCAGGAACCGGAGAAGCACCTCTATAAGCGGGAAGAAGAGATGGATGAATTACCAATATTCCTTGGGGGAAAAGACTGATTACATCTTTTTTTATGATTTCACCATAAGAAGCCAGTATTCCAATTTGAGCATCGATAGAATTTTCAAGCAACTCTTGAGCAGAATAATAGATTGGAATTCCACGTTCATGTGCCCATTTATCAATTGGTGAATAGGAAAGAATTTGCTTTCTACCGATAGGTTTCGGACTTTGTGTTACAACGGCCACGATGGGGGATTTTCCAGGACCCGTAACAAATTTTTTATGAACCAAAGTTAAAATAGGTAAAGCATAATCCGGAGTTCCAAAAAAGACAATTTTCATATTAGTTCAACTTCCTCCCATTCATCTCCTTCAATTTTATATAACGGTTTGCCTTCACTTAAAAGATGGTCAATAAAAAGAACTCCTTCAAGATGGTCGATTTCATGCATAATTATTTGGGCATGAAACCCTTCGAAAGTTTCTGTCACGGTTTTACCATCCTGATCCATATATTTAATTGTAATTTTTGGAGTACGTTTTAAAGGACCGTAATAATAGGGCAGTGAAAGACATCCTTCCAATATTTCCTTCTTGCTTTTAGTTTTATCTTCCTCGCTATCATTTTTTTGGATTTTTACAATTTCCGGATTAATTACTATTTTTTCAAAATTCTTATATTTGGCTACAAAAATACGTATATTTTTTCCGATTTGGGGAGCGGCCAATCCTACACCTTCCGGATCTTTTTGCACATTCAAAGTATCTTTCAAATCTTTTATGAGATCTTTGATTTTCTTATCGATCTTCCTAACCGGTTTTGATTTTCTTCTGAGTAGTGGGTCACTTGATAGAAGTATCTTTTTAATCATGGCTGAATTATATCAAAAAATCGGGCTACTTGATACTTTCCAAATATTGTTTTGATATTGAATCTGTGGGGTCAATGTTTATTAATATGTATTGTAACTGAATTTTTGCCTCTGCTTTTTTTCCTGCATCTATTAATAAAATTGAATATGCCAGCCTTGCATCCTTGTAGTTTGGTTTCATTTCTGTAGTTTTTTTGAGTGTTTGAAGTGCCAAATCATTTTGACCGGTTCTTGAGTAAATAAGACCCAAATTATAGTGAATCTTAGCATCGGTTGGAGCTTGAGTAACTGCCGATATCAATACATCCCTGGCGTTAATAAGATAATTAGGGTTTATTGTAGAAAGCATAACAAAAACACCAAATTCCATCCTTTTTAAGTTTACATTGGCCGGTGTAAGACCGATCGCCTTTGTGGAATTATCAATGGCAGCTTTTGCAAGTTGTGAAGAAAGGGTGGATTCTTTAGATTCATTGTAAACCAAAGCCAATCCCGTATATGCTTTTGCGATTTCTGCGTAATAAAGGCTTTGTTTTGGACTTAATTTAATTGCTTTGTCGAGGTATTTTGGAGACAAATCTTGACGGTTAACTTTGTTATAATTTACCCCCTTGGAGTAAAGAATATCTGCATACCAGTAACGACAGGTAATAATAATTAAGCTTGTAGCTGTGCATATGACAATCCATTTTAATATTTTTTGATTGGAAGTAGGTTTATTTTTAATCTCCTCTTCGATTTTTTGATTGGCAACAATGACAGTAAAAGCGGGGAGCAAGTAAAACAGAATTTGTATAGGAACGACCGAAAAGCCAAAGAAATTTGTAACAAGAATTGAAAGATATCCGGAAATAAAAGAGGCTACCATATGAGAAGATTTATCGTTTTGTTTTTCGTTATTAGTAGTCAAATTTTTAGTCATCAGATAAACCGTAAATGCAATCAGGCTAAGGTAACTAAGTATTCCGACAGTGCCTGTATTTGCAAGTAAATTCAAATATTCGTTATGCGCCTTGTTGTAGATGAAATCCCACTCTGAGGTTATATTGTGAATGACTGGTCGATGGAGATAATATGAATAAGCAAAAGTTTCGACTCCTGTTCCAAATATCGGGTAATGTTTCCAAATTTCAACTGCTCCCTGCCAAACAATTTTACGAATCGTACCCGATTCCGTTCCACCCGTTTCAAGAGCAGTGGCACTGGTTTGTACGGTAGAAGTTGGCTCGACATTCTTATTTTTTGTAAATAGGTCAAAAATACTGGGTGAGAATTGGGTTCCAAAAATGCCGACAATTAATAAAATTAAAAAATTAATAATAACGAACTCCTTGATATATTTAAGTTTATTTCTGAAAAAGATAATTGCCCAAAATGCAAATTCAATAACAACAAAACCCAAAAGTCCGGAACGTGAACCGGTAAAAAGTAAAACCACAAAAAATAATGAAGAAAGGGCATATGGATAAATTGATTTCAGATTCAATTTCTTGTCTTCTTGTTCAATAATTAGAGCCCACGTGATTGGAATTAATACGATTAGCCAAGCAGCAAGCCAATTGGGCTGACCTAATGTAGAGAATACTCTGGACTGGACATCCTGTTGCCAGATGTTTTTGTCAATTCCCAAGCGTTCTAAAACTCCATATATAGAAATTAAAAGCCCCGACCAAAGTGAAATTATTATCAGTTTTGTTACCTTCTCCTTGCCGACATTTGATACGAAAGCCCAATATAAAAGTAAATAGGAGATAGTAGAAAATAAACCACCATTGAATCTGGAATAATATCCGAACCATGAAGTTTGAGGATCAATTGAAATAATAGTAGAAATTAATTGAGAACCTAAAAATATAAATAATGGAATGTCCAATATTGTGCGACGAAATATTAATTTTCCAACCGATATACTTCTGAGAATCCAAACCGCTGTGATTGCGATGGTTAGAATATAAACAAGAACCATTTTGTTAAATTCGAAAAGTTCGGATGAGAAAGGCCACAATATTAACGGAACCGAAAAAAATAAAATTTTGAAAAGTGTTTGAATTGTTTTTTGGTGGGATTTCACAATGTAAATTGTAACATATGGCCAACAAACCCTTTGCAAGTTTTTTCTAAATAGGTATACTCCTGATGCTACCATGAAATTTATAAATCCAATCGATAGATTTTTAGGGATGTTCTCACATGATATCGGTATCGATTTAGGAACGGCCAACACTCTGGTTTATGTTAGGGGTAAAGGTATCGTGATAAGAGAACCGTCAACAGTTGCCAGACATAAAAAAACTAAAGAAATTTTGGCAATAGGAACTTCGGCTAAAAAGATGATGGGAAGAGCTCCGGCAACAATTGACGTGGTAAGACCCCTGAGAGATGGTGTCATTGCCGATTTTGATGCAACGGCCGCCATGCTTTCCCACTATATCAAAAAGGTACATGAGACCGGAAGAACTTTTCCTCAAATTCCTAGGCCAAGGGTGATAATCGGTATACCTTCCGGTGTAACTGAAGTAGAAAGAAGAGCGGTGGCTGAGGCAGCACTTGATGCAGGGGCAAGAGAGGCAAATTTGATTGAGGAACCTATGGCAGCCGCTATTGGAGCGGGTCTTCCGGTTGAAAGCCCTGAAGGTAATTTTATTGTTGATATTGGAGGTGGAACCAGTGAAATAGCGGTAATTTCCCTGGGAGGAATAGTTCTTGGAAGAAGTATTAGAATTGCGGGAGACGAAATGGACGAAGCGATTATAAATTATGTAAGATTAAAATATTCATTACTTTTAGGTCAACCGACTGCGGAGTCGGTAAAAATAGGAATTGGAGGAGTCGATATTGGCGGAAAAGAAAAAAATCTCAAAGAAAATCAAAAGTTTAGTGTTGTTAGGGGTAGGGACCTTGAAACTGGTTTACCCAAATCAATTAAGCTCACAAGTGAAGAAATTCAAGAGGCTCTAAGTTCGATACTCCAAGAGATAATAGGAGAAATTGTTGACACCCTAGAAGAAACTCCGCCGGAATTGACAAGTGATATTATGGAAAGAGGAATTACCTTGGCTGGTGGAGGATCACTTATTCCGGGAATAGATAAGGCAATTTTTGAGGCTACAAAAATGCCTGTTTGGGTAGCCGAAGATCCTTTAACCTGTGTAGTCAGAGGTTGCGGTCTGTGTCTTGAAGATAACGGTCTATTAAAAAGAATTAAAGTAACTAGATGATGTAGTTAAAGTTTGACTTTTTAAACATTCATTGTAAATTAAAAATTGTAAATTGGTATTTTTAAATGCACTCTTTATATTCTGAAAAATCTCAGTCATGGTTGTCTTGGTTTTTAAGGGGGGTTTTAATTCTTTTGTTCCTAATTCTTTTTGCAAAACTGATTGAAGTTCAAATAATTAAAGGTGAATATTATCGTAGTCTTTCCGAGGAAAACAGAATTAAGCATTTAACCATACCCGCTGCACGCGGCAGAATTCTTGCAAAAGGCGGTGAAGTTATTGCCGGAAACTTAGAAGTCAAAAAACGGATCGAATTTACCAATACCGGCAGTATTGGTTTATCAGATAATTTGACTGGAGCGATTGATGAAGAAATTGTTACCGATTACAAAAGATATTATCCAATGGGAGATAAATTTTCCCATGCTGTAGGGTATCTTGCTCAAGTTGGACCGGAAGAAGTGGAAAAAATAAATCCCAACTGTCCTGAAAAAGGGGTAATTGCCTCAGATATTTTAATTGGCAAAACGGGACTGGAAGAAGCTTATGAATGTTTGCTTTCGGGAACTTCCGGTCAGGAAATTATTGAAGTGGATGCTGCCGGTAATAAAATTAGAATACTTGGAAAAAAAGATCCTATTGCGGGAAGGGACTTACAAACAACTATTGATTTCGGGCTTCAAACTGAACTTGCTCGGGAAATGTATGGCAAGAAAGGGGCGGCAATTGTCACAGATACGGAAGGACATATTCTCGCCTATTATTCGTTTCCTACTTATGACCCAAATATTTTTATCAACAGTGGTAATAGTAGCGAAATCAGTAATCTTCTAACCGATAAGGATTTGCCTTTCTTCAATAGAGTTATTGGTGGCACATTCCATCCCGGATCGGTGTTTAAACCACTTGTTGCCGTTTCCGCACTTGAAGAAAAAGCTATTGATAAAAATTTTACGTATGTAGATCAGGGGGTTATTACAATAAACAATTATTCTTATACGAATTGGTATTTTACAGAATATGGCAGAACGGAGGGCTCTGTCGATTTAATTAAATCAATGGCTCGTTCTACAGATACGTTTTTTTATACGATTGGACAAATGGTGGGACCAAACGCAATTGCCAAATGGGCAAGTCTATTTGGTCTTGATGAAAAAACAGGGATAGACATATCAGGAGAGGTCAGGGGTTTAATTCCCACACCGGAGTGGAAAGAAAAAACTAAAAATGAATCATGGTTTTTAGGAAATACTTACCACATGTCTATTGGACAAGGAGATGTCTCGGTAACACCCATTGAAATAAATACTTTCATTTCGGCAATATCCTCAGGTGGAACAGTTTGTCAGCCGAGATTTAATATGAATAAAAATTCTTTGTGTCGCAAAGTTAAAGTTTCTCAAGGCAGTTTGGATTTAGTAAAAGAGGGAATGAAAGCTGCTTGTAGGGAAGGTGGAACTGGTTATACCTTCTTTGATTTTACTCAAAAATACGGAGGAATTGAAATCGCTTGTAAAACGGGAACAGCAGAAGTAAGCATTGATGGTACTCCTCATGCATGGTTTACATTTTTTGCCCCTGTGGATAAACCACAAATAGTTTCCACCATCTTAATAGAAAAAGGCGGACAGGGTTCATCTATGGCGGGGCCTATTGCCCGCAAAATTGCCGATTATTATTTTACTTCATTTGCAAATTAATACTTTTCGAGTCGGCTTTTTCGTCCTAATCTAATACAGTGACAGAAAGTGAATATTTAGTTGCAATTTCTGCTTTTACTTTTTTTGGACCCGCTAGGGTTAGGCTTTTGGTTTCGTATTTTAAATCTGCCAAAAAAGTGTGGGTAAGCACTTTTAAGGAACTTGTGGAATTAGGGCTAAAAGATACTAAAGTTAGGGAATTTATAGATTTTAGAAATAAATTTGATATAGGATCTTATTTTCAAAGACTTTCTGGACAAAATATCAAAACAACAACCTTTTTAGATAAAGATTTCCCGGGTATTCTGATAGATTTAGAAAACTCACCAGTGGTTCTATATTATAAAGGAACACTTAAGGGATTAAAAAACAATTCAGTTGCAATAGTTGGTACCAGAAAAATGACTTCGTATGGTCGTGAAGTTACGGAAAAATTTTCAAGCGAGCTTGCAAGTTTCGGAGTAACAATTATTTCCGGACTAGCTCGAGGAATAGATACGATGGCACATAAAGCCTGCATCTCTTCGGGAGGAACTACAATTGCTGTCTTAGGAAGCGGTCTTGATAATATTTATCCGCCTGAAAACAAAAATTTAGCAAATGAAATAGTTCAAAAAGGAGGGTCGCTAATTAGCGAATATCCGTTAGGATATGCGGCATTGCCGGCAAATTTTGTGATCAGAAACAGGATTATTTCAGGACTTTCATCTTGTGTACTTGTTATTGAGGGAGCGGAAAAAAGCGGCACACTATTAACCGCATCACACGCGGGAGAACAGGGAAAAACGGTTTTTGCAGTTCCCGGACAAATTACGTCGCCTCTTTCAAAAGCACCTTTATATCTGCTCAAAAATGGAGCAAGGATTGCAACTGAGACAAAAGATATATTAGACGAACTTGATATGGAAATTAAAGTCGATAAAGAAAAAATGAGGAAAATATCACCAGATATACCTGAAGAAGTAGAAATCATTAAATTTTTGGAAAACGAACCGTTATTTCTTGACGAGCTTGTTAGAATAAGCGGAGAGAAAACTTCCGAAATATCTGCTAGACTGACAATCATGGAAATGAAAGGTCTGGTTAGGAATATGGGAGGAGGAAAGTACAAAAGGACATAATTATGCAACTTATAATTGTTGAGTCACCGACCAAAGCGAAGACGCTGGGAAGATTTTTAGGAGATGGTTATTCGGTTGAGGCGACAGCGGGACATATTAAGGACTTACCAAAAAGTAAATTGGGAATTGATGTTGATGATAATTTTAAGCCTGATTTTACCGACATACCCAAGAAAAAAGATATTATCAAAAAATTAAAAGCTGAAGGCAAGAAGGCTAAGGTAATATACTTAGCAACGGATCCTGACCGAGAAGGGGAAGCGATTGCAGAGCACGTTGCCGAAAGTTTAAATGCAAGTTCTAAGATAAAACGTATTGCGTTTCATGAAATTACAAAAGAAGCAGTGGAAGAAGCATTGGCAAATCCTAGAGACATTGATAAAAACCTGGTTGATGCGCAAATTGCCAGAAGAGTTTTAGATAGATTGGTCGGATATAAACTTTCTCCTCTTCTTTGGAAAAAAGTAAGACGCGGTCTTTCGGCCGGACGTGTTCAGTCCGTTGCGGTAAGGCTGATTGTTGAAAAAGAAAGAGAAATAAAAGCATTTAAATCGGATGAATATTGGGAAATATATTCAAAAGTAAAAGGTAAAGGACAAGAAGTAAAAGACTTTGATACTGAGTTGGTTAAAGTAAATGAAAAATTAGCAACTGTAAAAAATAAAAAAGAGGCAGATCAAATTATTTCCGATCTGGAAAAGGCAAAATTCAAAGTTTTTGATGTTAAGAAAAAAGAAGTTTCAAAAAATCCATATCCACCTTTTACTACATCTACAATGACTCAAGCGGCGGCAAGGATTTTTGGCTGGTCTTCTAAAAAGACCATGTCTATGGCTCAAAAACTTTATGAAGAAGGTCTTATTACTTATCACAGAACAGATTCTTTTAATCTTTCAAAATCATCAATAGAAAACGTACGGAAATATGTCAGAAATGAATACGGCGAAAAATATTTACCAAACGTACCGAGATTTTATAAAACGACATCCAAAGTGGCTCAAGAAGCACATGAAGCAATTAGACCGACAGATGTTAATTCTGTTGTTCATATAAGTGATGATAAATGGGGACACGGTGAAGAAACACTTTATAAATTAATTTGGGCAAGGTTTATTGCCTGTCAAATGAATCCAAGTCTGTATGACGAAACGATCATCGACGTAGAAGCCTGTACGGAGTACAAAGTTCAAAGTACAAAGTATTTGTTAAGAGCCGGTGGGCAAATAATGAAATTTGATGGTTGGAGGAAAGTTATACCGGCAAAAATGGACTCTGAGGGTTTGGTAAAACTTCCCGAAGTTGTGAAAGACGAAGAATTAAAACACATCAAAACTTGGGGAGATCAAAAATTTACACAACCACCGGCAAGGTATAACGAGGCTTCTCTTATTAAAACTTTAGAAAAACTGGGAATAGGCAGACCGTCTACGTATGCCCCCACAATTTCGACGATTCAGTTAAGGAATTATGTTGAGAAAAATGAAGGAAAGTTTTCTCCAACAACAGTCGGGGAGGCAGTAACCGATTTTTTGGTAGGAAATTTTCCGGATGTTTTTGAATATGCTTTTACTGCCGGAATGGAGGATGGGTTGGATAAGATAGCAAATGGTGAAAATAAATGGACAAACATTATTAAAACATTCTATAAACCGTTGGCAAATAAAATTGGCATTGTCGACAAAAAGGCAAAAAGGGTAAAAATTGAAACAGAAAAATTAGGTAAAAAATGCCCGGATTGTAAGGATGGGGAATTGGTTATTCGTATAGGAAGGTTTGGTAAATTTGTTTCTTGCTCTAAATTCCCGGATTGCAAACACACCGAAAAGTATTTAGAAAAAGTTGGGGTCAAGTGCCCTGAATGCAAAGAAGGAGATGTCATTATTAAAAAAACCGGTAAGGGCCGAAATTTCTTTGGTTGTTCAAGATACCCCGAGTGTAAATATGCTTCATGGAGAAGTCCCAAAAAAGAAGAAACGATAAATTAACCTTTTTGATTTTTGTATTCAACTACTTTTTGGGATAAATATTCCAATTTTACTTTTGCTTTTTTGAACATCATTTCGGACTCTGCTCCATCATGATATTTATTTGCAGCTACCACTCTTTTAATACCGGAATTAATTAAAAGCATGGCGCAAGTTCTGCACGGGGTCATGTTTACGTAGACGGTTGTACCGTCAAGGGCGACACCACGTTTCGCCGCTTGGCAGATTGCATTTTGTTCAGCATGAACTGTTCGGACACAGTGTTCGGTTATAGTTCCATCCTCGTGAATGACTTTCCTAAGTTGGTGTCCGATTTCATCACAATGTTGTAACCCAACTGGGGAACCGACGTAGCCTGTAACCAAAATTTGTTTATCTTTAACAAAAACGCTCGAAGCTCTACCTCTGTCGCAAGTGGCTCTTTTGGCAACTGAACGCATAATTTCCATAAAATACTCATCCCAAGAGGGGCGAATATATTTTTCGACTTTTTTAACTGATTTTATGAATTGTTTTTTCGACTTGGTCATATAAGTTTTCTATGGAACCATTGTTATCAAATTTATAATCGGATAACAATATACATTTTGGTAAATTTTGTACATCTGGATCGGTAGTTTTAGATTCTTTTTCCTCTTGTTTTATGAACTCTTTAAAGGTGACTAAATCTTTAGAAGTTCCGCGAACTTTAATTCGGTCATATCTAATTTTTGGATCTGCATCTACTGCGAAAAGATAGCCACCGTTATTTTTAATAAATTCAGCTTCTTTTGGATTTCTTATACTTTCAATAATGGCATCAGCTCCGTCTTCTTTTGCGTTTTTAAATAATATTTTTGTAATATAATCCGGTCCAAATTTTGATCTGATTTCATTGGCAATCTCGCGCATATTATCTCTGTCCGTTTGTTTGCCCTGTTTTATTAACTCGTCAGTTAGATATCCTGAAACAGAATAGTGTTTGAGGTTTTTATGAGAGGTCAAATAGTCGACAACAGTTCCCTTACCAGCCCCGAGAGTTCCGGTAATCCCAATAATTAGCATTATGTATATTAATATATTATGGTAAAATCTTTTGCAATGGCATTTTCAGACTTCGATAAGTATCAGAAAGAGTGTAAGAAAACTGCAGTCTATCCGAAGGTTGGTGAAAAATTTATTTATCCGCTTTTGGGACTCCTGGGAGAAACCGGAGAGGTCTCGGAAAAGATAAAAAAACTTTTTAGAGATGATGGGGGAAAACTGACTTCGGAAAGAAAAGAAGAGATAGTAAAAGAACTTGGTGACGTGCTTTGGTATATGGCCCAACTTTCAACGGAATTGGGGATAAAATTTTCAAATGTTGCTTCAGGAAATTTGAAAAAACTTTCCTTAAGAAAAACACACGGAACACTTCATGGCGATGGAGATAATCGTTAGACTTGAAACACTAATTGTAGAGTGTTTTTGATAATTTTTTGCGTATTGACCGGTCCATCGATAATTGATAAAAACTCATCAGACGCAAAAAATATGAGTTTAGTTGAAAATAATCCATTTGAAAAAATAATTGTTCAAGAAAATCTGGAAGGATTTGCTCCACAATACACTCCGGAAAATTTTACGGAGGAAGAAATAAAATATCTCAAGCCGTTTTTTACCAATGTAGATCAACCTGTTTTTGTTGTCCAAAATCTTCCGGAAGAAGTAACGGCCGCATTGTCGGCGAAATATAGCAGAGCTACAGAAACTATGCGACGCACTTTTTTGAATGAATATGTGGATCCAATAATTCATCCTGAAAATCAAAAAAAATGGAATGAATTAACAAAAGAAGAAAAAGCTGATGAGCTTGATAAGAAACGTAGTTTTAAAATATATATCGATGGATTTATGGGTAACGGCGGGATTGAAAAGGTTGTTGATAAACAAAGGGGACAAAAGTTTTTTGATAAATGGCTGGTTGAATATGGTGATGACTCAATTTCTGAAATGGGGAATGTCCATGTGTGTATAGAAGGTCTTTCAATAATAGCCACAAAAGAAATTGAAGACCAGAGAATCGGCATTTCCCCAATAGAAAAATCTACCAGATATGTATCTTTTGCAGACAAACTTCCTGATGGAAATTATAGGTATATTGTTCCCGGAGAAATTAGGGGTACGGATTATGAAAAAACGTTTAGGTCTTCAATGGATATATTATTTTCAACCTATTCGATGCTTTTGGAACCATATGCTGAATATATAAAAGGACTGTATCCCAAAGGAGACGATGAAACGGATGCTTCGTTTGAAAAATCGAGAAGAGCAAAAACGTTTGATGATTTAAGGGATCTCTTGCCTTTCTCTACAATTACCAATCTGGGACTATCCGGGAATGGAAGGGCGTATGAATATTTGGTTAATCGAATGGCAAATCACCCGCTTGGAGAAATGAGATATTGGGCATTTAAAATCGCAAGTGAGGTACACAAAGTAACACCCTCATTTATTAGAAGGTTGGAATCTCCCTCAGGAAGGCAGATACAAGAATACAAAAGAGAGATTAAAGAATTGCGGAATGAATTTTCGAATCAACTTTTTGAAAAGCAACACCAACACAGAAAGGTAATAGGAGCCAGGCTTCTTGAGTATACCATGGGTGGCGAAGAATCTGTTTTATCAGCTTATATATTTACCGGAAATAATTCTCCAAGTTTACATGAGGTTAAAGAGAAGGTTAGATCGATGTCTGATGATGAAAAAACAGAAATATTTAATAAAATATCCATGCTTAGAAAGCAAAAAAATCCTGATGCCAAAAGAGAAGATGTTAGATTTAAAAAAATCCCCAGAGCATTTGAAAATTCTCATTATACTTACGAATTTTGGGCAAGGGGTGGTGATTATAGAGATCTTCAGAGGCATAGAATGCTTACCCAAGAAAGACAAAATTTTACAACCATATGGGGATTTGATCTGGAAAAGGAAGTGCTTGATTCTCCTTTTGTCGGAAAAATTGAAAAAGCACTTAGTTTATTAGCTCTCGTTTACGAACATTTGACGGAAGAACATGCGGATGCTGCACAATATGTGGTACCCTTCGCATATATTCAGCATTGGTACACAGATTTAACCGCTCGAGAAATGTATTATATGGCGGAATTGAGAACAGGTCCCCAGGGTAGACCTCACTATAGAAAAATAGTCCAAGAGATGGCGAGGCAGGCAATAGAAATACACCCGAGACTTTTTGCCGGAATGATGGTGGATTGGAATGATTATTCCTTAGCACGCCGCGAATCCGAAAAGTGGACTGAAGCAAAAAAGAAGGAATTAAACATATAATATGCCAGAAAGAATTCAGGAAAGCGAAAGAATAGATAAAAGACCGTTGGTTGTTGGAATGGTGGGATGCCTTGCCAGCGGAAAAACAACCCTTTCCAAGGAATTGGGTAATCGTTGGGGGATAACCCCCATTGAAGAAAACTATCCGGAAAATCCATATTTAGTGCAATTTTATGAAAACCTTTCGTCATCGGGATACAACCAATTCAGTTTTAAATCAGAGATCTTTTTTTTGACGGAAAAAGTAAAACAACTTAAAAACGGCGGAAAAATTATCGACCCCGCTTTATCTATGGATCTTCTCTATGCCAAAACCCACCACAAAATGGGGTGGATGGATGGATATGAATTTGAACTTTACAAAGACACTCTTGAATCTTTGTCTATTGAGAAGGACATTGCTTATCCCGACATACATATAATTGTGAGAGCAGGTCAAGAAGATCTTGCCAGAAGAATTGTCAAAAGAAACAGAAAATATGAGATGTTAATTTTGGAAAATTGTCCCGAATATTTGATTGGGCTTTCTGAAGCTGTGGACAAATGGGCGGGAGAAAAGGATGATAAGACTTTCAAATTAATACTTGATACATCCGCAACAACAACATTTAGTGATGTTCAAAGTCTTGCCGAAAGAGTAGAAAGACATATTGCTGCCAGGTTTTTAGATAAGTTTGAACTGCCAAACTTTCCGGCAAGTATATCGCAATATAAAGACTGTGATTTTGTACCGGGAATAGCAAGCGACTCTGCCAGATTAAGAAGATAAATTAATTATGGTTACAAATTTAAACAGAGGAATAAGTTTTTCGATAGAGGGGTCTGAAGGAGCGGGTAAAACCGTTCTTTCAATGCTTACACGGGAACTACTTAAAGAAACAACATCATTTCCTGTTATGGCCACTAGAGAACCGGGTGGAACACCTCTTGCTGAAGAAATACGGAAACTTCTTAAAAATGCAAAATTTAGCGATATGGAGCCGCGTACGAACGTGCTTCTTTTTAACGCAGGGAGGTCTGAAGTGTTTTCTAAACTTGAAATTCCTTTTTTGGAAAAGAATCCATATGGGGTTCTTCTCAAAGATAGAAGTAGATTGAGTACAATAGCTTTACAAGAAGCAGAAGGTGCAGATATAGGATATATAAAATCGATACAGGAGCCGTTTATTTCTATTCCGGATAGGTTTTTAATAATAGACATACCTGTTAAAGAAACGATTGTTAGAATGACAGCTGCCCAAAAAAATGGTGGAAATCGCGAGGTCGACTGGAGGGATCATCATCGAGTTGAAATTCTTGAAAAGATACGGGAGAACTATCTTTCATTTGCGGTCCAAAATAGAGATATGTGTATTGTTTTAGATTGTTTTGATGATCCTTGGGATAAAGCTGCAAGGATTAAATCTGAAGTATTCAAAATGTTTGCTGAAAGAGAAGGTAAGGTGTTTGAACCAAATGAATTAGGTAGCCTCCAAAAAACTTTTTCATTAGATGCACAACGTATAGCATTAAATAATAAAACTTGGATACCAACATTAAAAAGAGAGGTTCCACTGGTTGATATACATGAACTTCGTGAAATAGTAGAATTTGCAAGGAAAGAACTTAATTATCCAAGCCGCGAAGAGTTACAAAGAGAAATGCACGAGAAATGGCAGTTTATGGGAATTGAAGGCTTCAGTGGTGGTATTGAAAGGAGATAGTAGGTATAATCTGGGCATGGATAAAATATCCGATCTCATACTTCAAGAAGAAAAGCGTCAAGAGGAAACATTAATGATGATTCCTTCGGAAAATTATGCTTCAAAAGAAGTACGATCTGCGGTTGGATCAATTCTCACGAATAAATATTCCGAGGGGTATTCAGGACGACGCTATTACCAAGGAAATGAAATAATTGATGAAATAGAAACTTATGCAATTGAAAAAGCGAGAGAATTATTCAACGTAGAACACGTAAATGTTCAGCCCTATTCAGGATCACCCGCAAATGCGGAAGTTCTTTTTGCATTAGTTAACCCGGGGGATACAATAATGGGTCTTAAACTTTCTTCCGGAGGACATCTTACCCATGGACACCCGGACATAACTTTTTCGGGTAAGTTTTATAAATCAATCCAGTTTGGGACAAAAGATGACGGAGTTATAGATTATGACGAAGTTGAGTCTTTGGCAAAAAAGGAAATGCCGAAACTCATGATAATCGGCACAACCGCATACCCCTTGATTCTTAATTGGGAAAGATTAGGGAAGATTGCCGACGGAATCGGAGCATGGTTTGTAGCAGATATTTCTCATGTGTCAGGTTTGGTTTTGGGTGGAACATATCCAAGTCCGGTTTCTTTTGCACACGTAGTTACAACTACGACTCACAAAACTCTAAGAGGCCCAAGGGGTGCAATGATAATGGTAACTAAAAAGGGTATAGAAAAAGATACCGAAATTGCGGCCAAAATAGATAAAGCAGTTTTTCCGGGACTTCAAGGTGGACCACACAATAACACCACTGCAGGAATCGCACAGGCACTTATTGAGGCGGATTCTTCTGAATTTAGGGCTTATGGTAAACAAGTTGTTGCCAATGCAAAATATTTGGCAGAGGAATTAATAAATGGAGGACTAACTTTGGTAACGGATGGAACCGAATGTCATTTAATGGTAATTGATCTTCGTCCACTTAGCCTATCTGGTAACGTAGTTGTAGAATCTCTTGAGATGGCCGGAATTATTGTAAATCGTAATTCTGTTCCCAATGATCCATCACCTCCTTATTACCCATCGGGAATTCGTATTGGAACGCCAGCTTTAACTACTCGCGGAATGAAAGGGCCGGAAATGAAAATAATTTCCGAATGGATTTTGAAAGTT
>Ga0172379_10005541_pt1 | contig 17592 bp, 18 predicted proteins | sample GrowelOW334metaG_FD_119756 | JGI IMG/M metagenome (GOLD analysis project Ga0172379, IMG submission 119756) | Groundwater microbial communities from an aquifer near a municipal landfill in Southern Ontario, Canada - Groundwater well OW334 metaG | ecosystem: Environmental > Aquatic > Deep... | reverse complement strand
TGGGAAGAGAAAAATTTAGCCGATATTATTTATGGCTATGGTGAAGAAAAGTTTAGTCGAAAAATTGCTAAAACAATAGTGGAAGCCAGAGAAAAACAAGAGATTAAAACCACTTTTGATTTAGTAAAAATTATTGAAGAGACGGTGGGTAGGGCCTACAAGAGACAAAAGATGCATCCAGCTACACGTACATTTCAGGGGATCAGAATAGCGGTGAACGATGAGTTGGGAAGTTTGCAAAAAGGTTTGGAGCAGGGATTTGAAATATTAAAAGAGGGAGGTAGGATGTCGGTTATTAGTTTTCATAGTTTAGAGGATCGGATTGTAAAGAGATTTTTTCAAAATAAAGCCAAGGAGAAAAAAGCATTATTAATTAATAAAAAACCAATTGTTGCAGGAATAATCGAATTAAAAAATAATCCCAGAGCTCGCAGTGCTAAATTAAGAATTTTGGAAAAAATAAAAATATGAGTCAAATGGTCTTACATTTTAAAAATCGTGTTCAAAGTATCAGTATTATGAATAATAATATTGCCCTTTCAAAACTTACCCTGAGTACGATATTTTTTACTTTGATTTTTTTGACTTTTTTATATGTATTTATTTTAGGTAGTATGGTTTTTAATATTGTCGAGAGACGTACATTGGAAAAACAAGCCTTGGTTCTTTCAAATGAAGTGAGCGACTTGGAGTTATCTTATCTTTCTTTAGCTGATAAAGTGGATATGAACCTTTCATTAAATATGGGTTTTAAAGAGATTCAGGCTACTTTTGCCACGCGCCAATCTTCAGTTGGTCGCATAAAATTAGCTCGCAATGAAATCTAGTTTTTTATTTAGATCTAGAATAATTCTTGTCTGTGTAATTTTTTTTGCGTCCGTTCTTATCACTAAACTTTTTTTTGTACAAATTATTCGAGGAAATGCTTATTCGGAAGCTGCGGATCATCAGTACGCTACTCCTTCCTCCAGTCTTTTTGAGCGTGGCATTATTTATTTTAAACGAAAAGATGGTGGACTTGTTTCTGCAGCTACGCAGACTTCCGGTTTTAGAGTAACAATCAACACTAATAAGATTATTGATCCAGAAAATACTTTTCAGATTTTATCTTCGATTGTACCTTTGGATTATGCTGATTATACAAACAAAGTTGGAAAGAAAAATGATCCATATGAAGAGATAGCCAATCGTCTCTCTAAAGAACAAGCTGATGCAGTTTCTGTTTTAAAAATTCCTGGGGTTAGTATTTTTAAAGAAAAATGGCGTTTTTATCCTGGGGGAGAATTAGCTGCACATGCTCTTGGGTTGGTCGGGTATAAAGGAACTGAACTCGGTGGACGTTATGGATTAGAAAGAGAATATGATACGGTTCTTGCACGTGACGTCGATAATCCTTATATTAATTTTTTTGCAGAAGTTTTTTCTAATATCAACAAAACTTTTTTTGAAAACAAAGAACCTGAAGGAGATATTGTTACTACTATTGAACCTCAAGTGCAGGGTTTTTTGGAAAAGAAATTAGATGAAGTTAAAGAAAGATATCAAGTTGATTCTATCGGTGGAATAATCATGAATCCGATGGATGGATCGATTTATGCTCTCAGTACTTTGCCGTCTTTTGATCCCAATAATTTTTCTAAGATAGAAGACGCTTCTGTTTTTTCGGATCCTTTGGTTGAGCATGTTTTGGAATTTGGTTCGGTGGTAAAACCCCTGATCATGGCTGCAGCTTTAGATATGGGTGTAGTGACTGCGGAAACTACTTATAACGATAAAGGTTCTGTGGTTGTGGATAAAAAAGAAATATTTAATTTTGATAAAAAAGCCAGAGGCCCGGGTACTAGTATGCAAGAAGTTTTAAATCAATCTCTCAATACCGGTATGGTATTTGTTGAACAGAAATTGGGGAGATTAAATTTGAGAGATTATTTATTGGCTTATGGTATTAAAGATAAAACCGGTATTGATTTACCGAACGAAACCAGTGGACTTGTTTCCGGTATTCTGAAAAGTCCTAGAGAAATTGAATATGCGGACGCGGCTTTTGGTCAAGGTATCGCTTTGACTCCTTTTGGATTAGTTCGCGCTTTGGCTTCACTCAGTAATGGAGGACAACTTGTCGTTCCTCATTTGATAGAGGAAATAAAATATAACAACGGTACAACTAAAAAAATGATTTATCCTACTACACCAACAAAAATTAGTAAGATTACCAGTCAAGAAATAACTCGTATGTTGGTAACCGTGATGGATAAAGCAATAAAAGGCGGGCAGGGGAAATTGGAACATTTTAGCGTGGCAGTAAAAACAGGCACGGCACAAGTTGCGGACAATATAAACGGAGGCTACTATACAGATAGGCATAGTCATTCCTTTTTTGGTTATTTTCCAGCATATGATCCAAAATTTATTGTGTTTCTTTATGCTGTGAATCCAAAAGGGGTGCCTTATGCTGCGACGACTTGGTCTGATCCATTTTTGGAGATTACAAAATTTTTGTTAAATTATTATAATATTCCACCGGATAGATAATCGAGCAGAATCAGGATGAATTAAATCAAATTATGAAAACAACTTTTAAAAAAATTATAGCTTTTATTTTACAAATAGAATCGAGACTGGTGCTTTGGAAGTACAAACCCAAAGTGATTGCGATTACTGGTAGTGTGGGGAAGACATCCACTAAAGATGCTGTCTATGCCGTATTTTCTAAAATTGCTTACGTAAGAAAAAGTGAAAAAAGTTTTAATAGTGAGATTGGTTTACCACTTACAGTACTTGGAGTACCGAATGGATGGAATAATCCATTTAAATGGTTACAGAATATTTGTAAGGGTTTTTGGCTTTTTATTGGACCACATAAATATCCGAAGTGGCTTGTATTGGAGGTGGGGGTTAGTAAACCGGAAGATATTAAAAAAACCGCTTCTTGGTTAAAAACAGATGCAGTGATCATCACCGCGATTGGTGAGACACCGGCACATATTGAGTTTTTTGATTCACGTAAACATTTGATCGAAGAAAAAAGTCAATTGATTAAAACTTTGAAAAAGAATGGACTTTTGGTATTGAACGTTGACGATGAAGCAGTATTGGAAATGAAGGCAAAAACCAAAAATCTTATTGTCACTTATGGTTTTAAAGAGGGGGCAGATATTTTAGGTTCGGGCGACAGTATTTCTTATAATGAGTACGGCGAACCGGAAGGGGTAATTTTTCGTATAGATGAGGGGGGAAAAAGTTTGCCGGTTATCATTGATGGGGTGTTCGGACGTAATCATGTTTATGCTTCATTGGCCGCTTTGGCTTTGGCTTCCGGTTTGAAATTAAATATGTTAACTGCTATAGAATCATTAAAAAATTATGATGTTCCACCGGGGCGTATGAGACTTTTAAAGGGAATCAATGATTCACTTATTATTGATGATTCTTATAATTCGTCTCCTTTTGCTTGTTTGTCGGCATTGAAAACCTTGTCAGAAATAAAATGTAAGGAATTAATTTGTAGAAAAATTGCAGTATTGGGAGATATGCTCGAACTCGGTAAACATACTATCGAAGCACATAAAAATGTTGGTAAAGACGCTAAAGAAAATGCAGATATACTTATTGTCGTAGGTCTTCGGGCAAAAAATATCAAGATAGGTGCGATCGAGGCTGGAATGACAGGGGAAATTATAGAATTTTTGGATTCGCATGAAGCAGGAAATTTTTTGCAAACTTTTGTACAAAAAGGTGATGTGGTGCTCATTAAAGGTTCACAGGGAATGCGTATGGAACGAGTAGTGAGCGCTATTTTATATGATCAAGAAAACAAATCCAAACTCATAGTTCGTCAAGATATCGAGTGGCTCAACAAAAAATAATAATTATTTTTTTAAATATTTAATTAAAAAATCTTCACGAGACATTGAAGCTTCAAAGACTGGTCTTGGTTCATTACTAAAATGTGCTCTTTTTACTTCTTCAGATATCGGACCAATGATAGTGAACCCTAATCTTTCCAATAATCCTGGATTTTTTGCTACAATCCAAGAAGTAGCAACTATTTTTTTTATACTATCATTCGACTCGATAATTTCTGCTAATTTAATTAAACCATTTTCTATCTCTTTTATAAATTTTTTTAAACCATTTTCTTTTATATATTCTACTGAGGGCGGGAGATGTATAAAGGCATTATTATTATGCATATCCATGTATAACACTTTGCTTAGTTCTATATTATGACCATCATTCAAAATACGTTCTCTGCGTATTTTTTCGAAAACTTCCGGTTTCGTTGCCATTAGTATTGTTATAGGTTCTAAGGCCTTTAATAAATGAGCGATAAAAGTTTTTTGATCTTGGATATCTAGACTTTTTCTGACGTCATCGGCTATTTTTTCTTTATTGAATACTAATCCATGTTTTTTATATATTTCCAGTCTTAAAATAAAATCATCAATTTCTTTTGCCAATTCTTCTTTATCATCAAAAGCATGTTCGAGTTGTCCTTTTAATTCTTCTGTTATTTTATTGATTTTATTTTGTTCCGAGGGATCTTGTTCCATGTCAAAAGTATATTATAAATTAAAATATTTTACATCAATTTATGATTAGGTTGTTGATAGATCAAGATATTTTTGTTCCTAAATACAATGAGAGCCCTATTCTTGCTGAATTAGGGCTCTCGATATAAACAATTTATTTACTCATCATCGTTATCATCAACAGAAAAAGCGTTTTCGAGACTGTGACCACAAAACTTACAATCCGGTGATTTCGGCATCGGATCTTCGTCATCATCCTCTGGGGGGATTCTCTTCATCTGTTGGTCAATTGAACAGTTAGAACACTTTACCCATGGATTTTGGATCGTTTGTCTCATGACTTCTCCTTCGGTGAACTTTTTGAATTTTTACCATGAATTTTTGTATTTTGCAATAGTCGTCGAGTTGATTTGTTTGACATGAGTGATATATAAGTATAGTACATATATCAAGGAGGTGTGTATGAAACACATCTTAAGTACTTTGACACTCGTCGTTTTATTGATGAATATTCCGACCATTTTTGCTGCAGAAAAAAAGCAGTGGTGGCGGGATGCAAACGGTAAAACGCATAACTACGCTAGTTTGGCAACTTTAGCGCAAAGAGAAGTGTGTTTGAAGTGGCGTCCGGTAGGATGGAAGATTCAGTTTTATCCAGGGAAAATTGGTTATCTGGGTATGGCTAATGGAGATGAGAAGAAAATTTATATATGGATACGTAAAGAATTTTCTCCAAAGCAAGTTGCAGGTACTATCGTTCATGAATTAGCACACGCTTACGATTTTTTATTTATGACTACACAATTACGAACGGAGTGGTTGAAGGTGAGGGGATTACCAACCGATACTCCGTGGCTTCCATGTGGAGGTTGCACAGATAACAAATCTGGCGCGGGAGACTTTGCCGAATCAGTTAGTTGGACTTTTCAGGGAAAAGAAGGTGGTTTCAAAAGTCGATTGGGTTTGCCACCAAACGCAAAACAACAAGCCTTCATTAGAAAATTGTTGAAATAACTTGACAATTCTTTATATTCATGTATAATGTTTATAAGGAGGGTTGTTCAATGTCAACACAAGCAGAACTGCCGGTCAAGTTGAATCTGCCGCCGACCGAACTTCAGAAACTGAACGAAGCCGAACTGGAAGCGGTCTTGGAAGTCGAGCTCGAGAAGATCGAGCTCGATCAGAAGATCGTCGATATCAGGCGAGCGTTCCAGCGTCGTAGAAATGCGATTCTGAGGGGGTAAGGAAGGAGATACCATGTCCAAAGAAGTTGACGACTTTCTGCGTCTGAGTACGCATGAGAAGATTGATTCGCTCAAACTCGAAGAGGCTCGACTCAGGCTGGATCTCGAGATCATCCAGCACCGAATCGACGTTCTGGGTTTCATGAAAGACCTTCTTGGTGGTACTAATCGTACACTTGAGATCGAAGAGGGAATGATCAAACTTGACCTCGACATCTTGAAGGACAGGATCAGGATTTATTACCACAAGACCGTCTTGATGATCACGAGTTAAGAGTGAGAAGCCCCCGTCGTGAATACACCGACGGGGGCAACAGGGAAGTTTTATCGGCGACATCGCCACACAAACCTCAATTGCTTTGCAGTTGGGGTTTTGTTGATTTATATAGTTGTGACCCTACAGAGAATCGAACTCTGATTTGATCCTTGAGAAGGATCCGTCCTAGCCGTTAGACGATAGGGCCATATCGGAAAATATAACATTTTATTCCAATACATGCATTAAACATAAGGTATTTTATGCTTGACAAATAACACTCAATATGCTATATTATATAGGAATTTTTGAGCATAACTCGTTCATTTCTTGAACTGGATGCTCATCATTGACAATCAAAAAAGAAAGAGGGAGAAAGATGAAACTCATTCGAATGCTGTCCGTGTTTGTTGCTGTTGTTCTCGTGAGCATGTCGGTTTCGGCACAGCTCGTGCCGCCAGCCGAATGTTCCGGGGTCAACTACGACATTCAGCATGGTGACAATCTGTACACGATGTTCGGATCGGAATGGACAAAGTTGCTTCAGGTGAACCCAGGTTTGACTGAACGACTTCGTCTGCAACATGATGGCAATGCTGTCGTCATGCTCTATCCGGGTGACACTCTCTGTGTTCCGGAAGAACTGATCTCAGAACAGATTTTTGGTTACTATTTGCCCAATTCCGTTCTACGACCGTCTTTCGCGATCAGACCGATTCCGGTGTTTCGGCTGTCTCCTTGGGATACAAAAGACGGAGCCAGATCACTCAGTGAGAAAAAGCCGTCGATCTGGATTCCGCTCCTCGTTCTTGCCATTGCTCTCATCGGATTTGTGTTCATTATGTTGGCAAATTCGTGGGTGAAAACTTCGGCGGCTGGAGGTGTAACCAGTCAAAGTCAAGAAGTTTCGAGAGTAACGGTATTACCGAATTCGAGGCCGGTAGTACCGAGAACGATCTTATTGCCCGTTGGGGTGAGTCACTACTTCATCGCGACCGAAGATGGGATCGTGGTTGAGAAGGAAAGAATTCACTTCACTCGGTTTGTTCTCGAAGGAGATGAATACATCGAGCAGTAATGCTCACTGGGTCCAGCAAGAGATTGCTGGACCCTTTTACATTTCTATTCTTCTATTTTTATTTTTTCAACTTCTAATAAGGAAATTTCCGGTGAAGTGCCGGCAATTCGTAGAACATCTTTGTCGATTTTTCTCAATTCTTTATTTGAAGCACTATAGTGATTTGATACAGTATTTATAGCGTTACCAAGTTTGACGTGATATTCGCTGTAAGCATTTAAATGTTTTCCTAAATCCTGGACTTTTTTTATTATTTCTTTAGCAGATTCTTCTATTTGAAAAGCTTTAAAACCGTAAAGTACCGATTGTAAATAAGCCATAAAAGTAGTCGGGGAGATGATAATCACTTTTTTTTCATTGTAAGCGTAATCTATTAGATTTCTGGTGTTTACTTTTATTGAACCAACTTCATTTACCAAAAGATCATAATAAATTGCCTCTGCGGGAATATACATAAATGCGAAAGGAAGAGTGTTTTCATCTGGCCTAACATATTTTGCTGTTTCGTCTATACGTTTTTTTAAATCATTTTTGAATTCTTTTTCTAAAATTTCTCTTTGATGTTCGTCCATCGCGTGTACGACGCGATCGTAGTTATCGAGAGAAAATTTAGCATCTATAGGAATGATGCCTTCTTTGGTGATAATAACGGCATCTACGACTTCTTTATTTTTGAATTCATACTGCATTTTATATTGTCCGGGTGCGAGAGTGTTAGAAAGAATAAGTTCAAGTGAGGCTTCACCCCAATTACCACGTTGTTTTTGGTGTTTTAAGGTTTTTTCCAAATCACCAAGTTTATCGGCAATGGTAATAAATTGACGAGTAGCTTCATTGGTTTTGGTTTGTTCACGTGCAACATCAATCAAGTTTTTATTTACCTCACGGGTGAGTTCCGTCATTTGTTGTTGAAGCATAAGCAAAACGGAATTGTCTTCGGTTTTATTTTCTTTTTTTTTATTTAAAACAATGTAGACGAATATGCCTCCAATGATTAATCCCATGATGATTTCAAAAATATTTTGCATATATTTATTTTAACATTATTTATTTAAATGATGTTTTAGGGTATAAATCCAATCATCCTCGATTTGATCACTTTCAAGTTTTTGAGCGAGAAGCCACTCCAGATATCCACGATCAGTAGCCAAGACCTCCTCTAATTTTTTGCCATTGTGTTTACCAAAATTCATCGTACGAAAAAGTGATGGGTGCGAAGAAATCCCGACCATTTTTTCGATAGCTTCACCTTCATTTAATTTGTTTTCTTGTATAATTTTATTCTTTAATCTTTCGAAAAGTTTTTCTAATACTAAAACATCTCCCATGGCATCATGGGCCGTGGCTTCTATATCTAAATTAAGTAAATAACGTAAATATTGTAGATTGTAACGTTCAATTTTACCTTCAGTGTCCAATTCACGAGCGACTCGAAGGGTACAGATGAATTTATTTGGTTTTACATCTTCTTTTTCAATGATCATTAAATCAAAAGGAGCATTGTGAGCGACCACAATTGAATCTTTATCTTCGAAAAGTTTTTTAATGACAGGGAAGTCGACACTTTCTCTAAAGGTTGTTTTGTTTTCTACCATTTTGTTTGTTATGTGATGTACCGCAGAAGCTTCGGGGGGGATTTTGATTTGTGGATTATAAAGACCCGAAAAAGTTTTTTGATCATATTTATAAGCAATTTGGACTAGTAAATCTTTTTCGGTGTTGCCGGTTGTTTCAGTATCAAAAAATATTAGCTTTGTCATTTTATTATTTTATCATAGTTTGGTATAATGAAGCTATGTTACATGAACAAATAAAAAATGGAATAAAAGAAGCAATGCTTGCGAAAGATAGTGTCAAATTGGAAACTTATCGAGGAATGGTCGCTGCTTTCACTAATGAATTAGTGGCAAAAAATCGTACCCCCCAAGAAATACTTACCGATGAAGAGGCGCTTGTGGTTATTACTCGCCTTTCAAAACAAAGAAAAGATTCGATAGAACAATATAAAAAAGGTAATCGTGACGATTTAGTAAAAGAAGAAGAAGCCCAGTTAAAAATTCTGGAAACATTTTTGCCGAAATTAATGGAAAAGGATGAAGTGGAAAAAATTGCCAAGATGAAAAAAGATGAGTTGGGCATCATGGATGTGGCAAAAAAGGGCATGCTTATGTCTGCTCTTATGAAAGATTTGAAAGGTAAAGCCGATGGAATGATAGTAAAAGAAGTAGTAGATTCTCTTTTCTAGCTATTTATGCATACTATTAATCTTTTAATACGCTTGGTGGAACATCATCAAATTATCGCTTATATTATTATTTTTCTTGGGCTTATTTTAGAAGGAGAAGTGATCGTGATTTCAACCGGAGTCTTGGCGCATCTGGGTGCTTTAAATTTTTATTATGCTTTGATTTTTATTCTTTTGGGATCATTGTCAAAAACTTTTATTGGTTATGCCTTAGGAGAATTTTTATATGAGAGATATCAGCATAATAGATTTTTTCGCTACATTCAAAGAAGAGTTTATAATGTTTTACCCAGATTTAAGACTAAACCTTTTTGGTCTATTTTTATTTCCAAATTTATTATATGGGCAAATAATATCGTGATTCTTTTTTCCGGTTATGAAAAAATCGATTATAAAAAGTTTCTTAAAGCAGAAATATTCGCGACTATTATTTGGGCTCCACTTTTACTATCTTTAGGATATCTTTTCAGTTATACTGCGCTTAACGTCAGTAGAGATGTGTGGAAATTCTTAGCGGTGGTGTTGGTTTTGTTCATGATTTTCATTCTTTTTGATAAGTTAGTTTCTTGGTTATATGAATTATTTGAAGAATTTTACAATGAAAACAGCTAAAAAATTAGTAACTCATAACGGAGCTTTTCATGCCGACGATATTTTTGCTTTTGCGACTTTGTGTTTATTTTTAGAAAAAAACAATGAGGCTTTTGAAATTATTCGTACTCGTGATCCGGAAATTATTAAAATAGGAGATTATGTTTTTGATGTTGGAGGAATATATGATTCCGAACAAAATAAATTCGATCATCACCAAGTAGGTGGCGCCGGAAAACATGAAAATGGTATAGAATATGCCGCTTTTGGTTTGGTTTGGAAAAAATTTGGTATTCAACTTTGTGAGAATCAAAGAGTTGTAGATTTAATAGATCAAAGGTTAGTCGCTCCCATAGACGCCGGAGACAACGGTTTTGATTTAGTGGAAAATAAGCATGAAGTTTCTCCTTATTTTATTCAACATGCTTTTGCTTCAATGAGACCTACGTGGCGAGAAAAAAATCTTACAGATGATGAAATGTTTTTGAAATCAGTAGAAATAGCAAAATTGATTTTATCTCGAGAAATAATACAAATCCAAGATATATTATTGGCGGAAGAAGCTGTCGTTGAAATATATAACAAAACAGAAAATAAAAAAATAATAATCTTGGATAAAAGTTATCCTAGTGAACTTATTTTGAATAATTTTCCGGAACCTCTTTTTGTAATTTATCAAAGAGATGCTGATAAACTTTGGGGCGCAAGGACAATAAAAAAAGATCCAAAAACATTCAGTAATCGAAAAGATTTTCCAAAATCTTGGGCTGGATTGAGAGATGAGGAATTACAAAAAATTACCGGTGTAAAAGATGCAGTTTTTTGTCATCGTGGACTTTTCTTAGCGGTAGCAAAATCTAAAGAAGGGGCTATTAAATTGGCCCAAATTGCGGTAGAATCCAAATAACAAAAAGTTATGGCATTTATTGATGAAATGAAATTTGAAGCGGAGGCTGGGCGCGGCGGCGACGGTGTCGTGCGGTGGCGTAAAGAAAAATTTGTACCTAAGGGAGGACCTTCAGGTGGAGATGCCGGTCGGGGTGGAGATTTTTTTGTACAAGCAGTACGTGATATACATATTCTTTCAAAATACAAAGCGAGAAAAGAATTTGAAGCTGGGCGAGGTGAAGACGGTAGTAATAAAAGTTTACATGGTAAAAACGGTGAAGATTTCACTCTTGAATTACCCGTTGGTTCGATTGTAACGAATTTAGATACGGATGAAGAGTGGCAACTGACTGAAGAAGGACAGAAATTTTTAATTTTAAAAGGTGGATATGGAGGTTTTGGTAATGAGCATTTTAAAAGTTCGGTTAACACTACTCCAAAAGAGGCACGTCCGGGACAAGATGGAGAGAAGGGAAATTTCAAAGTGGAACTTGAACTTTTTGCCGATATTGGACTTATTGGTTTACCGAATGCCGGGAAATCCTCTCTTCTAAATGCTTTAACGAATGCCGAAGCGAAAGTGGGTGATTATGCTTTTACTACCCTTGATCCTAATTTGGGAGATTTTTATGGTTATATTGTTGCCGACATTCCGGGAATTATTGAAGGTGCTTCCGAAGGAAAAGGTCTGGGTGTAAAATTTTTACGACATATCAAGCGTACGAAAATGCTCGCGCATCTCGTATCTTTTGATGAAGAAGAAACGATTCGGGCACAATACGGTGCGAAAAAGAAAACTATGCTCGCTCGTTATAAAGAAATTCGTAAAGAATTAGAAAAATATGATAAGAAATTAAAATTAGGAAAAGAAGGACTTGCTTCAAAAAATGAGATCATAATTCTTACTAAAAGTGACGTGATAAATAATCCAAAAGAAATTATCAAAAAAGTAAATGAGTTTAAAAAATTAAGTAAACAGGTTTTTGTACTTTCACTTTATGATGATAAAATGATAAAGAAATTAAGTGATGATTTAACCAAGATTTTAAAAAAGAAATAAATGGCAAATAAATATTACCCTACCATTGGACTCGAAATACACGCAGAATTAAAGACAAAAACGAAGATGTTTTGCGCGTGTAAAAATGATCCGGATGAAGAAAAACCCAATGTGAATATTTGTCCGGTTTGTATGGCACACCCGGGAGCTTTGCCGGTGCCGAACAAAAAGGCGATTGAAAATGTAATTAAAGTCGGACTAGCGATAAATGGCAATATTGCAGATTTTTCCGAGTTTGATCGTAAAAATTATTTTTATCCCGATATTCCAAAGGGTTATCAGATTTCTCAATATAAATTTCCCATAGTTTCCGGAGGACATCTGGCGGATATGGATGTGACTCGTATCCATCTGGAAGAAGATACAGCGAATAATAAACATTTTGAAGGCAACCTCGACGCTACGACTCGGGCAGGTTTTTCTTTGATAGATTTTAATCGTGCTGGTGTGCCATTAATGGAGCTTGTAACCGAAGCGCATACTTTTGACACAGCAGAAGAAACAGCCAAAAAAGCGACGAAATTTGCCAAAGAATTACAACTTATTCTTTGGTATCTCGATGTTTCTGAAGCGAATATGGAAAAAGGTGAAATGAGAGTAGAAGCGAATATTTCTATTTCAATAGATAAAAAAGTTCTAGGTACAAAAGTAGAAGTTAAAAATCTTAATTCTTTTAGAAGTGTGGAGCGTGCTATTAAATACGAAGTAGATCGCATGACTGATCTTTTGGAATCGGGAAAAGGTTTAGAGATAGTGCAAGAGACAAGGGGTTGGGATGAAAACAAACAGCAAACTTTTTCTCAACGAAAAAAAGAGGGAAGTGCGGATTATCGCTATTTTCCGGATCCGGATTTGCCAAAAATGAAATTGCATGAGGCTTTTGATTTAGAAAAAATGAAAAATGAATTACCGGAATTACCTATCGAAAAAAGAGAAAGATATCAAAAAGATTTTGGTATTAAAAATGAAGATATAGAAGTATATATAAATGATCCAAAACTCGGTATTTGGTTTGAGGAAGTGGCAAAAATTTTGAAAGAAGTAGAAAAAATTAAGATAGCTTCCAATTATGTAACTTCGGATTATCTAGGTTTAAAAAAGACAAAAACAAATACTCAACTTCCGACTGTAAACAATTTTGCTGAATTGATAACCTTGGTTAGCGAAAATAAAATTTCTTCTCGAGCAGCTAAGGATATTTTGGCAATGATTGTAATAAATGATGAATCACCAACAAAAATTGCCACAGAAAAAAATATGCTTCAGAGTAATGACGAAAATATATTAAAGGTTATTGTGCAAAATGTAATTAAAGTAAATGATGAAGTGGTGACATCATATAAAGCTGGTAAGGAAAATGCTATTATGTCACTCGTCGGAAAAGTAATAAAAGAATCCGGTGGTTCAGCTAATCCTCAAGTGGTTATAAAGTTGTTGAAAGAAATGCTAAAATAAAAAAATGAAAACGTTACGAGAATATATAAAAGGAGCAGAAGAAAAAAAGGTAGCCATTGGACATTTTAATATTTCCAATTTGGAGGGATTTCATGGAGTTTTTCGCGCAGCTAAAAAGTTGAATGTTCCGGTGATTATCGGTCTTTCGGAGGGAGAAGAAAATTTTGTCGGACAAGAAGAAGCTGTCGGTATGATAAAAGAGATTCATGAAAAAGAAAGTTTTCCGATTTTTTTAAATGCCGATCATCATTATAGTTTTGAAAAAGTTCGAGCTTCGATTGATGCCGGTTTTGATTCAGTTATTTTCGACGGAGCTAATCTGAGTTTTGAAGAAAATGTAAAAATTACAAAACAGTGCGTAGATTATGCTCACACAATTACTAAAAATACCGGCCGAGACGTTATTCTAGAAGCAGAACTTGGCTATATTGGTTCTGGATCGAATGTAAAAGATACAATTCCCGATGGTGCAGGAGTTTTGACTAAACCGGAAGAAGCGAAAAAATTTGTGGAGTTAACCGGTCTCGATATGCTCGCTCCATCGGTAGGCAGTATTCATGGTTTGATAAAAAGTGGTAAACCTCATATTAATGGTATTTTGGTGACGGAAATTCGTAAAATAACCGGTGTCCCTTTGGTATTGCATGGTGGTTCGGGGTTACGAGATGAAGATTTTATAAATGGTATCAAAGCAGGTATTGCTATCGTGCATATAAGTACTGAAATACGTTTGGCTTATGATGAAGCCTTAAAAAAATCTTTGATTGATAATCCTACTGAAACCACACCGTATAAAATTTTGGAACCTGCCGTGGAAGCCATAGAAAAAATTGTAGAGAACCGTCTAAAACTTTTCAACGGGTTACAATAAAGTGATATACTATTTGAGTGAAAGAAGAAATCTTAAAATTTTTTAAAGGAGACGTAGAAGATAACGAAGAAATTCTGATAAAATATTCGCATGATGCGAGTTTACTTGAAGTTAGACCTACAATAGTATTATTTCCGAAAGATTCTTTGGATGTGCAAAATTTGGTGAAATGGGTCGCCCAAAACAAAGATATGTATGTACATCCAGCTAATGATGGAGCTCAACTTTCCATTACTTGTAGATGTGCCGGTACAGATATGTCCGGTGGGGCGATAGGTGAATCAATAATTCTTGATTTTACTCGTTATATGAATAAATTGGTTGGTGGACCTTTGCCACTTCGAAATAAATCAGAATGGGAGATTACAGTACAGCCCGGTATGTTTTATAGAGATTTTGAAAAAATTACCAAAGAAAAAGGTTTGATTTTACCTTGTTTTACAGCTTCAAAAACCATTAATGCTATGGGGGGTATGTATGGCAATAATTCTGCAGGAGAACGAACTTTAAAATACGGCAAGATGGAAGATTATATTTTATCAGCCAAAGTAATTTTTGCAGATGGGGTCGAAAGAATGGTTCAGCCTTTTCTAGTCAAAGATATTTCAAATAAAGAAGAGATATATAAACAAGTTTATAATTTGATAGAACAGAATAAAGAAGAAATTATTTTAGCGAAACCAAAAGTACATAAAAATTCAGCCGGTTATTATTTGTGGAATGTGATTCAAGATAATGTGTTCGATTTAAATAAACTTCTCGTCGGATCTCAAGGAACTCTCGGTATAGTGACAGAAATGACTTTAAAAATTATTCCGGACATAAAACATTCAAAATTGGTAGTAATTTTCATGAAAGATCTTGCCCCGTTGGGTAATTTAATAGCAGAAATTTTGACTCTTAGCCCCGAAACTTTGGAGACTTATGATGATAAGACAATGCGTCTTGCGGTTAAATTTTTTCCGGAGTTTTTAAAAAATAAAGGGTTTTTTGGGATGATCAAATTTATGTGGAGTTTTCTGCCTGAATTTTTTATGATGATTACCAGTGGTTTTCCAAAATTAATTAGTTTGGCTGAATTTGCCGGTGAAGATGAAATAATTGTTCAAAAAAAATGTGAGGAATTAGTAAAAACTATAAAAGATTTTAAATTAGAAACACATATTACAGCTTCTGAAATTGAAGCGAATAAATATTGGGATATTCGTCGAGAAAGTTTCGCACTACTTCGAAAACATGTAAGTGGTAAACGTACTGCACCGTTTATTGATGATATGATTGTTCGTCCGGAATTTTTACCTAAATTTTTACCTGAATTGAATAATATTTTAGAAGAATATAAATCATATTTAATTTTTACTTTAGCTGGACACGCGGGAGAAGGAAATTTTCATATTATTCCCTTAATGGATTTTAAACGATCAAATACTGCTCAAATAATATTGGAATTGGGTGAAAAAGTTTATAATCTGGTTGTACGTTATCATGGTTCTATCACCGCTGAACATAATGATGGACTTATTCGTACGCCTTATTTAGCCAAAATGTATGGAGAAAATATGGTCAATATTTTTTATAAAATCAAAACAATTTTTGATCCGGAAAATATTTTTAACCCTGGTAAAAAAGTTCCCACTAAAAATCAAGGTGGGACTAAAGAATACATAGCATCACATATTGCTAAAGAACATGATGCTGATCATGCGGCGTAGTCCGCCTCCATTTTTTTGACTATTTTCTTTGTATATAGAAGATTGCTTTTTAAACTTTTTCGTGTATAATCGTTTCTATGTTTGCTATTAAAGCTAAAAAGCGAGATGACAGTACAAAATTAGGTTTATTGCGAGAGTCCGGAGAAATTCCGGCTGTTTTTTACGGAGCCGGAAAAAATACGACTCCTATTTCTGTCTCTATTATTGAATTCAAAAAAGTTTGGCGAGACGCAGGAGAGTCTTCAGCTGTGAAGGTTACTACACCGGACGATACGGTGGATGTGCTTATTCATGAAGTACAAGTTGATCCGATTACGGATGAGCCGGTTCATGTGGACTTTTTGGCTATTGACATGAAAAAGAAAATTAAAGTTAAAGTACCTCTTGAATTTATCGGTATATCTAATGCCGTCAAAAGTGGTATCGGTAATTTGGTAAAAGTATTACACGAAATTGAAATCGAAGCTCTTCCGGCTGATTTACCTCATGATCTAAAGGTAGATATTTCCAAACTGGAAACTCTAAAAGATCAAGTTTTTATTTCCGATATTAAATTACCATCAGGAGTAGTGGTTATCAGTAATACTTCTGATGTGGTTGCTTCTATAGTTGAACAAGTGGAAGAAAAAGAAGAAGTGGTAGCACCAGTTGACTTATCTGCTATCGAAGTAGAAAAGAAGGGTAAGAAAGAGGAAGAAGGTGAAGCAGGTGCTGAACCAGAAGTTTCTCCAAAAGAAGAAAAAACTGAAAAAAAGTAAATTTTATTTCATTTTTGCCTGATCAAAATCTATTAAATAAAGACGAGGTTTTCGTTCGAAATCTACTTTGCCGTTTTTGTCTCTAAAGAAACGTAAGCAAAAGTTTCCGTCGTGGTCATCGTGACCGTGTTTTATAGAGTTTCTTATCAAGATTTCCCTGATAAGATCTCTTTCTTTTCTTAATTCTATTACGAATTTGTTTGACATTCTTTCCCAATCGGTGAGACTCAAATCCAATACTCCACTGTAAACATCGATTAAATTATTTTTGTTTAATTTAAATGATTGAATTTGTTCTATCGGTACATAATCGAAGCCTTCTTTTTTCCAAAGATCGTAATTTTCATATAATTTTTGCCAAGCTAGGAAAGCTTCCGGATCAATATGTCGGATTATCGTTTTGTCTTTTAATTCACCTCCAATAAGGGTGGTAGCTGATCCTGTTTTTTCAAATCCTGTTCTTTCAAAAGACTTTTTGGATATTGAGGTATGTTTATATAAAGGAGGTTCGATAATTTTGTCACCTACTTTTTTAATTGCTTCCGCAAAGAGAATTCCTTTTTTCTCATTCGAAACATAAGCAATCATCTCGGCACCTATTTTCCTGACATTAATATCGGGATTATCTAAACACTGTTTAATAAGTTCCAATATCTGATCTTCCGAAACCAGACAATAGATCATTTCCGCGTAAGCTTTTCTCACCTCAACATTTTCATCTTTCAAACCATGTTCTATTAATTTATATCTATGATCTTCTGAGGTAGAAATAGACCAAAGTGTACTGGCACATATTTTTTTTATTTCAACATTTCCAATATTAAAAAATTTATTGTGTAGTTTTATTCTTAATTCTGGAGGACTCTCGGGTGCTAGCCAGATCATATCTGCGCATACTT
>Ga0172379_10005540_pt1 | contig 17593 bp, 17 predicted proteins | sample GrowelOW334metaG_FD_119756 | JGI IMG/M metagenome (GOLD analysis project Ga0172379, IMG submission 119756) | Groundwater microbial communities from an aquifer near a municipal landfill in Southern Ontario, Canada - Groundwater well OW334 metaG | ecosystem: Environmental > Aquatic > Deep... | reverse complement strand
GGCGTTGTGGCCCAGGGCTTCCTCGTTCAGTCCCTTGCGCTTGCGGCTGTGCTGCTTCTCGGGGGCGTTGATGTCCACGCCTTCCTTGCAGTTTTTCTTGACCCATTCCAGGGCGGTCCTGAACTCGGAGTCGGAGTAGATCTTTTCCTCGAAGCGGCGGACGAGCTCGCTCATGTCCACCTGTTCGTTGCGCATGCCCAGGTAGGACTGGAAGAAGTCTGCGTCGACGATGGAGCCGGCGATACCCATGGAGATCGAGCCGACTGAAAGGTAGCTCTTGCCCTTCATCCAGGCGGCGGCAAGTCCTGCGCGGGCGAAGCGGAGCACTTTCTCCGTAACGTCCGCAGGCATCTTGTCGGTGTCGGAAAGGTCCATGACGTCGCGGCCGTAGATGCCGAAGGCGGGCAGTCCCTTCTGGCTGTGGGCGGCGAGGACGGCGGCCAGGTAGACTGCGCCGGGGCGGTCGGTGCCGTTGAAACCCCAGACGGCCGTCGATGGTGGGGCGGATTCCGATTTTGGGGAGCGCGCCCCGGTAACGGTTCACGGGGGGATTCATCTTCAGGGTCGAAATAATGTGGTTCGGGGCTTGGGCTGAAATGCTTGGCGCGCCCCGGCCTCCGGCCGGGGCAGTCCCTCCGCTCGTATCTGCGCGGCGCTTCGCCCTCGCCCGCATGCGGGGTCCCGCTCCGCGGGCCTCAGCCCGCGGAGCGGCCCCTAATCCAACGCCGCTCAGGATACCGCTTCGGGCCCTCGCGCGGAGGACCTGCCGGGCGATACGGGCCGATCCTGGAGAGAGTCGGTCGCAGCGCCCGGCGGGAGGAAGCCGCTTCAGGAAGCCTTTTTCAGCAAGCCGTGAATACCGCGATATTCAACGTGTCCTTTACCCGTTTCGCGTTGAAATCCTCGACCTCGGCTATCGTAATTTCCACCACATAGAGCTCGGTGGGTCCCGGTTCCAGGTGGCGTGTATACGTATTCTCCAGATCCGAGAACACCGCGTGCAGGTGCGGCTGGCCGTCCATGATGATCCCCTGCACCGAAGCATGCGCCATGGACTTCTCTATGGTGACGAACTCGTCCATCGGCGTCGGCTCCATGCTGGTGACGCGATGGAGGACGGTCTTCTGCAGCGATCCTATCGCTCCCAGGACGACTCCGTTGCGGATGCCGGCCTCGGCGGCCGCTTTCACTATTCCTTCCAGAACCAACTCTCCGCGGACCAGGTTGACGGCGACTACGCGCTTGAAACCTTTCGACGGGAAGCATTTCATGCTGACTCCTTTCCGACAAACGCGTCTTCTTCAACGGTGTTTATCAGCGCCGCAGCAGAGCTCTGTCCGTAGGTCCCACTGCATCCCCTGAAAATCCTATCTTGACGGCCAGAATCCCACGTACTACAGTCAGTCCAGCCCGGCGTTGCCGGGAATGTCGGCAGCAGCCGTCGGTTGAGCTGGTTAAAGCACTGGATTGCGGGAAAAAACCCGGTTTCCGGCAAAACACCGCCAAAAGACCAAAATGATGTTCCTATCGGTTATCATGGAAGTTAAATTGTATCCACGAGAACCAGTTCTCATCGTCGATGACGATGATGCTATTCTGCAGCATACCGCAGCGTTGCTTGAGACCTCGGGGATCAGTAATCTGGAGACCTGCAGCGAGTCCGGAGCCGTCATCGAACTTCTACGAAAACGGAATTTCTCGGCGCTTATCCTCGATTTGGCCATGCCACATCCGAATGGTGAATCCATCCTTGCCATCGCCCGGGAAGAATTCCCTGGCTTGCCCGTCATCATCGTAACAGGAGCGGGTGATATGGATTCGGCTGTACGCTGCATGAAGGCTGGCGCGACGGATTACCTTGCGAAACCTGTGGAACCGTCGCATTTCACGGCAACCATAACGCGGCTACTGGAACTGGGCGAAACCCGTCAGGAATGCGCGGACATCAAGGATTCCCTTTTGAGGGGTGAACTCCGCAAGCCGGAATGCTTTTCGGAGTTGATTGCCGTCAGTGCTCGAATGAAAGCGCTTTTCCAGTACTCTGAAGCCATTGCGCCCAGCGCTCGTACGGTGCTCATACAGGGCGAAACCGGTACTGGGAAAGAGCTCCTTGCACGGGCCATTCACAGGGCCTCAGGCAGGTCGGGGCCCTTGCTCTGCGTCAATATCGCAGGCATAGACGATACAATGTTCTCCGACACGCTCTTTGGCCATACCCGTGGCGCTTTTACCGGTGCACTGGAGGCGAGAAAAGGGCTCCTGGTTCAGGCCGACAGCGGGACGATCCTGCTGGACGAGATCGGAGATTTGCTTCCTGCCTCCCAGGTCAAGCTGCTCAGGCTCCTGGAAGGCTCAGAGTTTTTCCCGCTTGGTTCCGACCTGCCCCGCAGGACCTCCACACGATTCATCGTATCTACCCATCAGAATTTGGCAGCGCTCGTCAAGGAAGGCCGTTTCAGGCGCGACCTCTATTACCGCGTCAACGCCTACGATTTGCGGATCCCTCCTCTGCGGGAACGCCGGGAGGATATCGCGCCGCTCCTGGACGGCTTCATTGAATCTGCGGCCCGCGAAGCAGGCATCCGTCCCCCTCGCTATCCAGTTCAACTCCCGATGCTCCTGGGAACTTATGCCTTCCCGGGAAACGTGCGGGAGTTGCGTTCCCTGGTCTACGGAGTCTTGAGCAGGCATAAAGGCGGCATACTGCCCCTCGCTCCTTTCACGGAAGGAATCGGCGCGGCCTTGGATACCCTCGGCTCCGAGGACGCCCTGAAACAGGAGTTCAGCTTTGGCCCCACGCTTCCGACCTTGCACCGCGCGACGGATGCATTGGTCGAGGAAGCGCTTCGGCGGGCGGAGGGCAACCCCGGCATCGCCGCGGGTCTCCTGGGCATCAGCCGGCAAGCTCTGGCCAAACGGTTGCGGCGACGGGAAGAAAGCGGAGCGGAGGCTCCGATCTAGAATAGGTACGGTAACTTAAAAACTTTACTGTGTACCAAGCATGGTTTCCTATGTTCGTTTGACCAACTCCTTCGGTGCTACCAGCGTATAACCTGCTTTGGGTGTCAGTGTAATAGTCGCTGTGTAGACCGCACTTGCAGCAAAGATCGCTGGGGAACCGTTCCAGGCAACAGTACCTGAGCACTGGGGTGTTTCGGTTACTGTTGTCACCGGGGTAGGTCCAAAAACAGGCGCGGTTATTCCAGGGATGGCGGCCAAGGTGACCGTTGTGTCTGTTGGAGGGGTAACTGGAGTGGGACAGTCCAGCAATACAATGACAGTGAGTGCTACCAGTATCAGGAATAGCAATTTCGTTCTCATCTTTATACTCCAGATGAGCTTATCTGTGCTTTATGGCACTGTTATGTAAATACAACTTCATTTCTTGTAGCGCTATGAGTCGTCCATCTAACTACTATTCCTGAATGAGCAAAACAGTTGTAGTTTGAAAGGAACCGGCAAATACCGAACTCTCTTTATCCATGCAAGCCATTCATTTGTCTCTCCTGAAGGTTTTACCCTTCATGCTATTCCGACTCGGAGGCCTGGGAGGATAAATGGTAATTGTCTTCATCCCGCACCTTGGAGCCATGACCTACAGATCCTCAACCGTGTTCCCGGTTTCCCATAAAACCGGGATGCCATTTTCGATGAGATAATCGACGATGGCCCTGTTCGGCGATCCAGGCGTAAGGTCCATTCCGAGGGATTCAAGATTCACTGGTGGCTTCCAATCATCATCTTGCGCAAGTCCGCCGTTCTCGTGCAGCGTCCTGATGGGGCTGAGGTCGGTAAGGCTTGCGTTGCCGCTAAGGTTGAGGGATGTGATAGTGGTCATATCCACAAGGAATTCAAGATTATCGATAGCCGAATGCCAAATCGTGAGGCTGCCGAGATGGATGAAGTCGGCTAAACGGTCAATGTTGGTATTTGTCAGCAGGGATGCATCGTACAGGCCAAAAGACCCGAGGGTGCTTATATTCGGTTCCAGGACCCGTTCGAACAATTCATCGAACTGCGAAGCGTTCAGCCGCAATCCGATCCAGAATTTTTCCCAAGCGAAATCTTCAAGAATATCGATCAGGCCTTCGCTATATTCCAAATTAACTTGAGAATGCAACATGATTTGCGTCAAATTCGGCAGGTTAGCTGGTGTAAGCCATGCTAGAGAAGATGTGGACTCTGGCGAAAATGACAGCTTTTTCAAGGAAGTAATACCTCCAAGCAGCGTATAATCGGCTATAGGGCAACCTTGTAGACCTAACTCTGACAATTTTTTTAGGGTTGTAATGGGCTCAATTTGACTGAGTCCGGAATTGCCGGCGAGGTTCAAATCCAGGAGCTCCGAGCAGAGCTCGATTCCGGTAAGGTCCGTAAGGCCCCCTGCTTCCTCGAAATCATAACCCGCCTCGAGTTCGGTGAGGTCCAGCAAGTCGGCGGTCGTAATTTCAGCGAAGGGTTTTCCGGTCGCTTCCTCGAACAGACTCCTCAACTCCGGATCGGGAACGTCTGTTTCAGTGACGGGTTGCGGATCTGGTGCCGTTGTCGGCTTCATCGAGATCTTGTTGACCGTAATATCCCCTTTGGTACCAACAAAATCAATATTCAGGGTAAAATAAGATTGCAAGTCATAGCTGGAATTCAGACTGAAAACATAGTCTTCTGCAACCGCACTGAGTGGTATGGAATATTCATCAATCGTGGAATATGTACTTCCATCACCATCCAGATCACGACTATCCTCTGCCAGGGATATATATATGGTATCTCCCGGGTTGGTTGAGGAAGCATTGACTATGATATTATAAATGGTATCAGCAGCACCCAATTTGTATCTCGACTTGAACACGATTGGTCCCCGTTGCGTGTCCGGATCAGGATTGCGCAACACGAGCTTCTTGTCCGAGCAGTCGGGAACCCGATTCAGGTGTGGCGATTCTGACCATAACCACCAGAAGTTGTAGTCCAAGGCAAAGTCGCCGTTAAAAATCATTTCTGGTGCCGGGGGTGGAACAAAAGGATTGGTATCAAGCTTAACCAGGCGAATATTGTCCAGCACAAGCTGAACCGCGGTGTCCTTCATGAAATCAAGATAGAAAATCAGCCGGGCATTCGGGTCATCATGTCCGGGCATAAGCAGGAGTGCGGAATATGAATTGGTGTCCTGCGACAGGTTGAACCACTTATGACTATAGTTGGAAAAAGTCTGCCCATCACCATCGATATCGGTTTCCCACTCCTGGATCCCGGTCGCGATGGTATAATACTCAACCGAAGCCGAGGCATCGAACGTGATGTAATAGGCACTGTCCTTGTCCAAGGCCACTTCCTGGCAAAAGCCAATAGTATACTCTCCGCCGGCTCCGGACTGGATATCCAGCACAAAACGCTTCGAGGAGGTATCCACCGAAGCCAGAGCGTCGCTGGTCGAGCTAACCCAAAAGTCCCAGTCATCGAGCCCGGTATCAAAACTGCCATTTTTCAGCATCAAAACCGCCGGGAACACCGCCGTGACTACCCCGGAATTGACCGGATTCGAGTCGCTCGTAGCCCCAGCAACGGTGAAGAAGTTTGCCGCCACACCTGTCAGCGTATAACCTGCCTTGGCTGTCAGGGTAATTGTCGCGGTGTAGACCGTGGAAGCCGCAAAGGTCGTGGGTGAATCAGACCAGGTAACCGTACCTGTATACTGCGCGGTTTCTGTTATCGTCGTTACCGGAATCGCACCAAATACCGGCGCAATTACTCCGGGGATAGCAGCCAAGGTGACCCTTGTGTCTGTTGAAGGGGTAACTGGAGTGGGGCATCCCAGCATTACAATGGCAGTAAGTGCTACTAGTATCGGGAATAGCAATTTCGTTCTCATCTTTATACTCCTGATGGATGTCATGAATTAGTTGGTCGATATATAGACAGCATTATCCATGCCAAATAGGCTTGAATCGATACATTGTCTTTTGGGGTAAGGAAATAGAGTAATACTTCCGGTTGTTTACCATTCTTTGGTCCTGCAACCTTTTACACAGGTGCCACGGTGCTTCCGGATATTTGCAAACAATTCCATATATTATCAAGAATTGTGGACACAGGACGGGAGGGCTCCGGAAAATTTCAATTTCAAGGAAGACGAAAGTTGCACCCGGTGATGAATTCCGGTTTGTGTAGATGGTAAAGTCGGGGTATACTTCAGGAAATTATGTCTAGAGGTTAGGTGCGGAATGGATAAAATAAAAATAGAAACGACCCATGGAACGATCAGCGTCATCGACGGGGGCGGCAGCGGACCTTCGGTGATGATGATCCATGGCAATTCGTTGAATGCAGCCTTATTCTCTCCTCTTATGTCTTCCCGACTCGCCGGAAACTACCGGTTCGTGGCCTTTGACCTGCCCGGCCATGGTGACTCTCCGAGGGCTGTGAACCCCGGAAAGGACTACAGTCTTGCGGCGTATGCATCGATGGTGCGCGAGCTTGTACGCGTACTCGGCCTCGGCATGCCGGTACTCTTCGGACATAGCTTGGGAGGTCATATCGCCATGCAGGCTCTGGCCGGTGGATTGGATTGTCGGGGCTTGTTCATCGTCGGCACTCCGCCGCTGGGTTCGCCGCCTGATTACGCGGCGGCTTTCAACCTTGTGGCTACAGGAGACTGGATGTTCAGGGCGGAATTGCCGGCGGAGGAAATCAAGAAAACCGCAGCTGCGTGCATGCCGCCGGGCATACCGGCGCCCGCGGAGCTTGCCCGTGCAATCGCGTCGACGGACCCCCGGGCGCGCTTGGAGCTTGGCATCTCGATGGGGAGGGACATCCTACACGACGAAGCCGCGTTCCTCGCATCCTGGCCCAGACCCGTCGCCATCACGATCGGAGAACACGATACATTCATCAAGCGGTCGTATCTCGAGGGACTGACCGTGCCATCGCTCTGGGGCGGTTCGATCCGGACAATTGCAGGCGCAGGCCATTGTCCCCAAGTGGATGCCCCGGAACAGCTGACGGCCATGCTCGGGGAGTACCTGGACGGCCTGGAGGCCTAATGGCCGCAAGCTGATATGAACGACGAGGCCGGGTTCTACGAGCTGCGTCCCCTCTGCAGAACAGGGAATGAGGCCCTGTTCCGGGCACAGCGCCAGGTGCGCGGCAAGACCGAATCGGCAATCCTGCGCGTCTATGACGATGCCGAACTTGCGTCGAAGGAATTGGAACTCATCGGCTCGTTCACGCCTGTCGGTGTTCTCGGACCGCCCGAACGGCCTGCCAAGGCACAATCCGGGCACCTTTTACTGCCCGACATCATAGGTATCCCCCTGTCTTCCGAATTAAACAGGGATCCCATCGGCGAGTCGGAGGCTCGTCGATTTTTACGATCCATGGCGATCATCCTTGGCAACCTGCACAATGCGGGGCTCCTGCATCTCGCTATCGTGCCTTCGAATATCTTATGCACCGACTCCGGCTATGTGTTGACGGGTCTCGGACATGGACGCCGCTTGGGGGAAAGCGATCCGGACTTCCTTCCCCGCGCGTATCCCCAGGAATATTTCGCATACCTGCCACCCGAGCTGCGCGGCGGCGCGACAGGCAAAATAGGTCCTTGGAGCGATTATTTCTCCCTCGGGGCCGTGGCTTACAGGCTATTGTGCGGCTTGCCGGCGATTTCCGGACAGCACGGGGGATCGGCTTCTCCGGTTATCGCCTATGATCCGCCGCCACCGCTCCATTTGATACGCTCTGGTATTTCCCGGAACTTATCCGATCTGGTGCTCCGGCTTCTGGCTTGCGCTCCCGGTGACCGTCCCGCCGTAGCGGGGGCCATACTCCGGTACCTGGATACGAAGCCAAGGCAATGGCTATCCCAGGAGGGGAGACGGATCATACAAGAAGCCCGCAGTGCTGTGGGAAGAAGAAAAGAACAGGAACTGATACATGGCGGATTCGATCGGGCCCGGGAAGGGAACTCGGAGCTGTTCATAATCACGGGACCATCGGGAATGGGAAAGACATCCCTGGTCAAAGATACAATCGGAGAGATCGGATCCGCCTGTGCCGCGATCATGCTGTACGGCAAGTTCGAGATGGATTCCACGGTGCCATATCTTCCGTATGCACAAGCAGTCAGCTCCCTGGCAGGAATAACGCTGGGATTGTCCGAGGAAGCGGCTACCGAACTCCGAACAGCAGCGAGAGAAGCTTTTTCGGGACTTCAGGACAAAGTCCTGGAAATCTTTCCCGAACTTTCGGCCTTATTGAGCGACTCGGTGGATCTGACGTATTCAATCGCGGGCGGTAACGATAGAGTCCATGGAGAGTCACTGGCAGGGCCAAAGGAACGGAAGAATCTAATGCAGGGCCTGATGGTGATTCTCATGGAGGTCTCCGCCCGTATACGCCGTCCGACGACGCTCTTCATCGATGATCTGCAATGGGCAGACATGCCAAGTCTCGAGCTTCTCCTCATGATCGCACGCGCGCGGATTCCCGGACTCATGCTTCTGTGCGCGTACCGGAACGACGAGGTCTCCGATGGGCATCCCGGGGAGCGATCCATCCAGCAACTACGGGAGATGGCCGGCTCCGCCAGCTGCCTCGATCTCCGACCGCTGACGGCTCGGAATTTATGCAGCCTTGCGGAGTACCGGTATCCAGGACTATCAAGAACGGAGGCTGCTGAACTCGGACGCCGACTCTATGGACGGACCGGGGGCAACCCCTACTTCAGCTTGCAGGTGTTAGGCGCAATGGAACATTTGCGTCAACTTCATTTTGACTTTCTGGCGGAACACTGGCGTTTCGATATCCCCTCGGAACCCGATCATACCCCAGAGTCTGAAAATGTAATCCAATTTCTGGCAGCCCGGATGAGCACCCTTCCATCCAGACAACGGGACATCCTGGTGGCTTCCGCTTGCCTGGGACGAAACATAGATCCGGTTCTTCTCTCGGACGCCCTCGAAATCCCAGTGGAAATAGTGCGTTCGGATCTGGAGCGATTGGCAAACCTTGGTATGTTTGCCGTATCTACATCCCCGGCGTATCGTTGTTTTTCCCACGACAACGTACGACATGCTGCCCACCTATTGCTTTGCAGTTCGAAACAAGCGGCCTTGCACCTTCGATTCGGGCGCTTGCTGCGACGTCGGGCAACTATCCGTTTGACGGAAGAGCTGTACGAGGCGGCCGAGCAGGGAAACGCCGGTTTACCGGCCGTCACAGACGCGGACGAGGCGTTCGAGATCGCCCAAACGGACTTGGCTGCCGGGAAAAAAGCGAAGGCGGCTGGTTCTTTCTCGACTGCATACGGATATCTGAGGGCAGGATTGGAAGCCCTGCCTCCTTCCTCCTGGAAGGAGCGGTTCGATTTGACTCTGGCTATGCACCACGAAACCGCCGAACTCGCCTGCCTGGAAGGAGACTGCGTCACGATGGATGCGATCATCGCCGCCGCAGTCGTACACTGCCGGGGAATCGAAGATGAGCTTCCTTTCCTGGAAACCCGCATCAATTCTTTGATGGCTTCCTTCAGAATGCCGGAGATTGTGGAACTTTATGTCAGTACCTTGGAGCGTCTCGGCCTGCGTCTGAGAGGCAGATGGGGACGCTGGGGCGTTCTTCTCAAATCTCTGTGGCTCCGCGTCCTGCTCCGCTTTTCGCCGTTAGGGAACATATCCCGCCAGCCGATGAAGGACCGACGGATGCTCGACATCCTCAGCTTCATGTCCACCGGTTTCAGCGCGGTGTATCTGGTAAATCGAAGAGTTTACGAACTGGTATGCGCAATCATGTTGCGATTATCTCTACGTTATGGAGAGTCTCCATACTCGCCTTTCGCGTTGGTCGGATATGCTTCAACAATAACAAAACAGCCCGGCAGGATAGCAGAAGCCCTTCGATTGACGGATTACGCTCTTGAAAGGCTGGAACAGCGAAACCTCGCCAGCCTGAATGCAATAATAACCTTCACGGCGTACCTATTCGTGAAACCATGGGCAGCGGGGTTTCTGGAGGCCCTGGAACCCTTGTTATCGAGCTATATAGAGGGCAAGCGGCATGGGGACTTCGACAACTCAAGTCTCTGCATCACAATATATTGTTCTTATAAAGTCATGTACGGCAAAGATCTCGGCGAAGCGGAACGAGAGGCTGCAGAGTTCGAGGCGCAACTCATCGAACTGAAGCAGAATCGCGCCATCGCGGCGATCAGGAGGCACAGGCAACTGGCTCTCAATCTTTTGGGACGCGGCTCATCGTCATGCCCCGTCGATTTTTCTGGCCCGAGTTTCGACGAGAGAGTTATGGAGCCTGTATTGATAGCGGCAAACGATACCAGCGGTCTCGTCACCTACAGATGTTATATGTTGTTCCTGGCTTATCTCTTCGGAGATTATGATCGAGCGCAGGAACTCGCAAGAGCGATTGAGCTTCGAATTGGAGCGATAGACAATCAAGCGGCGATAGTCGGAATCTACCTTCTTTTCCTGCCCCTGACTGTCGCGGCAGTACTTCCGGGTATTCCGATCGGAGAAAGGTCACAGCTTTTGCGGGAAGCCCGACCCTCCCGGAAGCGGCTTTCCCGACTGGCGCTTATATCGCCCCGGGTTTACGGACCCTGGAGGGATTTAACGGAAGCTGAGTTTTCCCGTGTAGCGGGTAAGCCCGAAAAGGCGGAGCGTTTGTTTTTTCGTGCTATAAGCGGAGCAGACGAATTAGGATACCTACGGGATCGGGCCTTGGGAAGGGAACTCCTGGCAGCTTTTTACCGTCGATCCGAACGTAATGTTCTCTCGCGGCTTCATCAACGGGACGCTTATGAGCTCTACCGAGACTGGGGAGCCATCGCGAAAACACGAGCGATGGAGGAACAGGATCCATGGTTGCTTGAGAAGGCGCCCTCCCCGAAGAATGATCCCGAGGCTAGCCCTCCTCCAACTTTCTCAATTGTCGAAGGTTACGCACAATTTTCCCAAGCCATCATGCAGATGCGCAAGGAAGGAAGCCCCTTTGGAATCGCCAGGCTTGCCATTGAGACCGTTCTGCACATTACGGGATCGGATTCTGGAGCGATTGCCTTCCTTAAAGGCCAAGGTGAAGCTATCGTATTCCGTGCTCAAAAAGCCGATAGCGGGATAGAGACATTTCCAGCGGAGCTTGAAGAGATTCCGGAACGATTCGCCGCGTATGTGACCCATACCGGAAAGATCATCGTTCTAGATAACTACGCAATCAACGGAGTCGGTACAAAAAGCGCTGTGCTTTGCGCACCAATCATGCACGGAAACTCATGCATAGGTATCATCTACGCGACCCGTGGCGCTGTCTCTGGATCGTTCAGCATTGAGCATACACAATTCGTGGAAATGCTGTCCTTGCAGGCTGCCGCGTCTTACATGAATATGCTGCAGCGAAGTATCCAGGAAGCCCAGCACGAGCTTCAGAAACAGGTGCAAGAAGCGGAACGGTTGGCTGCCCTAGGCAGACGAACCGCTATGGTAGCCCATGAGCTGAACAATCCGAATCATCTGATCGGGCTCGGGACTGCCCGCATTGCGGCTGTATTGGATACACTGCTGGCGGAACAAGAGGACGCAGGCTTGACGCCTGATTCCCGGAAGCGGGTAGCCATAGAAGCGGCCTTGCGCGACATCAAGGAAGCGTCCGTACGTGTCGACCTACTGATACGGGATATTCAGGGTTCCGCAACAGGATCGGAGAACTTCATACCCATCGACCTGAATACCATCATCCTCAATTGCCTGCAGGTTCTCTCCGATTCACCGAAGCGTGGCGATGCGGAACTCCGAACTGCCCTGATGCCTTCCCCTCCCCCGATCCTGGGTGACCATAGGAAGCTACAGCAAGTACTCATCAATCTGGTCGAAAACTCTTTTCAATCGATTATTGCTCCGAACAAGATCGTACTCATCAGCACCCGTGAAGAAAAGGATCATCTCATACTGGAAGTTTCCGACAACGGTGAAGGCATTGCGGCGGAGTTACTCCCGAAGGTCTCGGAACCATTCTTCACAACCCGAAAGGAAAGGGGCGGCAGCGGGTTGGGTCTCGCTATCGTCAGAGAAATCATTGGCCAGCTTGGAGGAACGCTTTGCATAGAAAGCGAATTAGGCAAAGGTACTCGCGTTACCATCCGCTTTCCGGTTTTTCATCCGGGTTGATGCGATTCGCATGAAGTTGCTGAATGGGCATACCTCCAACAGGCGTGCCCAGTCCTTGTCGGTGCGGGAAAGGCGGGAAACCTCGCGGCTGAGGATCATGCCAACCTCTCCCAATGCGACGCTCGCGATGAGCTGGTCAAAGCCGGTGCGTGAGGCCGCACCCACCCCCGTACTCAAGCCCAGGTCGGTATCAATCACCCTGATCTCACTGAATCCCAAGTCCCGCGTCCGATCCTTGAGTGCATAACTGATAGGTTCTAACTGATAGGTTGTTATGATAAAAGCCAAGGAGTTGCCCTTGGTTTGATCATGTTCAACAAAGCAGGATAAGACTTTATACTACCCTCAAGCTACCCGCCAGGTAGAGGGAGAGCAGTATGTGACCGGTGACAGTTCTGTGGCGGCGCCAGAGTACTGGCGTACCAGTGTTCTGGCGAACGACCACGTCGATAGGTTTAGTCGGTCTTATCCTGCTTCTTCGTACCAAAAACGTAGCACGCTTATGCGATGCTGAATAGTGGAATGGAACGCATGACCATCAAGGTACTTCTCCCTGATTTGGCAGGTGCAACAAGGAGGAGTCCGTGGAACGCTTTCATGGCATTGACCGGCACAAGGCATACTCGACGATTTCGGTATTGAATCGTGCGGGTGTGGAAACCGCATTTCATCCCTGCATCAAAGAACTTAAGGCCTATCTGGATTCACTAGGCCATGAGGACGCAATCGTTCTGGAAGCCTCCACCGGAAGTTTTTGGTGGGCCGATTACATCGAGGCGAAGGGGATTACCTGCTTCGTACTCAACCCCTACCGTTTCAAGATCATAAAGGATTCTGCGTGACAGTAGTCACGAGGAACAAGACCGACAAACGGGATGCCCGCAATATGGCCAAGGCCCTGTGGATCTACATGGTAACCGGCGAGTTTGGACTGCCAACTATTTACAAGCCATCGATCGCGGTTCGTGAACTGCGCAAGCTGTTCACCTACTACAACCTGTTGAACCGCCAAATCCGCATGATCAAGAATGGTATCCAGGCTCTTTTGACCGAGAATGGCATCAGGCTTGAGGAAGCTGACCGAAAAGCACTTCTTAAGAAAAATGGTGATAGTACAATAGTCAAAAACCTCGATCTGACACCAGCGAGTGTCCAGATCATACACGGGGAACTCGAGCTTTTGCGCAGCCTTCTTGAGCGCAAAGAAAAGCTTACAGAGGCTATTCTCCTGGCCGGAGCGACTTTCCAAAAGCAGGTTGAACTGCTGATTACTATCCGCGGCATAACGCCGCTGGTCAGCTTGGCGTTCCTGGCGGACATCGGCGATATCAACCGATTTCCATCGACACGGAAAATGAACGCCTACCTTGGTCTAGTACCGCAATGCTCGGATTCCGGCGGTAAGGAGCGCCATGGCCATATCAATAGGGAATCCCGCAAGTTAACCCGGACGATTCTGACTCAAACGCTTGTCCAGGTCGCTGACGCCTCACCACAGTTCAGAAGTTTTTATAATGACCTGAAAGAACGCCGTGGTGCTGGCCGCGCTCGAATTGCGCTGATCAGAAAACTATGTGGGATCATGAGGCGGATGCTGATAGTCGGAGAGGAATATCGGAACAAGGATGGAATTCTATTCAGTAAGAAAGCTATTCAGTATCGGGAAATACTGGGACAGAACAAAAAGGAGAACGTATCGAAAAAAACTGCTTGACTTTTATCATAGTGGAATCATCATTTCGGGCTTTTAGCTATTTTTTGCCGGAAAACGGGTTTTCTCCCGTAATCCAACCCCTTTCGCAGCCAAACTGACGACCCCTGCTGGCATTCCCGGCAACACCGGGCTGGATTGACTGCGGTACATGGGATTCTGGCAGTCAAAATAGAAATTTCAGCGGATGCAGCGGGACCTGCGGACAGATCTCTGCCACCACCCTGAGTAAACACCGTTTGGGAGGACCTGTCCTTTTCCGTATATCCGCCGATTTTAGGGACTTATACTGACACCAACGCCAGTTCTGGTGGCGAACGGGCACAAAGGTACAGCAGGGGCTCCTGCTCCTGTTTCCTCGCCCACTCGATAATCTTGGATAACTCAGCTGGATCCTCAATGACCGCCACTGCCGTCATTGTTCCCTAGCACTTCGGACAGATGAAAGGGTAGAGCGATTTCCCGCCGCAGACTATGCAGCTGGGGTTGATTGCATCCGGAGTTGATGAGCCACACGATTCAGGAGCCAGGTGGTAGATACCGGATCGCTGTTGCCAATGATTGCGGACTTTTCCGGAGTACGCTCCGTAGCGGCGGACACCCGTTCGCAGGCTTCGCTTGAGACCAGCTCCGTGCTGGAAGGATTCAGGGAGCGGGAGCCGGTGACGGTGGACGCGCGCGCGAGGGAGGCGACGTCGCTGACCGTCGCGGGGCGGTTTTTCATGGCCCTCAGGCGGCGCCGCCGGAAGCGGCTGTCAGGACGACGAACGCGACGATGGAGGCGAGGGTATGGATGGAAAGGACGCGCTTGCGTTTTCCCGCCGATTATTGGGGTCAGACCCTACATTTAGTTTACAGTCTCTTGCTTCTGGTTATCATTTATGATAATATTCAGTCATGGAATACGAGGTCAGAATCGGCAAGACCGCGCTGAAAAGGATCATGAAGGCACCAATCCGCGTTCAGATCCTTTTACGCGAGCTCGCGCTTGACCTTCGGGAGAAGGGACCTATCCGTTCTGATTGGCCCAATTTCTCAGCCCTTTCTTCGACCACCTATCATTGCCACCTGAACTACTCCTGGGTGGCTTGCTGGTCATGGGAAAAGGGAACGGTGCTCGTGGAGGTGTATTATGCTGGTAGTCGCGAAGACGCCCCTTATTAGGGTCGAAGTATTCGGGGAAGGCATGGCCGACCTTGCCGCAATCCTCAAGAAGGCGCTGCCCGGCGTGTCAATCACCCCGGAGGCAGACGGGGAAAGCGAAGAGTTCATCGACATCTTCGAGACCGAATGGTTCAATAGCCTACGCGATACCGCCCGACCCGCCGATTCGGTACGGATCAAGCGAGAAAACGCGGGGATGACCCAGGCGGACCTTGCCTTAAAGACCGGAATCTCGGTCACGAACATTTCCGCCATCGAGAACGGGAAGCGCCCTATCGGCGTCATCACAGCCAAGAAACTCTCTTCCGCCCTCGATGTTGATTACCGGCGTTTTCTTTAAGGTCAGCCCCGGTGCGGGAAATAGGTTCCCATACCTTTAAATACGTGCGGAAGCGCGTTTCTAACTGCATGAACGCCCCTCCTCTCTCCGCGGGGATGAGCGATGAGGCGCGGCCGGGGCGCGCATTCAATCCATTCCTCTCGGCAAACAGAGCGTAGCGAGGGATTATACCGCGCGGCTGCCTGGCCGCGCAATCCAACTTTTACCATACATCCACCCGAGCTGCGCAAGGGATTGTTCGCAGTAGTAACCGCGCGGAAGTACCCCGCAGGGTCACGTAGCAACCCGAGGAGTACTCCTGGAAAGCCCGGTCCCGGCTGCGTCCATGCCGTTGCCGAATCGCCAAGCGATTCGGTACCAACAATGTGTGGCGACATCCATATAATCATGGCTAGCTCCGCTGGATCCTCAATGACCGCCACCACCGTCATGGTACTCTGGCACTTCGGGCGGATCCACTGCCGCAGGCCCCGCTTCTGGGGTTGATTGCGTTCGGAGCTGATAAACCTTTTTCCACGATTCAGGGGCCAGGTGTTAGATACCGGACCGCTGTTGCCACTGGTTGCGTACTTTACCAGAGTACGCTCCGTAGCGGCGCGGACAAGCTGGATACGCCGGGGCGGCAGATGAGCTACCAGCTGGTCTACGAACTCGAAGCCCTTGAAGGTTTCGGTCCTGCCCTTGTAGAACCCCTTGGGGGATGCGGACCAGGTGTTGCCACGACGTGAGCATGTTGGCACCGGCCTGATCGATAAGATTCCTGCGCAGAAATAGCACCAGCATGGCTGCTTGCCGACGCGGTTAAGCTGCGCGATCTGCGTCAGCTTAAACCGCGTCCCGAATCGTGGCTCCAGTCCACGATTCGGGCTTTCGACCAGTCGGCACAACCGGCAAATTGCTCCAGATGGTCAATAATGACCTGCGGCGGATTGGCGTAGCCCTGGGTACGTGCTCAAACGTGTTTCTGATTGCATGAATCCCCCTGAGGGATGAGCGAGGGGGCGCGGGCAGTCGGCGCGCCTCAATCAATACCTTGGTGGTGGCGCGCACGGAGTTGGCACCACGTGGTCAGACCCCCGAATAGCACAGCAAGTTTGGGTCGAGTTTTATTTTTTCATACTCGCCGTCTTGACGCAAGATCATAGGCGACTGAATCCGCCCGTCTATTCACTGCCAACTCTAGTACTACTATCTCACCTTCTATGACCTCATAGATAAGGCGATATCCTTGCTTCAGTAATTTTATTTTATAGCAATTCCTCAAATCGCCCCCTAACCGTGATCCAGGCACATGAGGATCCTTCAGGCGTTTTTTCAACAATTTTTTGAAATTCTCTTTCACCGAGCCATCAAGTTCTTGCCATTCCGCGAGCGCCGCAGGAACAAATTTGAGCTTGTATTCCCTGTCGGACTCAGAGCTTGTCAATATCCACCTCTATAGCATCCGCAATTTGGGTTCTTCTGGCCTGTATAAGGGACTCAATTTCCCTGTCGTAGACACTTTCGAGCAAATCCTCATATAAATCCGGTGCGATCATGTAAAACGCAGCCTTGTTATGGTTGAGGACAGCCACCGGCATTTTTCCCGCCTCCCGCATTACTTTGGCCGGGTTCTTTTTGAAAACGGACATGCTGACAGTTAGGTCGCTCAGTACAGTTTCCATGGCTCCTCCAGCTCTAATTATAGCTCTGTATTTGAAGCCCATCAAGGCTCTTCAGCTCCTTGTGGAATGAGTGAGCGGCATCCATGCCGCTACAGTTCGCTAGAGCGAACTGCGCTGCCAACTGGGCTCGCGCATCCCTGCGCGAGAGAGCGCGACACGGCGGAGCCGGGACGCGCCCTTCCCTCTTACATAATTACTTCTTTCACTTACTTCTTCCCGTACAGCTCGGCATCCATGCCGTCGGAGAAGCGCGGCGAATAACCACGCTTCTCCATGGCCTGGAACCAGCGCGCGTCCATGCGCGCACCTTGGGTCCGCCTGTTTCTTAGTAATTAACTCTTCCCGTACAGCGGCCCGAGCGCCTCGCAGGCGCGGTAGTCGCTGGCTTCCTTGTCCATGCCGAAGGCGTTCCAGTAGCTGGGGCGCTGGATTTTGGCGGGGTCGACGTTGTGCATGCAGACGGGGATGCGCAGCATGCTGGCCAGGGTGATGAAGTCCGCGCCGACGTGGCCGTAGCAGACTGCGCCGTGGTTGGCGCCCCAGG